>JAEEGL012274509.1_pt1 | contig 17940 bp, 12 predicted proteins | sample 9134231 | NCBI WGS metagenome assembly JAEEGL01 (sample SAMN16246548, study PRJNA631951) | gut metagenome | biome: gut microbiome; feature: rumen; material: fiber-attached | host: Bos | place: Iran: Karaj | collected 2018-10 | reverse complement strand
TATTTAGATATATTAAATAAAGATTTAAAAGTAATGGATTCTACAGCAACAGCAATGTGTAGAGATAACAAAATTCCTTTAATAGTATTTGACCTAGCAAAACCAGAAAATATGGTAAAAGCAGTTAAAGGAGAAAAAGTAGGAACAGTTGTTAAAGAATAAAATAAAAATTATATCATAAGTATATAAAGGAGAGAGAATTATGGAATTTAATGAAATCGAAGAAAAAATGGATAAAGCTGTAGAAGCTTATCAAACAAAATTATCAGAAATTAGAGCAGGACGTGCAAATCCAGCTATACTAAACAAAGTAAGAGTTGATTATTATGGAGTACCAACACCAATTAATCAAGTTGCAGGTATTTCAGTACCAGAAGCAAGATTAATAGTTATTCAACCATGGGATCTAGGAATATTAAAAGAGATTGAAAAAGCAATTTTAGCATCTGATATAGGAATTAATCCTAACAATGATGGTAAAGTTATTCGTTTATCATTTCCAGAACTAAATGAAGAAAGAAGAAAAGAAATAGTAAAAGATATAAAGAAAATGGCAGAAGAATCAAAAGTTGCTATTAGAAATATCAGAAGAGATGGAATTGATGAAGCAAAAACAATGCAAAAAGAAAGTTTATTAACAGAGGATGAATTAAAAGCAGCAGAAGATAAAATTCAAAAATTAACTGATAAAAAAATTGGCGAAATTGATGAGATAACAGCTGCTAAAGAAAAAGAAGTAACTACAATTTAAAGAGATAATTAGGGATAAGAAAATGGATTTCAAACAAGAATTAATTAGATATCAAGAGATAATTGATAATGAATTAAATAAATATATAGATAGAAAAGAATGCCCTGAAAAAGTGTTAAATGAATCAATGGAATATAGTTTGTTAGCCGGAGGAAAACGTTTACGTCCAACACTAATACTAGCAACTTATAAAATGTTTGCAGATAACATAGAAGAAGCATATATGATTGCATCTGCTATGGAAATGGTACATAACTGTTCATTAATTCATGATGATTTACCAGGGATTGATAATGATGTTTTAAGACATGGAAAACCAACAAATCATGTTAAATTTAATGAGGCTACTGCAATTTTAGCAGGAGATGCTTTGCTAAATAAAGCATATATACTTATTGCTGATTATCTAAAAAAAGAAACAAGTACTAATATTTTAAACAAAATAAGAGCATTAAGTGTCTTTTCAAATGCAATAGATAAAATGATTTTAGGTGAATATGTTGATACAGCTTATGAAGGGAAAAATGTTACTGGTGAATATATAGAATATATGTATAATTATAAAACAGGAGCATTAATAAAAGCGTCAGTTCAAATAGGAGCAATTTTAGCAGGGGCACCTGAAAAGGATGTCGATGCTTTAGGCGAATTTGCCGAGAAAATCGGTTTAGCATTCCAAATTAAAGATGATATATTATCTGAAATTGGTGATGAAAAAATTACAGGAAAACCAACTGGTAATGATAAAGAAAGAGGCAAATCAACATTTATTGCAGCTTATGGACTAAAAGAAACTCAAGAAATCTTAGAGGGACTAATAACTGAAAGTATGGAACTTCTTGAACCTTATGGCGAAAAAGCTGATTTCTTAAGAGGTCTTACTGTATATGTTAAAGATAGAAACAAATAAATTGATTAATTTATAAATCAATAAGAAATCAAGGAGGATTTATGTCAGAGATAGAAACAAAACTTCCAAAACATATTGCAATAATTATGGATGGAAATAGAAGATGGGCAAAAGAACAAGGATTAGATCCAAAGCTTGGTCATAAACAAGGAGCAAAGACATTAGAAACTATTGTAAGATATGCTAATAAAATTGGAATTCAGTATATGACAGTATATGCTTTTTCAACAGAAAACTGGAAAAGAACTGAGGAAGAAGTAGGAGCTTTAATGATGCTTTTACAAGCTTACTTGGATGATTTTTCAAAAAGAGCAGATACTGAAAATATAAGAATAAAAATACTTGGAGATCTTAGTGCTTTATCAAAAGGATTACAAGCAAGCATAAATAAAGCTATTGAAAGAACAAAGGATAATACAGGAATAACGCTTAATGTTGCTTTCAATTATGGTGGAAGAGCAGAACTTACATATGCTTTCAAAAATATAGCTACCAAATTATTGAATCATGAAATTACGGTAAATGATATAAATGAAGAATTAATTTCTAATAGTTTATATACAGCTGGTGAACCAGACCCTGATTTATTAATTAGAACAAGTGGAGAACAAAGAACAAGTAATTTTCTTCCATGGCAACTTGCTTATTCAGAGTTCTATTTCGTAAAGAAACACTGGCCAGACTTTTCAGAACATGATTTAGATGAGGCAATTGAAGTATATCAATCAAGAGATCGTAAATTTGGTGGAAATACCACAAAAAAATAATTTTTATTACTATATTATAATTAAAAGAATTATAGTACATAAGAAGGAGAAAAAATATGTTTAAAAGAGTTGTAACAGCATTAGTAGGTTTACCTATAATAATTGCAATACTAATATTTGCTAATAAATATATCATGAGTGGAATTATTGCAGTTGTAGCAGCAATTACTTTAAGTGAATATTTTAATGCATTTAAAATTGAATCATTACCAGCTAAAATTTTAGGATATGCATCATGTTTTTTGATTGTTTTAATACAAATCACACCTGTTGATTATCAAGGATATCTAGCAGGGGCAAGTGTTCCGGCAATTTGTTCAATATTATTTATCCAGGTAATTCTAACTAGTATGAAAACAACTGTAAAAGATGCTATTGTTACATTCTTTGGAATAGCTTATATAGTTGGATTTTTAATATTCTTACCATTACTATACGGATTAAATAATGGTAAATTCTTAATTTGGTATTTATTTATTGCAGCATGGGGAAATGATAGTTTTGCTTATCTTGTTGGATCAAGATTTGGAAAAAGAAAAGTAACACCAATTAGTCCTAATAAAACTCTAGAAGGATGTATAGGAGGAATTGTTAGTGCAATAATAATAGCAATGATATTTACTTATGTAGTTAATACATTCTTTGCAATAAGTTTTTCATATCTACTAGTTGGAATACTATTGCTAGTTTTAACAATACTTAGCCAATTTGGAGATTTAGCTGCATCAAGTATAAAAAGATATACAGGAATAAAAGATTCAGGAACATTATTTCCAGGTCATGGAGGAATGTTAGACAGAATAGATAGTGTGTTATTTATAACACCTTTTGCATATTTTTTACTAATGTTAATTTAAAATAGGAGGAATTTATATAAATGGCTGCTTTTATAATAAGTGCAATAAAAATAATATTCTTATTAGGTTTTCTAATATTTATACATGAAGGGGGCCATTTTTTAGCTGCTAAATTATCAAAAGTAACAGTTAATGAATTCTCAATAGGTTTTGGACCAAAATTATTACAAAGCAAAAAAACAAAAACAAAATATTGCCTTAGAATGATTCCACTTGGTGGTTTTGTTAGTATGGAAGGCGAAGTTGAAAAGTCAGATAAACCTGGCTCTTTTTCAAATGCAAGTGTATTAAAGAGAATATTTATTGTAGCTGCAGGAGGCTTAGTAAATATTATTTTTGCACTTGCTATTTATTATGCTTTTGCAGTGGCATCAGGTAATTATATTGGAACAACAGTAGATTATTTTACAGATGATGGAATAAAAACACAAGAAGTAGGAATTCAACCAGGTGATGAAATAATAAAGATTAATAATAAAAGAGTTAGATTTAAAGATGATATTGTTAATGAAATACAAAAATCAAATGGTAATGAGGTTAAAGTACTAATAAAAAGAAATAATCAAAAAATTGAATATAATGTAAAACCTGTTGAAAAACAAACTTGTCATACAGGAATTTATTTCTCTGAAAACACAGGTAGTACAATAATGGCAATTGAAGAAGGAAGCCCAGCAGAGAAATATGGATTAAAAGAAGATGATGTAATTTTAAAAGTTGAAGGATTTAATGTGGATAATGATCCTTATAAATTTTTAGATTTAGTTAATAGTATTGAAACAATAGAAGAAGAGGTTAATTTAGATAAAAAACCAAATACAAAGATTCTTCATTTATTAGTATCAAGAAAAAATGAAGAAAAAATAATAGAAATAAAAGCAGATATTGTTCCAACTTATGTATTAGGAATTGCTTTTAAAGAAGTTCCAAATACAGTTTTAAATAGGGTAAGATATTCTTTTTACGATACTGGTAAATTTGTTGGAGCAATAGGAACTAGTTTAAAAGAACTATTTACTGGAAAAACATCTGTTAAACAATTAACAGGTCCAGTAGGAATATCTACAATGGTATCCAAAACTAAAGGTATATCACAATATATCTATTTCCTAGCTTTAATATCATTATCTTTAGGAGTAACTAATCTTTTACCTTTCCCTCCATTAGATGGTGGAAAGATAGTTTTACTTATAATTGAAGCAATTACAAAGAAACCTATAAAAGAAAATGTAGAGATAGGATTACAACTTGTAGGATTTACATTATTGATAATGCTATCATTATATGTAACATATAATGATATTTTGAAAATTTTCTAATAATTCTAATAATTAGTATAATATAAAATATTCAATGATTAATAAACAAAATGAAACAGGATGTGAAACACAAATGAATGAAGAACCTAAAAAAGTCGGAGATGTATTTCGAGACTATAAGCAAGATAATAAAATAAAACAAGCTCAAATTATCAATGTTAATATGTTCAAAAAAGAGAGCAAACTACAATTAGATTTAAAATCAGATGATTTGATTTCACCAGGAGAATTATCAGATTTTGAAAAGTATTTGCAAGAAAGATTTAGCATTGAAAATGTTGAGCTTATTATTGATTATCCGCAAAAAGGAGAAACAAAAGTAGAAACTGAAGAAGATGTAAAGAATAACTGGCATAGTGTATTAAACTATATAGAAAAAAAATATCCAATGGCAGCAGCACTAATGAAAAACAGTAAAGCAATTATTTCGGATGAAAGATACTTAACTATTGAACTAACAACAAAGGGAGCAGATTTTTTACAAGCAAGAGGATATGATAAGGTATTAGCTGAAGTAATTCATAATTTATATAATAAAAAGTTTATTATTAAATTTAGAGAAAATATTTCAGAAGAAGCTATTGCTCAATATGAAGAAAATCTAAGACTTATGGAAAAAATGGCAATAGAAAAACATACAGTTACATACGTTGAAGACAAATCTGAAGAAGAAATAAAGAAAGAAAAAGAAAAGAAGAAAAAGAAAAATGAAACAAAAGAAACGGAGAATAACAACTCTCAAGAACAAGCAGTACCAGAACCACAAGAGGAAGAACATTCACCATTAATACTTGGAACAAAGAGAGCTTTAGCTAATCTTAAAGATCCTATTGTAAAAGTCTCTGATATTACTCCAGATATTGGTAGAGTCTGCTTAGAAGGAGATGTTATAAGAACAGAAGCAAGAGTTCTAAAGAGTGAAAAATGGTTAATAATGTTTGATCTTTTTGATGGCACAAGTACAATCACTTGTAAATGTTTTGTGGATCCAGAAAAAGCAGAGAGTACATTTGCTAGAATTCAAGGAGCAGCAGGTGTTAAGGTTGTAGGTAATGCACAATTTGACCCATATGCAAAAGAACTAGGCGTAATGGCAAATATAGTTATCGAGACAGAAGGTAGAAAAAAACTTATAAGAATGGATACAGCAGATGAAAAAAGAGTTGAACTTCATATGCATACTCAGATGAGTCAAATGGATGCGGTAACACCATGTGCAGACTTAATAAAAAGAGCAATAAAATGGGGAATGAAAGCTATAGCCATCACAGACCATGGGGTTGTACAAGCCTTTCCAGATGCGCATAAACTGCTTTTAAAAAATAAAAGCGATATAAAAATTATATATGGTGTTGAAGCATATTTAGTACCAGATAAAGAAGCAAGTGTTAAAGATGAAAAAGGACAAAAATTAGAAGATACAGTTTATTGTGTATTTGATTTAGAAACAACAGGAATATCACCTAAGACTGAAAAGATAACAGAAATCGGAGCAATAAAGATTAAAAATGGAGAAGTTATAGATACTTTTGAATGCTTTGTAAATCCTGAAAAGCCAATTCCTGAAAGAGTAGTTGAAATTACTCATATAACAGATGATATGGTAAAAGATGCAGAAACAATTGAAACAGTTTTACCTAAATTTTTAGATTTTGTTGGTGATAGTGTTTTAGTTGCTCATAATGCAGAATTTGATATTGGATATATTAAGCATAATTGTAAATTACAAAACATTGAATTTGAAAATACATATATTGATACATTACCTTTAGCAAAAGATATTTTCCCGGACTTTAAAAAATACAAACTAGGAATTATAGCAGACAAACTTGGAATACAAGTTGATGTAGCTCATAGAGCTTTAGATGATGTTAAAACTTTAGTACAAGTATTTAATGTGATGGTTGAAAAACTAAAAGAACAAAATGTAAAGACTTTAAAAGGCATTAATGATTTATATTCAAACAGTGATGATAAAGAAGGATATAAAAAATTACCTTCTTATCATGCAATAATTCTTGCAAAAGATTATGTTGGTTTAAAGAATTTATATAAATTAGTTTCATATTCGCATTTACACTATTTTTATAAAAAGCCTAGAATATTAAAAAGTTTATATAAAAAGTATTCAGAAGGACTAATAATGGGAAGTGCTTGTGAAGCAGGAGAATTATATAGAGCAATATTAAATGGAAAATCTGATGAAGAAGTTGAAAATATTGCAAATGATTATGATTATTTAGAAATTCAACCAACTGGTAATAATATGTATCTTGTAAGGGAAGGTATTTTGCCAGATGAAGAAGCCGTAAAAGAAATAAATAAAAAAATAGTAGCACTAGGTGAAAAACTTAATAAACTTGTAGTTGCAACATGCGATGTGCATTTTATGGATCCACAAGATGAAATATATAGAAGAATTTTACAAGCAGGTCAAGGATACGATGATGCAGATGAACAAGCTCCATTATATTTAAGAACAACAAATGAAATGCTTGCAGAATTTGATTATTTAGGACCAGAAAAGGCTTATGAAGTTGTTGTAACAAATACAAATAAAGTAGCTGATATGTGCGAAAAGATAAGCCCAATATCACCAGAAAAATGCCCACCACATATTCCGGGTTGTGAAAAAATGATAGAAGAAATAGCTATGAAAAGAGCTGTTGAATTATATGGAGATCCACTACCTGAAATAGTAAAAACAAGGCTTGAAAAAGAGTTAAACTCAATTATAAAAAACGGATTCTCGGTTATGTATATTATTGCACAGAAACTAGTATGGAAGTCAAATGCTGACGGATATTTGGTTGGATCAAGAGGATCAGTTGGTTCTTCATTTGTTGCAAATATGACAGGTATTACAGAGGTTAATTCTCTTCAACCTCATTATAGATGTCCAAACTGTAAATATTCAGACTTTACAGATTACGGTGTTAAAAATGGATTTGATTTACCTGATAAAGAGTGCCCTAAATGTGGAACAAAACTAGATAAAGATGGAATGGATATACCATTTGAAACTTTCTTAGGATTCAATGGAGACAAAGAACCCGATATTGACTTGAACTTTTCTGGAGACTATCAAGGTAAAGCTCATAGATATACAGAAGTAATTTTTGGAAAAGGAACAACATTTAAAGCTGGAACAGTTGGTACTGTCGCAGAAAAAACAGCATTAGGGTTTGTAAAAAAATACTACGAAGAAAGAAATCTTCCTGTTACAAATGCAGAAGCTATGAGACTAAGTACAGGCTGTACAGGTATAAAAAGAACAACAGGACAGCATCCAGGAGGTATTATTGTTGTTCCAAAAGGAAGAGAAATATTTGAATTTACTCCAATTCAGCATCCAGCAGATGATCCAAACTCAGATATTATAACTACTCACTTTGACTATCACTCAATTGATCAAAACTTATTAAAACTCGATATTCTTGGCCACGACGATCCAACAGTTATTCGTATGCTACAAGATATAACAGGAATAGATCCTACAAAAATTCCATTAGATGATAAGGCAACAATGTCAATCTTTTGTTCAACAGAAGCAATAGGAGTAACTCCAGAACAAATTAATTCGCCAGTTGGAACATTTGGTATACCTGAATTTGGTACTAAATTTGTTAGAGGAATGCTTGTTGATACAAAACCTACAACATTTGAGGAATTAATAAGAATATCTGGTTTATCACATGGTACTGATGTGTGGTTAAACAATGCACAAACATTAATTGAAGACGGTACAGTTACATTAAGTGAAGCAATTTGTACTCGTGACGATATAATGATTTATCTAATTAAGCAAGGATTACCATCACAATCATCATTTAAAATAATGGAAAGTGTTCGTAAGGGAAAAGGATTAACACCAGAATATGAAGCTGAAATGAAAGAACACGGAGTACCTGATTGGTATATAGATTCATGTAAAAAAATTAAGTACATGTTCCCTAAAGCCCATGCAGCAGCTTATGTAACGATGGCATTTAGAATTGCTTGGTTTAAGGTACATATTCCAAAAGCATATTATACAGCTTTCTTTTCAATAAGAGCAAAACAATTTGATAGTGAAGTTATGTGTCATGGAAAAGAAAAAGTAAAAGCTAAAATGAAAGAAATAGATATGCAAGGAAATGCAGCAGCAAATAAAGATAAGGATATGTACCCAGTTTTGGAATTAGTACTTGAAATGTATGAAAGAGGAATAAAATTTTTGCCAATTGATTTATATAAATCTAAAGCAGAGTATTTTATTATGGAAGAAGATGGAATAAGACCACCACTTACAAGTATACCTGGACTTGGACCAATAGATGCAGAAAACATTGTTAAAGCTAGAGAAGGTGGAGAGTTCATGTCAATAGATGAATTACGTATTAGAGCAAAAATAGGAAACTCAGCTGTTGACTGCTTAAAAGGTGCAGGAGTATTAGATGGAATGCAAACTTCAAATCAATTTAGTTTGTTTGATGCAATGTAAGAAAGGAGAAAGAAATGTTAAATGAATTAGTAACAAGATTCCCATTTTTAACAGTACAAAATGTATTAATATATTTTCTAGTAATAAACTTGTTTGGATTTTTAATAATGTTTATTGATAAGAAAAAAGCAGAACATAATGCCTGGAGAATACCAGAAAAAACATTATTATTAACAACTATGCTAGGTGGATTTATAGGAACATATGCTGGAATGAAATTATTTAGACATAAAACACAAAAGCCTAGATTTTCTGTAGGAATTCCAGCAATAGCAATAATTGAAATTGTAGCAATTATATATATATTAGTAAGTTAAAAAACAGAATGAATAATAAATGAAATAAAACAATAAAATAAATAATATGACAAAATTATGACGAATGTTGAAATGTTTTATTATTATTGATATAATTATTTTATTAAAATACATATGAAAAGAGGTTGTAAGATGCAAAGGATATCAAAGTATATTTTATTGATTACTGCCATTGTTTTTGCAATATTAATATTAGGAGTAACACAAGTACAAGCTGAAAAGTTTACAGCTACAACAGATGTTAATGGTGTTACAGCAAATTGGGAATATGAAATTAATACTACAAATAATTATATTTACAATTTAGTTTGTACAAATAAAACAGATTTAACAGGTGTAGTTGAAGTTCCAGCACAGTTAAATGGTATAAATGTCAATAACATTGGAGCTTCAGCATTCGCGGGAGCAACAAATATTACAGGAATTGTTGTACCAGATACAGTTAAGAGTATATCGGAGTATGCATTTAATGGATGTACTAGTTTGACAGATGTAGACTTAGGCTCTGTTGAAAAATTATATCATCATGCATTTCACAATTGTACAAGTTTAAAGAATATAACTATACCAAGAACACTTAATGATGTAGAAGCATATAATGGAAATACATTTGCTTATTCATCACCATTTACAGGAGAAACTAGTTTAAAAAATGTAACACTAGAAGAAGGCCTTACAAACATAGCTCCATGTCTATTAGCTTTTGCTGAAATTGAAGAAATTGAAATACCAAATACAGTAACTCATATTTCATATAGTGCCTTTCAAAATTGTGAAAGTTTAAAAGAAATTAAATTACCAAATTCAGTAAAAACTTTGGAAGAAGAAGTATTTAGAGGATGTACAAGTTTAGAGAGTATAGATTTAGGGTCAGTAGAAAAAATTACATATTGGGATTTTAGAGATTGTCCAAATTTAAAGAGTATAAAAATACCAAAAACTCTTAATACTACAGAACCATATCATGTTTTAGCTATTCATGATGATGCAATGTTCGCAGGAACTACAGATATAACGGAAGTTGAATTAGAAGATGGATTAAGAGTTATTTCACCATACTTATTAGCAAATACAAATATGGAAGAAATAGAAGTACCTAATTCTGTAACATCAATTCAAAGAGCTGCTTTCTTAAATTGTACTAACCTAAAGAAGATTACAATTCTTGATAATGTAAAAGCTTTCGGGCAAAATGTTTTTGGAAATCACAATGAAGATTTAACAATTTATTGTTATAAAGATTCAGCAGCACATAAATATGCTGTAAATAACAATATAAAGTATGTATTAATTGAAAAACCAGCGGAACCAGTACAAAATGAACCAAAAGAAGATCCAAAGGATAATAGTACAGCTGGAACAAATAAAGATGAAAACAAGAGTACAAGTACTTTAAATGGAACAACATCTACTACAAAAGATAAGGCTAAAACTCAAACTAAAACTCAAACCACAACTTCAGGTAAGAAAGATGGTACAACAGCTACAGGAATATTACCAAAAACAGGTTTAGGATTTGGAATAATTGTTGTTATTATAGCTATAGGCATTACAGGTGTCTATACATATAAAAAATTCAATAGTTTAAAAGATATAAAATAAGATATATTTGATAAGGATGAAGCATTTGATTTCATCCTTATTTTTTTATTGAATTTTATAAATTATTATTATATAATTCAATTAAAGATTAACAGAATAAATGAAGTATAATACAATACAATTTATTTATGATTAAGGAAGTTAAGATGATTGCAGAAGTATTAATTAATAGTAATGTTAAAAACTTAAATAAATACTTTGATTATAAAGTGCCAGTAGAACTTACTGGCATTATTAAAATTGGTGATAGAGTTTTAGTTCCTTTTGGTAGAAAAAAAGAATTAGAAGAAGGATATGTTATCGGTTTTAAAGAAAAAACGGATTTTGAAGTTAAGGACATTGCAAGTATTGAAAATGAAGAAGGACTATCAAAAGAAAGTATAGAACTTGCAAAACTCATGTCTAGAAGGTATTTTTGTAATATTGCTGACTGCATAAAACTAATGTTACAACCAGGAACCTCTACAAAGAATTTTTCTAATAGAATGAAAGAAAAAAATCTAGTATTTGTAAAACTAAGAAAACAAATAGATGAAATTGAATTTGATATAGAAATTAAAAAATTAAAATCCGAAAAACAAATAAAGGCGTTAAGATTTTTATATGATAATAATGAAATACTAAAAACAGATTTAGAAAATTTAACAGAAACCTCTAGTGCAATTTTAAAAACATTAGAAAAAAATGGTTATATAGAATTTTATGAAAAACAAGTAAATAGAAATCCTTTCATTTACAAAAATATTGAAAAATCACTAGATTTAAAATTGACAGAAGAACAACAAAATGCATTGGATAAAGTTGTAGAAAGTATTAACGAAAAGAAATTTAAAGAATTTCTATTATATGGAGTAACAGGTTCTGGTAAAACAGAAGTATATTTACAAATAATAAAAGAGGTATTAAAAAAAGAAAAAAGTGTTATAGTGCTTGTACCTGAAATATCATTAACTCCTCAAATGATTGATAGATTTATTGCAAGATTTGGAAAAGATGAAATTGCCGTACTTCATAGTAAACTATCAATAGGAGAAAGATATGACGAATGGCAACGTATAAAAAATAATGAAGCAAAAATTGTGATTGGAGCGAGATCTGCTATTTTTGCTCCAGTAAAAGATATAGGAGCAATAATAATAGATGAAGAACATGATCAATCATATAAATCAGAAACTTCACCTAGATATCATGCAAAAGAAATAGCGAGATATATAGCAAAAACATATAATATACCTTTGGTATTAGGTAGTGCAACACCTGACATAACAACATATTATAATGCTCAAAATGGAAATATAGATTTATTAAAACTTTCAAAAAGAGCAAATAAATCAGAACTACCAAAAGTTGAAATTGTTGATTTGAGATATGAATTAGCAATTGGAAATAAATCAATGCTTAGTACATCTTTATATGATAAAATAGAGAAAAATCTTGCAAACAAAAAACAAACAATTCTATTTTTAAATAGAAGAGGTTTTTCAACATTCGTAATGTGTAGAGATTGTGGGTATACAGTTAAATGCAAACATTGTAATATAACATTAACATATCATTTAAAAGAAAATAGACTTAAATGCCATTATTGTGGTTATGAACAGAATAGTGTTACTATATGCCCTGAATGTAATAGCAAAAATATTAGATATTTTGGTACAGGAACACAAAAATTAGAACAAGAAATATTAAAACAATTTCCAGAAGCAAAAACAATCAGAATGGATATAGATACTGTTACAAAGAAGAATTCTCATGAAGAGATATTGAACAAGTTTAAAAATGATAATATAGATATACTTATAGGAACTCAAATGGTGGTTAAAGGTCATCATTTTCCAAATGTAACACTAGTTGGTGTAATAGCTGCTGATAGTAGTTTATATATAGAAGATTATAGGGCTAATGAAAGAACATTTCAGATTTTAACACAAGTAGCAGGAAGAGCAGGAAGAGAAAAAAATAAAGGAGAAGTTGTTGTTCAAACTTATAATCCTCAAAACTTTAGTATTGAATGTGCACAGAAACAAGATTACGACATGTTTTATGATACTGAAATTGAATTAAGGAGACAGTTGAAATATCCACCATTTTGCGATATAATAATGATTGTTATAAGCGGAACTGATGAAAAGCATGTATCTAATATATCAAATAAGATATACAAATCTTTGAAACAATATGATAATATAATTAATCCTTTTAAACCTATGCCGGCTCCAATAGATAAGATAAAAAATAAATATAGATGGAGAATAATTATAAAAGGAAAAATAAATGGAAAAACATTAGATATAATAAAACAAGCAACAGATGTAAAAATTGGAAATAAAGATACAAGAATTATTGTAGATACAAATCCAAGTAATATGATGTAAAGTGTAATAGAAAAAATGAGGGGAGAAAAAAATGGCAATTCGTAATATTAGATTAGAAGGCGATGAAATATTAAAGAAAAAATCTAAACCTGTTGAGGAGATTAATGAAAAAATCTTAACATTAATTGAGGATATGTTTGAAACAATGTATGCTCAAAATGGATTAGGTTTAGCTGCTGTTCAAGTTGGTGTATTAAAAAGAGTAGTAGTAATAGATGTAGGAGAAGAAACAAGAGAGCCTTTTGTTTTAATAAATCCTAAAATAATTAAAACAAAAGGAGAACATGAAGTTGAAGAAGGATGCTTAAGTTTTCCAAATAAATTTGCTAAAGTTATTAGACCAAAAGAAGTTACAGTTGAAGCATTAAATGAAAAAGGTGAAAAATATACTTTAACTGGTAAAGATTTATTAGCTCAAGCTATTGTTCATGAATGCGACCACTTAGAAGGTGAAGTTTTTGTTGATAAAATAGTTGAAGGAACTCTTCAAATTGTAACACCTGAGGAAAAAACAGAAAGAAAAGAAAACAAGAAAACAAATAAGAAATAAAAAATAACAAAGGAGGAAATATCATGTTAAATGTATTGTTTATGGGAACACCAGATTTTGCTAAAGAATCATTAGAAGCAGTTTATAATGCTGGCTACAATATTATAGGTGTTGTAACTAACCCTGATAGACCAAAGGGTAGAGGAATGAAAATGATAGCTTCTCCTGTAAAAGAATTTGCAATAGAAAAAGGATTAAATGTTTATCAACCTGAAAGAGTAAGAGATAATCAAGATTTTATTAATGAAATAAAAGAAATTAATCCAGATATAATTTGTGTAGTTGCTTATGGGAAAATACTTCCATTAGAAATACTAAGTATTCCAAGATTAGGCTCAATAAATGTTCATGGATCATTACTTCCTAAATATAGAGGTTCTGCTCCTATACAATGGGCTGTATTAAATGGTGACAAAACAACTGGTGTTACAACAATGTTTATGGCTGAAGGATTAGATTCTGGTGATATGATTTTAAAACAAGAAGTTGAGATTGGTGATAATGAAACTACTGGTGAATTATGGAATAGATTATCTAAAATAGGTGCAAACTTATTAGTTAAAACTATAAAACAAATAGAAGATGGAACAGCTCCAAGAACACCACAAGGGGATAATTTTACTTTAGCACCAATGCTTAATAAAGAAATGTCAAAAATTGATTGGAATGACAGCTCTGAAAAAATAAAAAATCTTGTTAGAGGATTAGATCCAATAATGGGAACATATACTTTTTATAATGATAAAAAGATTAAAATATGGAAAGTAATGAAATTGAACTTTGAAGATGTTTTTGCCACAATAGGTGTTTTAGATATTGAATCCAAAGCAAATGGAGAAATAATTTTATCAGATGATAAAAAAGGATTGTATATAAAAACAGTAGATGGTATAATTTCTGTAGTAGAAATCCAAGGTGAAAATTCAAAACGTATGAATATATCTGATTTCTTAAGAGGAACAAAACTAGAAGTTGGTAAAGTGTTAAAATAGAACAAAACAATAATATATAAACTAAAGAAAAGAGGAAATATAATGGGCAGTAATTCAGGTGAAAACAATCAAAATAACCCAATTGAATATATAATAGCTGAATTAAGAAGTGCTTTAATAAGAGAAGAAGAGTTTAACAAACAATATGAATTATCTAAAGTACAAAATGCTAATACAGCAGTATCTGATGAAAAATTTGAATTAATTACTAAAATAGAATCAAATACACCAAATGTTCCTCAAAGTGGAGAATGTTGGGCATTGGTATGTTACAAAGAAAAAACAGTATTTCAAAAAATTATATATAGCTTAAAAAAATTAGCAACACTAACTATAAATCGTATACTTGGAAAAGCCTAAGAGGCTTTTCTTTTTTTATGTGTTTTAAATGCAAATTTTTTTCAAAAAATTTATTTTACAATCATGTAAAATAATATTGTAATATCAAAACAAATGTTTTATAATAATATTATCCTTTTCAAAGGAAATCTTTGTAAAAGGAGGTGAACTTTATATGACTTACATAGACTTGATATTTTTTCTTATTGTCTTACTGTTTTGTAAAAACAATGGAAAAAATGACGACAGAGATTAAGAACAGAAACTTAATCAAAAATGAGTAGTTAGCGGCTACTCATTTTTTTATAAAAAAAGAGAGACAAGTTAGCGGCTTGACTCTCTTAGCGAACTTAATGTCTTACATTCGACTTGACTTGACATTTGCTTAAGCTAATTATAGTATACTATATTTTTTATTATATGTCAAACAAATATTTTTATTAAGGATTATTATTTAATTTCAACAATAGTAACTCCCATTTCACCTTCACCATAAGTACCTAATCTAAATGATTTGACATGAGGATGAGTTTTTAAGAAAGAATGAATACCTTTTCGTAAAGCACCAGTTCCTTTACCATGAACAATTTCAACTTTATCTAATTTTGAAATGGCAGCATCATCTAAAAATTTATCAATTACAAATGTTGCTTCATCCACATTTAATCCAATAACATTAACCTTATTAGAAACATTTTTTGTTTTTAGATTAGAAATAGAAGAAGTATTTACTTTATACTGATTCTTTTTATTGTCTTTGTTATCTTTTAATTGCTTATTAGTTAATTTGCTTAAAGCGTTAACTTCAACATACATTTTTGTGCTTCCAATTTGAACTTGAATCTTATTATTTTTAGGCTTTGATAGAATAATTCCTTCCTGGTTAAAGTTATTGACGAATACTGTATTTCCAACTTGTAATTCGGATTCTGAGATAGAATCATTAGAATTATTATTTGAAGATAGAATAGAAGAGGTAGTAATATCTTTTATTGAATCATTTAGTTTATTTCTTAAATTATTCAAATCTTTCATAGAATCAGAATTACTATTTTCATATATCTCATTCATTTCTTTAATGATAGAAGAAGCTTCATCTTTTGCATCAGAAAGAATTTGTCTTGCTTTTATTTTAGCATTATCAATTAATTCTTTTTCTTTTTTTATTGCAGCAGAGTTGTCTTTTTCTAAAGATTTTCTAAGAGATTCTACTTGTCTTAAATTCTTTTCAATTTCTTCTTTTTCATGTTCAATAGTTAATTTATCATCATAGATATTTTTTAATAGTTCTTCAATTTTAATATCATCTTGTTTCATATATTTATTGGCAGTATCAAGTATTTCTTGAGATAGACCAAGTTTTTTACTGATTGCAAATGCATTGCTTCTTCCGGGAATACCAATTAATAGTTTATAAGTTGGTTTTAAATTTTCAACATCAAATTCAGAACTTGCATTTTTAAAACCAGGAGTTGTTAAAGCATAATTCTTAAGTTCTGGATAATGAGTAGTAGCAATACATAAAGAATTACGATTATGAAAATTTTCTAAAATACTAATTGCTAGACTTGCTCCTTCAACAGGATCAGTACCAGAACCTAATTCATCTAAAAGAATAAGGCTATTTTCTGTAGCTAATTTCAATATTTCTATAGTATTTAACATTCGAGAAGAAAATGTACTTAATGATTCTTGTATGCTTTGCTCATCTCCAATATCAGCAAATATATTATCAAAAACATAAATGTTGCTTCCTTCAAAAGCTGGTATATGAAGACCGCTTGATGCCATAGCACATAAAAGACCAACAGTTTTTAATGTTACAGTTTTACCACCAGTATTAGGCCCTGTAATTATTAAAGTATTAAAATCTATACCTAGATTAATATCAATAGGTACAACAGAGTTTTTATCTATTAAAGGATGGCGAGCTTTAATAAGATTTATTTGTTTCTTATCATTAACAATTGGACTAATAGCTTTAAGACTTCTAGAATAATTTGCTTTTGCAAATATAAAATCTAATTTACCAATTATTTCTTCGTCTATTAAAAGTTCCTTTGTATATGGAGCAATAAGAGAAGTAAGTTGTTTTAAAATTTTCTCTATTTCAATATTTTCAGCAATTTTTAAATTACTAATTTCACTATTTATTTCAAATACAGATAAGGGTTCAACAAATACAGTAGCTCCACTTGCTGACATATCATGAATAAATCCTTTTATTTGTCCTCTAAATTCTTCTTTAACAGGTATAACGTATCTACCATTTCTAATAGTTATAACCGCTTCTTGAATATATTTAGAATAAGTTGAAGAACGAATAATATTATTAAGTTTTTCTTTTACATTACTTTCTAAGCTTTTTTGTTTTCTACGAATATTAGCAAGTTCAGTAGAAGCAGTGTCAGCAATTTCATTTTCAGAAACAATACAATCTAAAATCTTTTTCTCAACGGAATGATTAGAATATAAATCATTAAATAATTCAAAAAGAATAGGGTAGTCTTCTTGTTTTATTTCATCAGAGAAAAAATATTCTTTTAATTCTCTAGCCATTTTTAGTACAATGGCTAGATCTAATAAGGCTTTAGAATTCAAATTCCATTCCGAGTCTAATTGCTTAATCCAAAGATTTATTTCAGGAATTGATTCAATAGGTGAAGAGGCAAGAGTTG
>JAEEGL011113532.1_pt1 | contig 17940 bp, 12 predicted proteins | sample 9134231 | NCBI WGS metagenome assembly JAEEGL01 (sample SAMN16246548, study PRJNA631951) | gut metagenome | biome: gut microbiome; feature: rumen; material: fiber-attached | host: Bos | place: Iran: Karaj | collected 2018-10 | reverse complement strand
TCAGACGGCTTGTCGGAGCAGTGTGACTTGAACACACGACCACTTGCACCCCATGCAAGTACGCTAGCCAACTGCGCCATGCCCCGATTTCAATAAATGTTAAACTCTAAAAATATTGTTACTATGACGGCACAAAAGTAGAAACTTTTTTATTCGCAACAAAATTTTTTTGTATCTTTTTCCTAAAAAAAATACAAAACCTTGTTTATTAGAGATTTAAAAACTTCTCTACGTCCAAAGCCGCCTTACAACCTGAACCCGCAGCCACTACTGCCTGCCTATAAACAGGGTCTGCACAATCGCCGCACGCAAAAACACCTTCAATGTTTGTTTTTGTGCTGCTGCCGTTAGTCAAAATATAGCCTAAATCGTCCGTCTTGATTTGCGGCTTAAAAACTTCGGTCTGAGGCTTTCTGCCCACTGCCGCAAAATAACCTTTTACGGCGATGTTTCTTTCCTCTTTGCCCTGATATTTCACCGTTACGCCTTCAACGCCGTCTTCGCCGAAAATGTCGGTTACAACGGTTTCTGTTAAGATTTCGATGTTTGAAGCCGCTTTCATACGGTCTTGAAGTATCTGCGAGGCGCGTAAATACGGTTTTCTGACAGCAACATAAACCTTGTTGCAGATATTGCTTAAATAAAGCGCGTCGCCTGCCGCTGTGTCGCCGCCGCCGACAACTATCACGTCCTGCTTCCGATAAAAAAATCCGTCGCAGACAGCACACGCCGAAACGCCCTGTCCGAGGTATTTTTTTTCAGCCGCCAAGCCCGTGTATTTTGCCGTAGCACCGGTCGCAATTATAACGCTGTCAGCCGTAATCTCCTGATTGTCATCGGTTTTTACAACAAAAGGACGTTTTGAAAAATCCGCCTCTGTTACCAAGCCCGAAATTATTTCAGTACCGAATTTTTCGGTTTGAGCCTTCATTTTTTCCATCAACTCGTAACCCGAAATGCCGTCCGGAAAGCCCGGAAAGTTTTCTATTTCGTTGGTGTCAACAAGTTGTCCGCCTACCTGCTGCCCAGAAATCAAAACCGTTTTTACGCCCGCTCTCGACAAATAAAGTCCTGCCGTATAGCCCGCAGGACCAGAGCCAATTATTAAACATTGTATTTTCATATCTTACTATGCCTTTTTACGATATTTTTTTCCCGTCTGAAAATGCGTTTCCCACTTTTCCGCCTATCGAGTGATAAGTGTGTTCCGACGGGTTGTAAATTATCGGACACAACTTTGTGATGTCTATTTTCCCGTCCGTCAAAACGCTTTCATCGGCTGTTACGTTTACGATTTCACCCACCAAACGGCATGTTTTGTCATCGTAACTGATAACTTTACATTCGAGCGCAAACGGCAATTCGTCAATAAGGGGCGCGTCAACATTCGGGGATTTTGTAGCGTGAAATCCCGCTTTTGAAAACTTGTCTGCGTCTTTATGTCCGCTGACTATACCTACGTAATCACACTCAGTAACGTGTTTTGCATCGCCCACAGATACCGTAAACGCACCTTTTAATTTTAGGTTGTCAACGGTTTTGTGCGTCGGACTAAGGCAAATTGAAATTTGCGTGTCGTCAGAAATGCCACCCCAAGCCGCATTCATTGCATCAGGGTTGCCGTCTTTGTCGTAAGTGCCAATAATCAAAACCGGCATCGGGAATAATAACGCCTTTGCTCCAAAATTTTTTCTCATGATCTTAATATTATTTTTTTATGATTTCAGTTTCAAATATAGCGGTATTTTTTTTAAGCACCAAATTTTTTGAGTTTTTTTATAAAAAAATGAGATTTTCCAATTTTCTTTCACAGTTATTTTAAAAACTTACTCCAATAGTAAAAATATTTGATTTTTTTTCAACTGCGTTTTGAGCCTTGAAAGCGTAGTCGAGTCTGAACCGCAAAAATTTTACGCCCATTCCCAATGACGGCGATACGGTAAATTTTTTGCTGATTGAAAGATTGTTGTCTTTTTGAAAATCAGAGATTCCGAACCTTAAAAACACGATGTCAGAATACGAAACCTCTCCGCCAAATTTCAAATCCGCTCCATAATAATAAAGTGTGGTTGCAAAAAATGTTGAAAAATTGAATTTGAGTACCGCCTTTGAATACGCCGCCGCAAGGGTTACAGAAGGCGCAGTTTGCTCCAATTTGTTTTCTGGAATAGAGTTTCCTGAAAACAAATAGATAGAATCAAACGCGTTTTCGTTGACACTCCAAAAGTTGAAAGTTGTCGTAACGTCCTTTATTACAGCGGATAACGCAAAATCTTTTATTTTGTAAGTTGCCGCAATGTCAAAACCGAAGCCGTAAGCCTTTGCAAAGTTACCTTCGTGTCTGAAAATCAGTTTCATAGAGCCGCCGAAATTAAAGCCCCTCCATTTTTTTGCGACAGAAAACAGCGCAGCATAATCTGCGACAGAAAAATATTTTATTCTCGAATAGTCCATATTTCCTTGATTATCAAAAAGATAAATGGTGTTTTGAATATCGTCGACGCCGAAACGTAAAAATCCGAGACCAAAACAAAGCGAAGTGTCAACCTGATAAGCCGCCGAAAATAAGTCCAAATTTGCCATTGAAGAAAAATAATTGTTGTGCATAACTGAAAAATCCGCTTTATAATCTTCAAAAAAAAGATTTGAAGTATTGGAAAAAACTGCTTCCGAGCCAAAAATTACAGCAATTTTGCTACCGCCAGTTGCTTCCAAAGCAGAAAAATCAGTAGTCATAAGAAAATCGTTAGAGTATCTAACTATTTGACTGTTAGCATTTTTTATTACAGTTAGCGTTAACAGCAAAAAAAAGTACAAAAAAACTTTCATAAAAATATCTAATAAATTTTCACAAAATTAAAAAAAACACGAACTTTACACCAAATTTTTTACTTTAAAACTTTTGAGAATTTTGAGGTTTGCAAACAGATTATATTTTGGAAAATACTAAAATGGTCTTATATTTGCAATAAGATAATTACAACAAGTATAGAATAGTAGAAAAATGTCAGGATTTGTAAGTAAATTAAAATTTGTACCGAGTTTGCTGACTTGTTCCAGCGCGTTTTGCGGTATTTTGGCAACAATATTGGCAATGGAAGGAGAAAAAGGCCTTGTTTATGCGGCATATTTGATTTTCATTGCGGCGGTGTTTGATTTCAGCGATGGCTTTGCGGCAAGACTTTTGGGAGCCGCCTCGGAGTTGGGCAAACAACTTGATTCGTTGGCAGATGCAATAAGTTTCGGTGTTGCGCCGACAGCAATTATGTATCAAATGTTCAAACAGTCGATGCACATAAACTGCAAACTTTTGGACGCACCTATGTGGCAGATTGCAATTGCTCTTTCGGCTGCTTTAATCGGTATTTTTGCGATTTTAAGGCTTGCCAAATTCAATATTGACCCCGAACAGGCTCATAGTTTCAAAGGGTTGGCTTCGCCTGCATGTGCTATTTTTGTAGCCTCGCTTGCTTTGATAGAGCCTATGGTGCCTGAGGATTTTTGGCTTTACAAGATAGTTCACGCGGCAACCGGCGCACAGTTTCCGTACAAATTGGAATTGGCGTTAATCGGTTTGGAGGTGTACGTTTGCAGAAACTGGCATTGGCTTTTGCCGATGTGCGTATTTATTGCCACAATGATGATAACAAATCTTCCGATGTTTTCGCTCAAACTTAAAAGTCTGAAATACAGCGACAACAAAGTGGTTTATAATTTTGTGATTTGTTCGGCGCTGCTCATTTTCCTCTTGAAATGGATTGCAATTCCGCTTATAACAATACTTTATATTATAGTATCATTTGTTGACTGGTTAGCCACAAAAAAAGAGCAGAAACCATAGAAAGAAAATGTCCGGGTAAAACCAAAAACTGAAAACTATGAAGTTCAAAGATTTAAAACTCCGCACGCAACTAAGCATTGCTTTTGGCATTGCTATTTGGCCGCTATTGCTTATGGCGCTGATTCCTATCATAAAATTAGGCTCGGTAAACAATACTGCTCAGGAACTCGCCTCAAAATACGTTCCGATGTTGCAGGCCGCTAACGATATGCACAACAATCTTTCCGCTACGGTTAACGCCTTTCAGATGGTTGCGGTTAGCGGTAAAATGGACAACTCCAACGATGTCGGTTACAAAACATACATTACGGCACAAAAAAACTTTGAAACACTTTCAAACATAGTTAAAGATGGAGATATACCGCAGGATTTGCAAATAAGTATGGATTCTATTGAAAATATGTTCTCCGAAATGACCAAACTTTTCAACTCTTTGGAAAGTTTCCGCTCAGAATCAGAAAAGATAACATCGCAACTCACCGAACTTCAAACTTCTTACGAATCCCGATTGGAACAGTTTTATAAAAAACTTGAAAAAGATTCCCGCAATTTTATGGCGTGCGAATATATAAGGCGGTCAATGCTATTGAACAAACTTTTGGTTTGCCGCGAAGTAACATCTGACAACACGTCATTACACAAATATTTGGACGAAAATGCTGACATTTTGCAAAGAATTTCTCTTCTTCCGATGGAAGAGAATCTCAAAAGAGAATACAATCAAATCAATTCTATCCGTCAAAAATATCTTAAAGTCAGCAATGACTTTTTCTCAAACGCAGGTGCAATGATTAGTGCAATCAGTCAATTACCTTCTATGAGTGAAAAACTTAAAAATAAAACCGAAGACCTCGGCACTATTATCGAAAAATTTTCGTCGCTTAGCGCAGAAAGCATCGAAGATACAACTACCGAAATGCGTATTGTCGGCTATTCTTTGTTAGCAGTTATCTTTGTAATCGTGATGGTTATATCAAGAAACACAACAAAAATTATAATAGAAGGTATTGAAAATAACACTATAAAAACTCAAAAACTTACCTCAGGCGATTTAACGACAAATTTTGAACGCTCTAACGGCGAGAGTGAACTTTCAGTATTAAATAATTCCATGGCTGATATGAAAGACACTTTAACTCAGATAGTTATGGCTATTTCAGAGTGTGCCGACACGATAAATACAGCCGCCGCAGAAATGAACTCTGCAAGTCAGAAAATGAGCGGAAGTGCCTCAGAGCAAGCATCCTCGGCAGAAGAAATCAGTTCTGCGGTTGAAGAAATGGCATCGTCAATCGAACAAAATAGTCAAAACGCAATTAAAACAGAAAGTATCGCTAACACTTCGGCAAAAACTATCAAGGACTGCGACGAGGCAGCAAAGAAAACTGTTGCAGCAATTACAGAAATCGCCGAAAAAATTTCCGTTATTGATGACATTGCCTTTCAGACCAATATTCTCGCACTCAATGCGGCTGTTGAAGCAGCACGTGCAGGTGAGCACGGAAAAGGTTTTGCCGTTGTGGCTGCCGAAGTCAGAAAACTTGCCGAAAAATGCGCCATTGCAGCAAAAGATATTGACTCAGTAAGTACTGACGGTGTCAACGTTGCAAAACTCACCGGCGAAGTATTTTCAAAAGTGCTACCTGAAATCGAAAAGACAACGTTTTTGGTTCAGGAAATTGCGTCTTCGAGCCGAGAACAATCCACGGGAGGCACACAAATCAATCAAGCCGTACAACGGTTTAACACAGGAATACAACAAGTCGCAACTATTTCGGAAGAGGTTTCCGCTAATTCGGGCAACCTAATACAACAAGCCGAAAAACTTCAAGAATTGATAAAATTTTTCAAAACAAAATAAAAAAAATAAGGCAAAACGGTTTAAAAGCAGTTTTGCCTTTTTTTGTCCACCTTTCAAAAGAGGTTTGTCCACCTGAAAATAGAAAAAAAAAGTCCCCGTCCACCTCAGAAAATTGTATGTCCACCGTAAAAAATAAACTTTGCCTTAATTTTGCCTTAACAAAAATTTCAAAAAAAATACACACACTTAATTTTTAAAAAAAAGATATGAATAAATTTGGTTATATGTTAATTTTTACGGTTGTTACAACTGCGGTTATCGGATGCGGGGGAAGTCCGAAACCGCCGGTTCAACCGTCGGATTCCTCAAATCCCTACAAAGACGATTACCGTGAGGTAGCCTCATACGAAAGTCGTAATTCTTGGGGAACGTATAACATTCACGACCCCGTAGTTAGAAAATTTAACGGCGTGTATTACGCTTATTCAACCGATGCAATATGGTGGCCGCCCAAAAAAGACGGCGAAATATCAATTAATAAAATGCCGAAAATCGGAAACATTCAAGTTAGAAAATCCAAAGATTTGATTTCTTGGGAGTTTCAAGGGTGGGCTTTTGACTCAATACCTCAGGAGGCTTGGAATTTTGTCCATCCGATAAGCAAGGAAAAAACCTCGCACGGACTTTGGGCACCGTATGTTTTGGAGCATAACGGAATTTACAGAATGTATTATTGTCTGTCCACTTTCGGCGAAAAAGTTTCTTACATAGGCTTGGCGGAGGCTTCTTCGCCGGAAGGCCCTTGGACACCCAAAGGTTGCGTTGTTAAAACAGACAGCAATTCCGTTATGAACGCCATAGACCCGACTGTGGTTGACGATGCTCAGAATGGAAAACAATGGATGATTTACGGCTCGTTTTTCGGCGGAATTTTTGCTTTGGAACTAAACAAAGAAACCGGGCTTGCCAAAACGGAAGGCGATCAAGGACATCTCGTTGCTCACCGCGCTAACTACAAGATAGACAACATGGAAGCACCTGAATGTGTTTACAATCCTGAAACAAAAAAGTATTACTTATTTGTATCTTACGGACCTTTGGTAACAACCTACAACGTCAGAGTTACAGCCTCTGACAAACCCGAAGGCCCTTACAAGGATTATTTCGGTGCTGACTCCAAAGACGAAGTTAACACGCTGCCGGTACTCACCGCACCTTACAGATTTGAAAATCACAGCGGTTGGGCAGGTTTGGCTCATTGCACTGTTTTTAATGACGGCAACGGCAAATGGTTTTTGGCATCACAAGGCAGACTTTCGCCTGAAAATATGCTGATGGATTTTCATATCAGACGTTTGTTTTTCCGCTCTGACGGCTGGCCGATGGTTTCGCCCGAACGTTACGCAGGAGAAGAAGAACGCGAACTTTCTGAAAGCGAAATTTACGGCGAATACGAATTTATCACTATAAAAGATAATTACGTTACAAAAGATTTGGGCGGCACGGGTCAGTCAAACGTGCTTTTAGACGAAGAAGTCAACAAGTCAAAACATCTGACTCTCAGCGACAAGAATGTCAAAAAATTCAGCGACAATAGTTTTACGCTTAACCATAACGGAGAGGAAATTCAAGAGATAAAAATTTTCGTAGGCCACGATTGGGAAAATCAAAAAACGACACTACTTTTTACCGGTATCAACAAGGACGGTTTTTCTGTTTGGGGCAAAAAAATAAAATAACTTAAAACTAATTGGCAATATGATGAAAAGACAATTTTTTACGGCGACATTAATTTTAGCAGCATTATTTAGCGGTTGCGGCAAAGATGACGACGGCGGCACCGGTTTGAGCGTTGACTCAACAAAAATAAAACCCGTTGACCCTGTTTCAAGTAATACGCCGACGCTTTCCGAGACAGTTTCTCCGGGCGCAATCTCTACGGACGGGCTGTCAAAAAACGACAATTACCGCTCATATTCAAGTTGGGCGCAGAGGGATTCTTGGAACTTGGCTAACTGCCATGACCCATCGGTTGTGTATTACAACGGCTATTATTATATGTACGGCACGGACGCTTCTTTCGGCAACGAACACGCCAAAGCACCACACGGCAGACATTTTCAGGGCAAACGTTCAAAAGACCTTGTTAATTGGGGCTGGGTCGGCGGACCTTTTGACGAAGCACCGTCTTGGATACTTGACTCAATCAACAGTTTCCGTTCAAAAATGGGCTTACAAGGCACTTTGACTTACAACGACATCAAAGACCAACTCGGATATTGGGCACCCGTTATAAGAGTTGTTGACGGCAAAATCCGTATGTATTATAGTATTGTCTGCGACAACTGCATAAAAACCGGCAGCAAAACTTTCGACGGCTCATGGAATATTTGGGCATTTATCGGAATGTGCGAGACCACCGACCCCGAAAACGACGTTTGGTACGACAAAGGTTTTGTAACTTGTTCGTCTTCTGACAAGGGCAAAGACGGCTGGTCAAGGTCATCACAAAACGATTGGAACGCATATTGTTTTTATAACGCCATCGACCCGACTTATATCGTAACACCCGAAGGCGAACACTGGCTTATTCACGGCAGTTGGCACAGCGGATTTACATCGCTTCAACTTGACCCCACAACAGGCAAACCGTTAAAAGCAGTCGGCGACCCGTGGGCTGACAACGCAGCAGATTTGCAGGCAAGATTCGGCAAAAGGGTTGCAACCCGCGGCATTTCGCGCTGGCAAGCCTCAGAAGCACCAGAAGTTATTTTCAAGGACGGAAAATATTATTTGTTTATGGCTTGGGACGGTTTGGACGTGCCTTACAATACGAGGGTTGTCCGCGCAGAAAATATTCAAGGGCCTTACTACACTTCACGCGGTGCAAATTTCACCAACGGCGAAGAAAACACGAAAGTTTACCCGATAGTTACTCACCCGTATAAATTCAAAGACGGTGCCGGTTGGGTTGGCATTTCGCACTGCTGCGTTTTTCAAGGCGAGGGCGAAAACAGCGGTTCATGGTTTTATATGTCGCAACAGCGTCCGCCGGCAAACACTTGGGGCGATGCCTATTCCAACGCTATGATGATGGGCGGAGTTAGAAAACTTGTCTGGTGCCCTTCAACGGCGGAAGATTTAACAGACCTTTGGCCAATAGCCTTGCCGGAGCGTTTTGCAAATGTTGAACAAACGCCAATAAAAACCTCTGAAATCGCCGGTAAATACGAACTTATAAATTTGGGCTACAAATACGCAGAACAAATTTCTGCCGACGAAGATTACCTCGTTTTGAGCAATGACGGAAAAATGTCAGGACCGTTCAACGGTACTTGGGAATTTGACGAGGCGACGAAATTTTTGAAACTCACCTCTTCTGACGGCAAGTTTGAAGGTTCGGGAAACAATCTTGGTTCGGTGATAGTTTGCGTTGAAAGAGAGCGCGATTGGGAGAAAAACGTGGAATCAACCTTGGTCTTTGCAGGTTTCCACAAACTCCACACCAACACTTTCTGGGGTAAAAAAGTTGAATAAGACATATATCATACACACTCCTTTTTTGTTTTTATTTTTATTTATTTGACAGCGGTTTCGGGAATACACCTTCCCAGAACCGCTTTTTTTATTTGAAAAATCAAAATAATCTATTAAATTTGCGACTTTAAAATTATTCTTTTTATGGCGACGGCACAATCACAATCGGCAAAGAAATTTTCTAAGTTTTGGCTCAGTAAAGGCGACGAGAAACAAGATACACAACGTTTTTGGATTCAACTTTTGGGCGAAGTACTTGGAATACAAGCCCCTACATCTTACATTGAATTTGAAAAGCGCGTAAAACTTGCGCATACGTCGTATATTGATGTCTTTATTCCTAAGACAAAGGTACTTATAGAACAAAAAAGTTCGGATGTTGACATTCACAAAGAATATCAACAGTCTGACGGGAAACTACTTACACCGTTTCAACAAGCAAAGCGTTATGCCGATGAAATGAAAAATTCTGAACGTCCCCGTTGGATTGTGGTCTGCAATTTTCAAGAGTTTTTAGTTTACGACTTGGAATTTCCGCACGATGAACCTCAACAAATTTTCTTAAAAGATTTTGAAAAGGAAATTTACCGTCTTCAATTTTTAGTTGACGAAAACACAACGCGCCTTACACGTGAAGAAGAAATTTCGTTGCAGGCGGGCAAACTTGTCGGAAAACTTTATGACGCGTTTTTGAAAGAGTATATTAATCCCGATGCAAATAGTTTGTTATCGCTTAACATATTGTGCGTCAGAATTGTATTTTGTTTTTACGCCGAAAAAGCGGGATTATTTGACAAACGCACAAGTTTTGAGGATTATATAAAATCATTTTCACCGGAAAATTTGCGTGACGGTTTGATAAAACTTTTCAAAGCGTTGAATACCAAGATGGAAGACCGCAGCAAGTACGACGTTAAGTTAGAGCCGTTCCCATACGCCGATGGCGGGTTATTTATGGCAGAAGATATTGAAATTCCAAATTTTACGAAAGAAATTGTTGACGTTTTAATTAATCATTGCGCTGTTTTTGATTGGAGCGAAATTTCGCCGACAATTTTTGGCGCAGTATTTGAATCAACGTTAAATCCCGAAACACGTCGTTACGGAGGTATGCACTATACTTCTATCGAAAATATTCATAAAGTGATTAATCCTCTTTTTATGAATGAATTGGAAGAAGAGTATAACAGCATAATCAGCGAACGATCTTCCGTTAATGTTAAAAAGCAAAAATTATTTGCTTTTCAAAATAAATTATCTCGCCTAAAATTTCTTGACCCTGCTTGCGGTAGTGGTAACTTTTTAACGGAAACTTATTTATGTCTTCGCCGTTTGGAAAACAAAATTATCGCATTCCTCAATGATGGCGAAAAAACGATAGGCTACAATGAATTTATAATGGTGAAAATCAATCAGTTTTATGGAATTGAAATTAATGATTTCGCCGTAACTGTCGCCAAAACTGCGCTTTGGATTGCCGAAAGCCAAATGACATTAGAAACAGAAAAGATACTCGGACAGGACATTGATTTTCTGCCGTTGAAAAGCAATTCCAATATTATTGAGGGCAATGCGCTGCGTATTGATTGGAAGACGTTGAAACCCGATGATTCAAGTGTCTATTCAATGCCTAACACATTGTTTTTCGGCTTTATGAGCGATACCACGCCCGTAAAACAATATGACTATATTATCAGCAATCCGCCATACGTTGGCGCAATGAGGTCGAAGGGCGGACAAAGGGATGACATAAGTTATGTTTTCCCTGAATGTGAAAAACCTGGACAGATTGACTATGTGTGCGGTTGGTTTGTGAAAGCCGCCCATTTAATCAAGGGGAAAAATACCCGCTGTGCCTTTGTAGCAACCAATTCGATATGTCAAGGACAACAAGTCGGACTGTTTTGGAAACCGATGTTTCAAAATTTTGATACAAAGATAGATTTTGCTTACCATACATTCCGTTGGGAAAGCGAATCATCGCAAATGGCTAAGGTTCACTGTGTTATTGTCGGTTTTTCAAACAAAAAAATCGACACACAAAAAGTAATATTCAGTAATGACGGGCAATCACAAAAAGTAGAACACATAAACGGCTACTTGATGGCAGCATCTGACATATTTATTACAGGGCGCAACGCTCAGATTTCCAATATGCCACCTATGCATATGGGCGTTATGGCGAGGGACGGTGGAAACCTGATTATGGACGAAAGCGAATATCAGGATTACATTTTAAAAGAGCCCCAAGGCAAACCGTTTATTCGTAAATATATGATGGGCAACGAGTTTATCAACAACATCCCGCGTTATTGCTTTTGGCTGACAGACATAACACCCAAACAAATAAAAAAATGTCCGCTTTTGATGAAACGCATAGATAAAGTCAGGGAAGCGAGGCTTGCAAGTCCAGCGGTTGAGACTCAAAAACTTGCTGAAACACCGCACTTGTTTGCCCAACTTGCACAGCCAAAAACAGATTTCATTGCGTTTCCGAAAGTAAGTTCAGAACGGAGACTTTATATACCAATAGATTTTCTCGACAAGAATACTATCGTTGGCGACAAGGTGTATGTAGTAGAAAACGTTGGTTTATTCCATTTTGGGATTCTGACATCAAGTATCCATAATGCGTGGATGAGGGCTGTCGGTGGCAGATTGAAAAGCGATTATAGTTATTCTAACACAATTGTCTATAACAATTTCGTTTGGCCTAATCCAACAGACAAGCAAAAAGCCAAAATCGAAAAGGCAGCGCAGAAAATCCTTGACACCCGCGCCAAATTCATCGACAATTCGTTGGCAGATTTGTACGACCCTCTGCTAATGCCGTCAGACCTTCGCAAAGCACACCGCGACAACGACATAGCCGTCTTGGAGGCTTACGGTTTTGACAAAAAAATCACTGAGGACGAAATTGTCGCAAAACTTTTTGAACTATATCTGGAACTAACGAAAAAATAATCCGTTATGTTAAAACGATTAGAGTTTTACGCCAAAAGTAAAAAAACACTTCGGCATAGTTTTAGGCAAAGATTGAAGCACATAAGGAAAAAGTAAAAAAACAATAAGTGTTTTTCTCAAAAAAATATTAATTTTGCAGTAAAAAAAAATTATAAAAAACATGATAACATTTCTTACTGCAATTGGTCTGCTAATTTTGGGCTATGTTTTTTACGGAAAATTTTCCGAAAAAGTTTTTACCCCCGACCCTTCAAAAAAAACTCCTGCATACGCTATGCAGGACGGCGTGGATTATATTCCGCTGCCGACATGGAAAATCTTTATGATTCAGTTTCTTAACATTGCCGGGTTAGGCCCGATTTTCGGTGCGATACTCGGAGCGCAATTTGGCACGGCGGCATACATTTGGATTGTTGTCGGCTGTATTTTTATCGGTGCTTTTCATGACTTTTTTTCGGGCATGATTTCCGTCCGTGAAGGCGGTGCTAACCTTCCCGAAATCATCGGAAAATATCTCGGAGATACCACAAAACAAGTAATGAGAATTTTTACGGTGGTACTTTTGGTGCTTGTAGGAGTGGTTTTTGTGAGTCAACCCGCAGGAATCCTCGACAAAATTACGCCCGACTACATGAACAACACATTTTGGATTATAGTCATTTTTGCGTATTACTTAATCGCTACACTTCTGCCGATTGACAAAGTTATCGGAAAGGTCTATCCAGTGTTTGCTTTCTCGCTGATTTTCATGGCGGTAGGCGTTTTATTCATGATTCTTTGGCAAGGTATTGAACTTCCTGAAATCACTGACGGAATTTCAAATTCTCACCCCCATAAAGACACAACACCGATATTCCCGATAATGTGCATAACGATTGCCTGCGGTGCAATTTCAGGATTTCATGCGACACAAAGCCCGCTGATGGCCCGCTGTCTTAAAAATGAAAAACTCGGACGTCCTGTTTTTTACGGCGCAATGATTCTTGAAGGCATTATCGCAATGATTTGGGCGGCTGCGGCAATTTGGTTTTACAAAGAAAAAGGTTACGGCGAATCGCAAGCCTCAATCGTCTATTTTATAACAGAGACTTGGATGGGCAAAATCGGCAGCATTTTAGCAATGCTCGGTGTTGTTTTTGCACCGATAACAAGTGGCGACACGGCTCTTAGAAGCGCAAGACTTATCGTTGCCGACTTTTTCAAAATCGATCAAACAAACATCTCAAAACGTCTGATGGTCAGCATTCCGATTTTCGCTGTAACGGCTTTGATTATCGTTTATAGTCTTAGCGACGCGGCTGGTTTCAATATTATTTGGCGATATTTCGGCTGGTCAAATCAGGCGTTGAGCGTATTCACGCTTTGGACAATAACTGTTTATATGGTCTTGAACAAAAAGCCGTGGATTATGGCATTTTTACCGGCCGTTTATATGACACTTGTTTGCTCAACGTATCTTTTTATCGCGCCTGAATGTTTTGCACTCAATCAGACATTAAGTTATTGTTTGGGCGGAATTTGCGCTGCGATAAGCGTAGTTTTGTTTTTCAAATGGAAAGGGGGACAATTGAAAATTGACAATTGACAATTGACAATTATTAGAACGAAAAAAGTTGAAAGTTGATTTTTTCATTCAACTTTCAACTTTCAATTTTAAATTTTCAACTTTCAACTCCTTATACCGTATGGAGTAAAAATTCGTCTAAGTCGATGTTTACTAAATCGTAAGGAGCTATTTGCGGCAACGTATAACAGCCGGGTTGTTGTTTTACAACAGCACGTGCGCATGAAGCCAAAACCTGACCCGTTAAAGCGGGATTGTTGATTTGCATCGTGAACTGAAATCTCTGGTTTTGTGTTTCGCCGCTGACACCTTTGCGCTCCAAAAGAACGCCGTGTCCCATGTCACGAAGGTCGTTAACGCACGAAACCTCATGAACATGTGTATCATCATGACAGAAATATGAATCGGTTTTGATTGCGTTTTCTACGGTTTTGAAATCAGCACCGTCTTCCAACTGAACATAAACGTCTCTTCTATGAACGCCCGTTCCGAGCGGAATTGTCATCGAAAGCGCATCTTTAACGCCTTGTTTGCTGCGGGCAACTACCGAGTGTCCCATGCTCATACCCGGTCCAAAATTGGTATAAGTCAAGCCTTTTGGAGCCATTGCAAGGAGAAGTGTCCTAATTAACGAGTCTGTACCCGGATCCCAACCTGCCGAAATAATTGCTTTTGCGCCAGATTTTTTGCACTCAGCGTCAAGCGATTTGTAAAGGTCAAGAATGTCTTTGCCGTGAATATCAAAACTGTCAACGGTAGAAATGCCTTTTTCTACGAGAGCTTTTGCTGTAACGGGTATTTCACGCGAAGGAACAGCAAGAATTGCTACGTCAACTTTGCCAAGTTCGTTGATGTCGGCAACTACTTTTACGCCTTCGAGTTCGGGCGATTTTTTGCCTACGGATTCTTTTCTGCGGACAACGCCGACAAGTTCCATATCGGAAGCGGCTTTAACTGCCTGCAAAGAATACTTTCCGATATTGCCGTAACCCACTACGGCAACTTTTATTTTATCCATTTTTATGTAATATTTATGATTTAAAAAAATAAATTATCTCCAACCTAAGTCTATCCAGCCGTTTTTCTCAAAACTGAGACCTTTTGCGTAACTTTCACCAGAGGATTCCGAATAAGTCTTTAACTGTTTAAAATTCTCAGAATCAACAGCATACCATGTAATTTTGTCGTCGTTTTTGATACGAAAAGTCCATGTAAAAGCGTTTCCCATAACAGTAACCTCTTCTTCCAAAAGATCAATGGGCGGAATTTCAACTTTCAAAATCTTGTAGTCAGGCAGCGCAATCACGTAAAGACAGTTTTTTGTGTCAAAAAACAAGCCCAAACTATGTTGACCGTTGAACTCCGTTACAAGACAATGCACGGGTGTAATGCCCAAAGGCAAAGCGATTCTTTTAACATACGGCTTGCCTTTAACCATTCTCAAATTAAAGAGCCGTCCTTTGGAATCAACAATCAAAAAACCGTTGTCATATTTCTTTTTGACGGTTGGATTTCCGGCAACCTCCACTGCGGGAAAAGCAAATTCCGCTCTATTCAAAGCCGCCGTAAATTCCCTTGATTTATCTTCATTGATTTTGTTGTCGTCTTTATTGATAAATTCGATTTTGGAGTCCGTAATTCTGAAAACATCGGGCGGCATTTCCAAATCAACCCTTTCCGAAGCACTTTCCAACATTTGATAAAGCGGAATTGACGGTCCGAAAATAGCCTCCGGTTTTATCCTGAAAGAAATATTTTCGTCAGTTAAGAATTTGAGACTTACGGGTTTTGAAAGAATTGTATCGGGCAATCTGTTTTCCGAGGCGAGTTGTTTTGCAAAATACTCTGGCAAAAGGCTGTCGTATTCTTTGCGGGTGAGTTTTTCGCCGGTTGTCAAAGCCCATGACGCATTGTTGTCAACAGACCTTCTGATTGTAAAGTCCCCAGCAACCGAACTATACAACACAAAAGGCGTGGTCTGCTGTTTTGCAGACAAAAAGTTCCAAATATACGGCAACTGCCAAAGACATACCACCGCAATCAAAAACCAAAGAAATATTTTTGCCGTTTTAACCATTTTAATCCTGTTTTCCCTCCTTGAAATCATTAAGTGAAATAACCGACAAAACCGCCGTCATAAATGTCAAAGCCACAAAAATAAGAATTGCAGGCGTATATGCGCCGGGCGTTACGGTTATAAAAAACATTTTAATTATAAAAACGGACAGAATAATCTGCAAAATTCTTTTCTTCCAAACAGGCTGCAAAACCACCCAAACAGAGAGCAGATAGCCACAAATTCCTGCCAAAAACCACGGAATAGAAGTTTGAAGAATTTTGGAGCATATTTCCTCAGGCAAAATACCCGACATAGAAAAATGAAGCACCAAGAAACTTACAACCGAACACAATAGCAAAACTGACACTCCGTAAAACATCATTGCTCCTACTGTTTTTAAAGCGTTGTAGGGCAAATGAAGAGTAAGTTTCAAACACTTACGATTCATTTCAGGTGCAAACTGTACAACAGCCCCGCCGATACCGACAATTAGCGGCACAAATTCCAAGATAGTGATTTGCGAATCATTTTTCATCAAAAAATATTCCCAAAGTTTTCTTGCTCCAGCCAAATCGTCAAGTCGATTGAGATAAAGACCGGCATAACACGCAAAACCAATCATAAGGATTCCTGCAACTATATAATACAGCCTCGTCTTTATCCATTCTTTGTAAAAAATAGCATATAACATTGCTTAAAAGAAAATTAATAATCCGATACAAAGGTAAAACTATTTTCCGATTAAGAAAAATTTTTTGAAAAATATTATTCAGAAATACGAAAATAACGTAAAAGAATGTTGTTTAATTTTTTTTTGCGGAGAAAGAGGGATTCGAACCCCCGGAGGTGTTACCCTCAGCGGTTTTCAAGACCGTCGCAATCGACCACTCTGCCATCTCTCCAATAATTTTCTGTCGGGGCAGAGAGATTCGAACTCTCGACCTTCTGCTCCCAAAGCAGACACGCTAACCGGGCTGCGCTATGCCCCGAATATTATTTGGTTTTAAAAGAACATTTTGCGGAGAAAGAGGGATTCGAACCCCCGGAGGTGTTACCCTCAGCGGTTTTCAAGACCGTCGCAATCGACCACTCTGCCATCTCTCCAATCCTTAATTTTGCGGTGCAAAGGTAAAACCTATTTTCGATATTACAAAATTTTTTTGAAAGTTTTTTTTATTTTTATAATAAAACATTATTTATCAATCATTTACAATATCTTTTATCTTCCATATTTTTCCTTCAAATGTTCCAATTGTTTCAAAAAATCTCCGTCAAACTCATTAATTCTCTGAATATCAATCGAATCTTTTTTGTTGTAATAGGTCATATAACCGGTAAAAAAAGTATTATTTACGTTTTTAAGACGGTTTTTCTTGATTTTGGTTTTGTCGAAAACCTTAAACTCCAAAACATCGATACCGTCAATTATTTCTGAAATAAACTTTTGTTTTTCAACATCTTTCAAGGTGTCTGAAAGTTTCAAAAAATCTTCCGTACAATACAAAGAATCAAGTTTTTTTGCAGAATATAAAAAATAATTGGCGAGCGTAAGATTGTCTTCAATAGAATTTACATATTTTGAGATTACTATTGAAGTATCGCCGTATTTGGCTTTCAGATAGAGTTTTGCGCCATTTTCGCCAACATAATCCGCAATGTTTTCGTTGAGTTCACTATTGTTTTTAACAAAAACCGTACTATGCGTCAACTCGTGAATGATAAGTTCGGCGAGGTTTGCCTCATCGCGCCGCAACATAGTTGAGAGAATCGGGTCTTTGAACCAACCCATTGTAGACCAGCCGCCAGGATTCACAATCCGAACATCATAGCCTTGTTGTTTAAGACTTTCCGCTTCTTTTTTAGCATCAGCCTCATCAAAATAGCCTTTGTACGGAAGGCGACCGACAACCGGAAATTTCCAAACGTATTTTTTTACGCGGTATTTTTCGGCGGCTTGAACAACGTACGCCGTCGCCCTGCCTTGCAGGTCATAAACGGCATTGTAATTTTCTGAATTTTTCAAGCCCAACGAGTCCATCGCAAAACGCCTTACTTCGTTGATTATCAGCAGTTTTTGTTTAAGGCTGTCGGGATAGTCCTTGTCAGAGAGCAACTCTGAAATCGGAACGGCATTTCTTACCATTTCCAACTGTCCGAGGCCTTGCTGAACGCCG
>JAEEGL010220138.1_pt1 | contig 17940 bp, 10 predicted proteins | sample 9134231 | NCBI WGS metagenome assembly JAEEGL01 (sample SAMN16246548, study PRJNA631951) | gut metagenome | biome: gut microbiome; feature: rumen; material: fiber-attached | host: Bos | place: Iran: Karaj | collected 2018-10 | reverse complement strand
CATTCTGCATGGTGATGAAATTCTTCAGCGCACCAAAATAATTTCCTAAATGTAGATTTCCTGTCGGGCGAATGCCGCTTAAAACTGTTTCCATATATTATACTAAAGATGATGTGTTCAAATTTCCAAGACTAACGGTAATTGTTCGTTCCGTGTCGCTTCGTTTCCATCGGCTCACAATTTGGAGGTGGATGTTATACACGCTGAGGCTGGTTTCCTTTGAATGGATTTCGCCAATTTTCAGCACATCGGAATTGATGATTCCCGTGGTTCGCGAAACGTTGTGTCCGAAAATCGCATCCTCGTGTTCGTCAAGAACTTGAGTGTCGTAACTACCTTGAATTTCGTAGATATTTGCAATGTCGTCGATGGTGATAAGCTGAAGATTTTCCATACCGTCGATATTCAGCGTGAACCAGTCGTACACGTTTTGGTCAATAATGCAACGGTTGAGCGTGTCTTTGCTCAAAATACGGGCATTGTTGATAATTGCCCGTCCGTAGTGGCTTTTGTCGAAATAATACAACTTATCGTATGTGATTGCGTAACGGATGCTTGCGCCGCCCACGATTTTCCGCAGTTTCGGATACAAGTGGAACGAGTTGTACGTACGCAGCACAATTGCAAAATTGCAGGCAAACAAGAGCGCGTGCAACGGATTGTCGAACATTACATATCCGCCGTCGCCGGTACTGATGAAATTTTCCTCGAATTCCGCCTTGGTGTATTTCTGAAATAAAAATGCGTGGTTTTTGAAACACATGTCTATTGTTTCGCGGAACAACAGTTTGAACATGCACGGAACCAACGTCTGGGCAAATTCCTCGTACGATGAATATTTGTAGATGTCGATTCCCAAAACGGCTTTGCGGTTGACCTGTCCGTAGTTTACGTAGCGTTGCAGTTTGTCGAGCAAATCATCCTCCTTCGGAATCAGATTGACTTTTTCAAATACATATTTATCTTCGGTTTCTTTAAGAATGCGAAGAATTTTTTCGAAGTCAAGAGTGTGAACCGTTTTATTCATAATTCCACTTGTTTTCGGCAAAGATAGAAAATAAGCAATACGAATTGAGAAATGGGATTTAAAAAATAGGAATAAAAGATATAATTGTAGTAAGAATGATGAAATCTCTGCTTTTTAACGCGTAACTATGTAAAATTATGTATTTTTGACGCTCAAATTGAAGCACAATGAAAAACTATATTCTTTTTGATACTATTGTTCGCGAGGCCTTGAAGCCGTTTACGTTCACGCGTCCTGTTTCCGAAATCCGATGCGGAATTGTTACAATAACGGAAAAATGGAATCTTCGTTTGCATACAAATTGTTCGTTTAAAACTGCTGATTATCTGCAAGTTAAATATCCGTTACACAAAACAGAAGACAATATTTATATCAATAGTTCGGTGTTTCCTACCGAAGAAATGGTTTCCGCAGTTGAAAATTTACCGCAAAACACTGTCCTGCAATCAAATACGACGTGGATTGCTGCTCGTGCCGCACATTTGGAAAACGAGAATGAGTTGGAACAAATGACGAAAATCCCGTTTTCGGGCGAATGCAAGCATTTGGAACACATTTGGAATATCTTTCAATTCAATCCTGATGAAATAAATGCTGATTTTGAATTAGTTACAGCGGGAAGAACTTCGCAGAAACTGAACGAAACCAACCGGGTGCTTTGTCCTGAAAATGTGTTTGTTGAAGAAGGTGCAAAGGTGAATTTTGCAATAATCAATGCCTCCGAAGGCAAGGTGTATATCGGTAAGGATGCCGAAATTTGGGAAAATGCCACGATTCGTGCACCGTTCGCAATGAACGAGCATGCGATTGTGAAAATGTCGGCGAAAATATACGAAGGAACTACCATTGGCCCATATTCGAAGGTTGGCGGTGAGGTTCAAAATTCTGTTATCATTGGCTATTCAAACAAAGGGCACGATGGGTATCTTGGAAATTCCGTGCTTGGCGAATGGTGCAATCTTGGAGCCGACACAAATAACTCTAATTTGAAAAACGACTATTCTGAAATAAAAATTTGGAATTATGCGGTTGGAAAATTTGAACGTTCTGGCCTGCAATTCTGCGGTTTAATGATGGGCGACCATTCCAAGTCGGCAATAAACACAATGTTCAACACGGCAACCGTGGTGGGTGTGTGTGCCACAATTTATGGCGCTGGATTTCCTCGGAATTTTATCCCGTCGTTTTCGCGTGGCGGCTCGCAGGGTATTGAGGAATATCGGTTGGAAAAAGCCTGCGAAACAGCGGCTCGTGTGTATGCACGCCGTCATAAAGTGTTTGATGAGGTTGAAACTGCCATTTTGACTAAAATTTTTGAAGAGACACGACCAAATCGTGTTTTTTAAACGATGGCATATAGTTTGACTTATAGCATCCCCGACAAAAAAAGATAGTATTACTGACAAATTGACTGATTTTATATGGCAAATTCAAATAATAAAGAGATTGCTGATTTTTTATTTGACTCAATAGAAAAGAACGCTGAAATTATCCCTATAGTGACCGATGGAGATATGCAACCGCCACGTGATATAGATGTGCCCGATGTGTTGCCAATTCTCCCGTTGAAAAATGCCATATTGTTTCCAGGGGTTGTTATGCCAATTACCGTTGGTAGAGAAAAATCCATTCGCTTAATTCGCGACAACAATAAGAATAACCGTATAATTGGTACCGCCACCCAACGTAATCCACAGGTGGAGTTTCCGGAATTGGCTGATTTGTTCAATGTGGGAACGGTGGCGCAGATTCTTAAAATTCTTGAAATGCCTGATGGGAACACAATGGTGATTTTACAAGGAATTTCGCGTATCGCTATAGTGGAACAGGTTCAAACTGAACCATATATGATGTGTAGTGTGGTACGGCGGATGGAAACCAAGCCTGTACGTGACAAGGAATTCGAGGCGATAATCTCAAATATAAAGGAAATGTCGCTGAAAGTTGTGAAAATGTCGTCGCAAGTGCCGAAGGAATCTCTGTTTGCCATAAAAAACATATCAAACGCCACGTTTATCGTGAACTTTATGTCGTCGAACGTTGATGCGCCAGTCGATAAGAAAATTGCGTTACTTGATAGTGATGATTTAAAATCGCGTGCGGTGTTGTTGATGAAATTGTTGTCGCAACAGCTGCAAATTCTTGAAATTAAGAATGAAATTTTAAACAAAACTCGTCAGGATATTGACCAGCAACAACGTGACTACTTCCTGCACCAGCAGATGAAACAGATTCAGAGCGAATTGGGCGAAGAGTCTATCGACGAAGAAATTGAAAAACTTCGCGAACGGGCGAAAAGCAAGAAATGGTCGGCTGAAATTGCGGAACGTTTTGAAAAGGAACTTGCAAAATTGAACAGAATTGGGGTGCATTCTCCTGATTATCCTGTGCAATATTCGTATGTGCAAACAATGCTCGATTTGCCTTGGAACGAATATTCCGAGGATAATTTTGATTTAAAGCACGCCGAAAAGGTTCTGAACCGAGACCATTATGGACTCGACAAGGTTAAAAAACGTATATTGGAACATTTGGCGGTTTTGAAGTTGAAAAACGATATGAAATCACCCATTTTGTGCCTATATGGTCCTCCGGGTGTTGGAAAAACTTCGTTGGGAAAGTCGATTGCGGCAGCGTTGAACCGAAAATATTGCCGTATGTCGTTGGGCGGTCTGCACGATGAATCGGAGATTCGTGGACACCGAAAAACATACATTGGCGCAATGCCGGGACGTATTATCCAAAACTTGAAAAAGGTAAAAACGTCAAATCCAGTGTTCGTGCTTGATGAAATTGATAAAGTTGGGCGTGATGTGCATGGTGACCCAGAATCAGCGTTGCTCGAAGTTCTTGATCCAGAACAAAATAGCACGTTCTATGACAACTATCTGGAGTTGGACTTTGATTTGTCGAAGGTGATGTTCATTGCCACGGCAAACAATATAGACACGATAAGTCCAGCGCTTCGTGATAGAATGGAAATGATTGATATTTCTGGCTATATTGCGGAAGAAAAAATTGAGATTGCAAAACGGCATTTGATTCCAAACCAATTGAAAAACAATGGATTGGAGGAACATGCGTTGTCTTTTTCAAGTAAAACAATCGAATATATAATTATAAACCACACCCGAGAGTCGGGTGTCCGTGGACTTGATAAAAAGATTGCGGAGATTATTCGCGGCTATGCCCAGAAAATCGTACGTGGCGAGGAATTCTCACCAAAAGTTTCAATCGACGATGTGAAGAAAATTTTGGGCAAACCTGATTATTATTCCGAAATCTACGAGGGAAATGATTTCGCTGGTGTGGTTACTGGTTTGGCGTGGACTGCTGTCGGTGGCGAGATTCTGTATATTGAAACCAGCTACAGCAAAGGCAAGGGGGCTTTAACATTGACGGGAAATCTTGGAAATGTGATGAAGGAATCAGCAACAATTGCCTTGGAATATGTTAAATCGCATGCTGTGCAATTTGGATTGGAGTCGTTCGATTTCGACAATACAAACATTCATTTGCATGTGCCCGAAGGCGCAATACCAAAAGATGGTCCATCGGCTGGTATAACTATGGCCACATCAATTGTGAGCGCACTGACCCGCCGTAAAGTCAGGAATCGTATTGCTATGACGGGCGAAATTACTTTGCGTGGAAAAGTGTTGCCTGTAGGAGGGATCAAAGAAAAAATATTGGCGGCAAAACGAGCTGGTATTCAAGAAATTATACTTTCTTCACAAAACGAGAAGGATATTGATGAAATTGGCGAAAAATATCTGAAAGGAGTTTCGTTCAAATATGTGAACGAAATTTCCGAAGTTATTTCGTATGCGTTGCTAAACGAAACGTCAACAAAATAATTGTGTTTTTGGTTGGGCTGTCACAACGTGACAGCCCTATTTGTATCGTTACGAAATGTAAGTCATGGTGAGGTTCCGTTCCTCTATCATTTTTCGTAGGTTTATAATTGCATAGCGCATACGTCCTAACGCTGTGTTTATGCTAATTCCTTGGCTTTCTGCAATTTCCTTGAAACTCATATCAAGATTGACGCGCATAAGCACCGTGTTGCGTTGTTCTTCTGGCAACTCACGGATTAAATCTTTTAAGTCGCTGTTAATCTGCGTTTTAATGAATTGCGTCTCGATTGTCGCATCAGAAAATTTTGCGTTGTTGAATAAATCTACTTCACCGTTGTCGTTCGAAACGGTCGGCAATTTATTTTCTTTTCTGAAATAGTCTATCATAAGATTATGCGCGATTCTGAACAACCAAGCCGAAAAATGGCCATCGTCGTGGTATGCGTCTTGTTTGAGCGAACGAATCACTTTCATAAATGTTTCTTGGCATAAATCTTCGGCAAGTTCCCTATTGCGTACCAAATGGCGGAGATACCCCAGCACTTTGCTGTGATAACGGGTAATCAAAATGTCCATTGCTGAATTGTCGCCATTACTGAAGGCGGCAAGTAACTCCTGATCGGAAAACATACTTTTCATAACACATAGTATTTTAATGATACACAGTTATTTTCGAAAAGTAAATGTTTCCTATAGGCAAAAATTTTAATGTTTTCGAATACAAATATATAAAATTACTTTGTAAAACAAGAATAAACAAATAATAAATTAATTTTGTAGTCGAATTTCAAGAGTATGGAAACTCAAAATATAGAGGTAAAAGGGGCTTCGGTCCATAATCTAAAGAAAATCGATGTGACGGTGCGCCGCGGCGATTTCGTGGTGGTTACTGGTGTTTCTGGTTCAGGCAAATCCTCGTTGGCGTTCGACACTATTTATGCCGAGGGACAGCGTCGTTACGTGGAGAGCTTGTCGTCGTATGCCCGTCAGTTTTTGGGGAAAATACAAAAACCTGAAGTTGAATCAATTACGGGCATTCCGCCAGCAATTGCCATTGAGCAGAAGGTGAACGCGGTGAATCCTCGTTCGACAGTTGGCACATCAACAGAAATATATGATTACATAAAATTGTTGTTCGCACGAATTGGAAAAACAATCTCTCCGATTTCGAGAACGGTTGTCAAACGGCATTCAGTGCAGGATGTTGTTGACTTTGTGTTGAGTGTGGAGGGCAAACGATGTTATCTCACAGCTCCGCTGATTTTGGGAACACTCTCCTTTAAACAAAAGATGGAACTTCTTGAAAAAGAAGGATTTAATCGTTTGTTTGTTGATGGTGAGATTGTCCGTATTTCCGAATGTAAGGAATCTATGTTGTCGAAACAAACGTCGATTTTGATTGATAGGTTTGTCGCAAATAATTCTGTGGCTGGACGTGTTGCCGATTCGGTTTTGACTGCATTTCAGGAAGGTGATGAGGCGTGTTCTGTTTGGGTTGAATCGGACAATGGGTTTGAGCGACACGATTTTTCCACTCGGTTCGAGGCTGATGGAATCACGTTTGAAGAGCCGTCAGTGTTTATGTTTAATTTCAACAGTCCTCTGGGGGCTTGTCCGAAATGCGAAGGCTTCGGAAAAATTGTTGGCATCGACCCCAACAAGGTGATACCTGATAAGAAACTTTCTGTTTGGGAGAATGCCGTTGTGTGTTGGCGCAGCGACAAAATGAGCGAGTGGAAAGACCAAGTGGTGATGAATGCCGCAAAATGTGATTTTCCAATTCATAAACCCTATAACAATTTGACAGAACAGCAGAAGGAGATGCTGTGGAAGGGTACAAAATATTTTGAGGGCATCAATGATTTCTTTGACATGGTGGAACGTAATATGTACAAAATCCAATATCGGGTATTGATGTCGCGCTACCGTGGAAAAACAATTTGTACCGAATGTCACGGTTCTCGTTTGAAGAAAGAGGCTGGATATGTGCATGTTGCGGGAAAAACGATATTTGATTTGGTGGAACAACCTATTTCGTGGCTTTTACCATTTTTTGAAACGATTCAACTTGACGAATACGATAGAAACATTGCTGAACGCATTTTGACGGAAATCGTTGTGCGTCTTCGTACGCTTGTTGATGTTGGGTTGGGCTATCTTACTCTGAATCGTCTGTCGAATACACTTTCGGGTGGCGAATCACAACGTATTAATCTTGCCACATCATTGAGTAGCAGTTTGGTCGGTTCGTTGTATATTCTCGATGAACCAAGTATAGGTTTGCATCCTCGTGATACACAGAAACTTATTCGTGTTTTAAAGCAATTGCAACGTATTGGCAATACGGTGGTTGTGGTGGAACATGACGAGGAAATGATGCGTGCCGCTGATGATATAATTGACATCGGACCGAATGCTGGCGTTCAAGGTGGAAATGTTGTGTTTCAAGGAACCTTGCAGGAAATGCTAAAAAAAGGCGATACGTTGACTGCGGATTATCTGACGGGACGGAAAAAGATTGAAATGCCACAGGTTCGTCGTGCGTGGAAAAACTGCATCACAATTTCAGGGGCGCGCGAAAATAATTTGAAGGATATCACCGTGAAGATTCCATTGGGCGTTTTGACGGTTGTTACGGGTGTTTCTGGCTCTGGAAAATCTTCGCTGATTGACAAGATTTTATATCCTGGATTACAGCAAGTGTTAGGCGAGTCGTGTGTTTCTATGGGAGAATGCGACGGCATAGATGGATATGCCTCGTTGAGTTGTGTTGAATTTGTTGACCAAAATCCCATTGGAAAATCAACTCGTTCTAATCCCGTTACATATACAAAGGCGTTTGATGATATACGCACGTTGTTTGCCACGCAGAAATCTGCTCAGTTGCAGGGATTCCGGCCAGCTCATTTTTCATTCAACACAGATGGAGGACGATGTGAAGAGTGTAAGGGTGAGGGCGTTATAAAAGTTGAAATGCAGTTTATGGCTGATGTGGAATTGGTGTGTGAGGAATGTCAGGGAAAACGATATAAAAGCGATGTTTTGGAAATACTTTATCGCGGAAAGTCAATAGCGGATGTTTTGGAAATGACAGTAGATGAAGCAATCGCTTTTTTTAAAGAAGATTCTTCGACCGTGACGCAAAAAATAGCCAAGAGTTTGCAACCATTGCAAGATGTTGGATTGGGCTACGTGGCTTTGGGACAGTCGTCGAGTACATTTTCGGGTGGTGAGTTGCAACGTATAAAATTGGCGACATTCCTCGGCAAAGGTGGGGTGGAAAAATGTATGTTTATTTTCGATGAACCCACGACAGGTCTGCATTTCCATGATATTAAAAAACTGATGGATTCATTTAACCGCCTATTGGCTCAAGGGCATTCCGTGGTGGTGATAGAACACAACCTTGATGTGATAAAATGTGCGGATTGGATTATTGATATGGGACCTGGAGGAGGTGAGGCAGGTGGAAATGTGGTGTTTGCGGGTAAACCCGAGGATTTGCTTTTGTGCGAGAATTCTTATACGGCAAAATATTTGAAGGAAAAGATGTGAAATGTTAGGTTCAACCTATAAAAACGTGAAACGACTACTGATTTTGGCATATGATTTTCCTCCTTACGTTTCGGTTGGTGGCTTGCGACCGTATGCGTGGTACAAGTATTTGAAAGAATATGGCGTGTATCCTGTGGTTGTTACGAGGCAGTGGGAAAATAAATACGGTAACGAACTTGATTATGTGGCTCCAAGTTCTTCAACAAAAACTATTGTGGATGAAACCGAATATGGTAGCATAATACGTACTTCCTACAAACCAAATATAGCGAACCGATTGTTGTTGAAGTATGGCAGCGCAAAATTCTCAGTGTTACGAAAAGCCGTAACCGCATTTTATGAAATTGCTCAATTTTTATTTTTCGTTGGTCCAAAATCCGGTTTATATCGAGGCGCAAAGGAATATTTGATGAATAATAAAGTTGATGCCATAATTGCGACTGGCGAGCCCTTTATATTATTCAGATATGCTTCAGCCTTGAGTAAAAAATATAAAACACCGTGGATTGCTGATTATCGTGATCCGTGGGTACAAAATAAAAATCGAAGCCGGTTTATGGGAAAATGGAATGCGTATTTTGAACGGAAATATACGCAGAATGCGTCGTACATTGTGACTGTTGGTGAATTTTTCAGAATGCAAATTTCAAAAAACGTAAAGAAACCGTTTTCGATAATTCCAAATGGCTATAATCCTGAAGTGATTCAGTCAATAGCAGATGTTGTGCAAAAAAATGATATACTTCGTTTCGCCTTTGTAGGAACAATTTATAAATGGCATCCGTTGGAAAGTGTGCTTGATTGTTTTTCCAAATTTGCTGGAAGTGAAACTTCTCCAGCCTTTGAATTGAATTTTTATGGCGTAAATAATATGCAGGAACTTCGGGTGTTGATAGATTCAAAATATGCAATATTGTCAAGTCATATACATATACACCCACGTATGGCAAATGATCAATTATTGCAGTTGTTAGCTGGTCATAACGTGATGTTGCTTTTCAATTACTATGCATTTGAAGGCACAAAACTGTATGATTACATTGGTTTGCGTCGAAAAATCCTTTTTTGTTATTCGGAAGATAAGGAGGCTTTACAATTGAAAGAAAAGTACTATCCTTTGAAAGATACAGAATCGGTTAACATTCATGTACAAGAAGATGTGATTTTGAAAACGAATTCGGGGGTTATTGTAAAAAATAAACAACAATTACTTTTGGAATTAAGTAATTTGTATTCTGAATTTCAATCCACGGGTGCTATTGCTTGTGATTCTATTGATATTGAGCGTTATTCACGGAAAAGTGGCGCAAAATCTCTTGCGGAACTTATAATCAATTTATAATTCGAATCAATATCTACTAACGTAGAATGCTTGTAATCCGTTCTTTTAACTTGTTATTTTTCCTGTAAACTATTCAACCGTACCGAAACAGCATTCTTATGTGCGTCGAGCATTTCGGCTTCAGCCATAGTTTCTATTGTTGGACCGAGTGTTGTAAGTCCCTGAGGTATAATTTCTTGGAATGTAATTTTACGGACAAAACTATCAAGCGAAACGCCACTATAAGCCTTTGCGTAGCCGTTTGTCGGCAACGTGTGGTTTGTTCCCGACGCATAGTCGCCAGCGCTTTCAGGTGAGTAATTCCCCAAGAAAACAGAACCTGCGTTCACAACTTTTTTGCTGAACTCAAATGCCTTATCTACAGAGAGAATCAAATGTTCAGGGGCATATTCGTTCATCATTTCCACAAGTTCATCTTGCGAATCGAACACAATTATTTTGCTGTTTGCAACCGAAATCTCCACAATTTCATTACGTTTCAGTTGTGCTTTTTGCTGTTCAATTGCTGTCTTTGTCGCTTCGGCAATTTGTTTTGATGTTGTAAGTAAAATTGCCTGACTGTCTTTCCCGTGTTCGCACTGCGAAAGAAAATCCGAAGCGATGAAATCTGGATTCGCTGTTTCATCAGCCACAATCATCACTTCCGACGGTCCAGCTGGCATGTCAATTGCCACGCCTTGCATGCTCACCATCATTTTCGCTTTCATCACGAATTGGTTGCCTGGTCCGAAAATTTTATACACTTGCGGAATAGTTTCTGTTCCGTATGCCATAGCCGCAATTGCTTGAGCTCCACCAACTTTGAAGATTTTGGTCACGCCAGCCTGTTTTGCAGCATACAAAATTGCAGGGTGGATGGAACCAGTCTTTCCTTCGGGTGTACAAAGGATTATTTCCTTACAACCTGCGATTTTAGCTGGAATGGCAAGCATCAAAATTGTTGAAAATAACGGTGCGGAACCGCCTGGAATGTATAATCCGACCTTTTCAATGCCAACGCTTTTCCGCCAGCATTTTACACCGAACATAGTTTCAGTAACCGATGGAATTTCCTCCTGACGCTCGTGGAATTTTGTGATGTTGGCAATGGCAACTTTTATTGCCGCCTTCAGTTTGTCAGAAACAAGCGATTCGGCAACGCAAATTTCTTGTTGCGAAACCGTAAGGTTTTGAATGTCAGGATTATCGAATTTACGGCAATATTCAAGTACGGCTTTGTCGCCATTTTCTTTCACATTAGCCAAAATTCCAGCCACAATAGGCTCAAGTTCTGCATTTTCGAGCAAAGGACGTTTTAAAATTGTTGCCCAGTCTTTTTTGTCAGGATTTATGTATGTTTCCATTGATTATCACTGTTTTAATGTTGATATTCCTTTGACTATGGAATTTTTCACACGGCAAATATATTGATTTTAATTGATTCTTACAGCGACCATTCTACGCTATAATTGTTTTTGAATGTTTTAACTGTGTCATTTTCAATTATGTTCGATAGAATTTTAAACGAAGAATCTGGCACTGAACAACTTGTTTTCAAATAGTTTTGTACGAGTGAGTTCCTCCATTGCATATCGTTCGTAATTGATTGTTTTACAGTGTTTTCGTAGATTAAGACTGCTTTTTGTTCCGTTGTGAGTTTTGCTTGCGGAGTAATGTTGCGTTCGCGTAACATTTTGTCGGCAAACATTCGTAATTCTTCGGATTTTGTTGGAATCGCCAGATATTTCTCCTTGATTAACAACTCGTTAGCATTATCTTCGGTAATATGGTTTGTTGAATCCTGAATCGCCATATTTTTCTTTAACTCGTTGATACTGTACTCAGTAACGGCGTCGCGATACAACAAATTTTGCGTGAGATGCAATTTCAATTCTGGTTTTTCGCGCAACATGGTCCCTAATTGGGCGAACTGAGCATATTCTTCGTTGCTGAATTCAGTTGCTGTTGCGTTAAAACATACTTGGTCGATTTGTGCATTGCTGTTTTTCAGCACGTTGAACGGCGAAGCTGCAACTTTCACAAGTAGGTTTCCTAAGGTTTTGATGATAATTTTTCCGTATGAGAAATCTGGCGAATCAATGTTTCCTGAAATTGGTAAATCAAGATCGACTTTGCCATTTTTATCGGTTAGGATGTACAATCCCATTTTCAATGGAACATTGTACTCGGCTTTGACTGATTTATCCTTGTCGCCGATTTGCGGTTGGAAAATACTCACCTTGTTCGTGCCTTTAAGGCGATTGTTGATAATCACATTTTGGCTTTGAATTGAAATATGTCCGTTGGTGATTGGGTTCCCGAACATTGCCAATGAATAGGGCGTAAACGATTGTAAATCAATATTATTTAAGAACACACTGATGTTTTGGTTTGAAATGTCTTCAATGCTGCCAATCCATTTCAGTTTAAGTTTTCCCGAATTTTGGAGCACTGCGTTCGCTTCAATTGTGTTTTGTTTTGTAATATTGAAATTAGTTGACGACACACAAATGTCGCTGATAGTATAGTTGAACGGTTGTGGCAGGGAATTGTCAATAAAATCAAAATTTGTGTTTGCTATTCGTAAGTCGTTAATAATGAGAACGAACGGTTTTTCTTCGGTCGTGTCGGCGTATGCAACAGCAAGAGAATCCTGTGTTTGTGTTGTGTCAGCTTTTATGAGCATTGAGAAATTGTCGTTTTTGTCTTGGAAAATCTCGTAATATGAATGTAATCCGCTGATGTACAAAGAACTAAGTTCTATTTTGTTGTTGATTAAATCTATTTGTTTGATGGTTGTTGCCACGCTGTCGAACGATGCGGCTGACTTTTGAAGCGTGTCGAGCATATTGAATTCGGAAAGTGACACAAGCCCGGTCACGTCGAAATTGAGAATATGCTCGCTTGAGCCATGTATGGCAAGGTCTGCGGAAAATTTTCCGTCAAGATTTTCAATGTTGAGCGATTGCTGCAAATAGGGCAGGACAGGCGACAAATGAAAATTTTGAATTTTCACCTGCAAATCATACAAAGCCTTTTCGGTATTGTATTTCATTGTGGTTTCGAGTTTTCCTCCGTTTGTGAAATCAAGTTGAAGTCCCATGTCGGTGCTTAAATCCGAGAGGTCTATGCCAGGAATCACAAGCGAAATGTCCTTCAATTTCCATTCGCTGCCAATTTCTTGGTCTTGATAGTATAAATAACTGTGGTTGAGGTGAATATCATTTATCACTACATTCCATTCGCTCGGTTCTTCTACCGTGTCGGTTGCAGTTGAATCAGAAGAGAAGAATTCTATTATATCGGTGAAATTGAATATGTTACCATTTTGAATCACACGAATGTCAGCACCTGACAGTTCCACACTTTCGATTTCCGCCGTTTTCGAAAGAAGTTTGTGCAGATTCATGTTTACATCAAACAAATCGAAGGCAACAAACGATGTGGAATCATCGGCTTCGTATAGCGTAAAATTCTCAACTTGCAATCGTCCGGTGAAAATGTTCACCGACAGATTTTCCATATCTATTTTCCTGCCAATCAATTCTTTAGAGTTGTTGATGAGAAAATGTTTCGCAATAGGTGAAACTGCAAACGCCACAATTGCAATGATTACGGCGATGGAAATTGCTACGATTAAGAGAATTTTTTTCATACGATTTATTTTTTCTTTGTCTCGATGGTTATATGTTCGTCTTTTTTCAATTGATATGCTTCTCCATATACCTGTAAATTAGGAATATAGCCGTTTGTGACATTTAGTTCAACTTTTGATTTGGAAACCTTCACGGTTAGAGTTGCATTTCTGTATGTAATTGAAAATGAATATGATTTCCAACTTTTGGGAATATATGGATTAAAAGAGAGTTCATTTTGGGCAACGCGCATGCCTGCAAATCCCTTGACAATTGCGAGCCACGAGCCCGACATGCTTGTAATGTGCAGACCTTCTTTTGCCTCTTTGTTGTAGTCGTCCAAATCGAGGCGCGCGGTACGGAGATAGAGTGCGTAGGCTTTTTCCTCGTCACCGATTTTCGAGGCCACAACCGAGTGGATGCACGGCGACAACGAAGATTCGTGTACACAGCGGGCTTCGTAAAATTCAAAATTCCGTTGGATTGTTTCTTCATTTAGCTCATTTTCAAAGAAATACAAACCTTGTACAACATCGGCTTGTTTGATGAATGGGGAGCGAAGAATTCTGTCCCACGACCAGTGTTGGTTTATTGGACGTTGGTCGGCTGGCAGGTCGGCAACGGTGAGCGGTTCCTTGTCCAAATAGCCGTCGTTTTGAAGAATGATGCCGAATTTTTCATCGGTAGGCAAGTACATATTATTCACAATGTCGGACCAACGCATAATTTCACGTTCCTCAAACGAGATTTTTTGTGCCAATTCAATATATTTCTCGTTAGCCACACGTTTTATCCAACTGATTGACTCCATTGTGTAACGAAGGCACCAACTTGCGAAATAGTTTGTGTACCAGTTATTTGAAACGTTGTTTTCGTATTCGTTTGGACCAGTCACGCCCAAAATCATATATTTCCGTTTGATTGGCGACAAAATCACTCGTTGCGCCCAAAAACGTGCAATTCCGATAAGTACTTCCAAACCATAGTCCACCAAATACGCACGGTCGCCGGTGTAGGTGACGTAATCGTAGATTGCGTGGGCTATAGCGCCATTACGGTGGATTTCCTCAAACGTGATTTCCCATTCGTTGTGGCATTCGTCGCCAGTCATTGTTACCATCGGGTACAACGCCGCACCGTTGGTGAAACCTAATTTCTCACCATTTTTTATTGCCTGTGGCAATTGTTTGTAACGGTAGAGCAACAAATTTCTTGAAACCGATTCTGGCGAGGTCGAAAGATAGAATGGAAAACAAAAAGCCTCTGTGTCCCAATATGTTACGCCGCCATATTTTTCTCCTGTAAATCCTTTGGGTCCAATATTCAGACGGCTGTCGTCGCCGGTGTAGGTTTGTTGGAGATGGAAAATATTGAAACGGATTCCTTGTTGCGCACGCACGTCGCCTTTAATTACAATGTCGCTCCGTTTCCATTTTTCCGACCATGCTTTTTTGTGTGCGGAATACAATTTCTGAAAACCAGTTTTCGCAGCCGTTTTCACCCGTTCAACAGCGATTTTGGGTAATTCATCGGCTGTGTAATTCATTGTTGAAACTTGTGCCGCATATTTAGTAATGACAGCCGTTTCGCCTTTTTTCAACTCAAAATCAATTGTTTCGCCGATTTGGAGATGCTTGTGATATTTTTTCTTTGTCGCAGAAACTGAAATTTCTGTGCTAATTGCCGTTGCCACAGTGAATTGCGGTACACCGAATGGGTTTTGTTTTGTTTTGTCAACCGCAAGGGAAATATTTTTTTCGTGTTTCTGCGAAATTGATTCCCAAAAACACTCGTCATAATTGGAATCTTGGTTCAAAATATGTGATTCAATGAACGAAAGAACCGACAGTGAGCAGGCTTTGTTTTCGGCGGTGATGGAGTATGAAATTGTTCCGATTTCCACCGAAACCATACTGACGAACCGTGTGCTTTCTATGCGCAGACGGGTTTTGTCGGGCATTTCAACCATGCACGTTTTCGACAATGTTCCTTCTTTCATATTCAGAGTCCGACGGAAAGAATGAATCTTCACCTTCGCCAAGTTGAGCAGCTTTCCATTGACAGACGTATGGAGACCAATCCATGCTGGTGCGTTTATCACTTTTGCAAAATAGTCGGGATAGCCGTTTTTCCACCAACCCACGCGGGTTTTGTCGGGAAAGAACACGCCACCGATGTAGTTTCCCTGCATTGTTTTTCCAGAATACATTTCCTCGAAATTCGCCCGTTGCCCCATGTGGCCGTTGCCAATGCTAAATACACTTTCCGCTATCAAATGACGGTCGGCATCGAAGCCGTCCTCAATCACATTCCATTCGTCTTCTACAAACATACTTTGTCGTTTTATACTTCGCAAAAATAAAAAAAACGGCATTCACTTGCGACAGTACAAGAATAATTAATACCATTGTTTCTTCAGCAAACGAGTCCCGATACTGTTACAAATTTCTGAAACATAAAAATTCAATGGCGGTGCTGGTCAGTTCCGCCGAAATTTATTTGTAGCAATTAATTAGATTGAAGAGATTCCTTGTCTCGCTATGCTCGGATATTAAATGTAACGCGTCATCGAACGAAGCATAGCGAAAAATCTGCAAGTTATAGAGTTCTGTAATTTCCTATAAGTTAAAAACCTATAATTTGTAAATTGTTTTTAATCAATGAATTGTAGAAGTAATTTATTAAAAAAACTCGACCATTTCGGGCATTTTTAGAGAATTCTCTTGATTTTTTTTGCATTTTCTTCGACCAAAATAATGATAAGAATACTTGTTTGGCAAATATAAAAAAACTGCTATGGAATCAAATGAAGGTTACTCTTCCTTCGGCTGCAATTCAACCAATTTCATCTCGTCAAGGTATATTTCCGCTGTTCCTTCGAACGACATAATTAATTGATTGATTTCCACTGGATTCACTCCTGAATCAACAAAACGGAAATATGAAAGCGGAATTTGTACGCGTTTCCACGTTGGGTTTACGCCGAAACCTTCGTAGAATTTGCTTCCGCAGGCAATTGTAGATGTGGTTTTATTGTTGTTGTCCAAAAATGCAAAATTGATTGGCACTGAACCAATTTCATCGCCGTCGGCGGTACGAACCCAGAACTCCAACGCCCACGTGTCAATAATATCCGACATATCAACGGTCTGCCAATTGTTCCACATAAAGCCAACGCCAATCCAGTCGCATCCTTTCTTCGACTTATCCCATTTCAGATGCAAACTGCCCATTCCCTTATACACAATCTTGGAATCGACCATAAAATCACGGCACGCGTCTTTCTCAAAGCCCCAACAGCCGGGAAGGTCATCCAAGAATATGGACGAAGCCGTGAAAAGTTCCACGTAGTCGGAGTTTTTCGTATCGTTTATTTTGTAATATGGATCATTGTCCTCTGCCGTATCCAACGCCATTGGAAGCATTTGAACGCCGCAGCTGGTCATTATACACAAACCTGCAATCAAACTGGAAATAAATGCTATTTTCTTCATAGTTCTATTTTTTTATTTTTATGAGACGCGATAAATCGCGTCTCTACATCAATTTTTAATTTTTAATTCTTATACACCCCGAACAATGGTCTTTTTTTCGTTATTACCACATAATCTATCGCCGTCTTCACGTCGCAGGCTTCCCCATTCGAGAACACGGAAATTGAAATTTTATCAATTGCATCGAAATCAAAATTCTTGTTTTTCGAAGCAAATTGCGAAATCGGAATAGAAATCCCGTGCCAGCCTTCGCCTACAGAGATTCTGTCGCCCTGCAACTCGCACTCTATATCATTGTCGGCATTCACTAACATAATCATCAATGTCGTTCGCTCGCAATATTCAGGGAAACCATACATAAACAAATTGATATACGTCGTTGCCGTGTCAGCCAACGTAATAGGATAAAATCCTGCAGCCCAGTTATTTACCTGCTGGAACGTAAATCCCATTCCGTCAACATACCATTTCCCGCCCGAATCGTGTCCTGCAAGCACACAATATTTTTTTCCTTCGGGAACTACTTCAACGCCAGTAGTTTCTGTCTTTATTTTTGACGTGGCACCTTCGTTGGTATAGAGTTGCTCCACATTGTCCCAATTGGCCACCATGCAGAAATCTTTTGCCGTAAACGTCTCATCAACCGCTGCGGCAATTTTCAACGTCGCCTTGCTCGTATCGACACCCTCAAAATCGGTGAACGTCAATGTTATAGTACAACTTTCGCCGTCCTTGAAAGAATCTTCACCCGAAGATTCTTCGGATTTACCGAACAAGTCAATGTTGAATTTTTTCTTTAACACATCCGACGGGAAATATTTTTCACCCGTCTCGCTGCTGTTTCCTGCCCAGACCACGTCCTTCAACGATTTTGAGGTTCCCGTTATTTTTTCTGTCTTTTGCGACACATTTCCTTTTATTTCAATTTCCCACGAGGTCTCCACATTCCACTCTCCCTTGAACGAAAGCACGTCGCCGTTGGCAAAATCCAGCGAAATCGTGTCGGCACCGTCCGAAACCAAGTCGAACCCTTCTATCATTTCCAACTTTG
>JAEEGL010011311.1_pt1 | contig 17940 bp, 17 predicted proteins | sample 9134231 | NCBI WGS metagenome assembly JAEEGL01 (sample SAMN16246548, study PRJNA631951) | gut metagenome | biome: gut microbiome; feature: rumen; material: fiber-attached | host: Bos | place: Iran: Karaj | collected 2018-10 | reverse complement strand
GGCGCTAGCCAATGTCAAGGTTCTTTACCGTTTTTCGGGGACGCCTTCGCATGCGGCCGTAGATCCGGAGCTGGGCCGGAGCGCCCTGGATGCCCTGGAGCTGATGAGCGTCGGGGTCAACTATCTGCGTGAGCATATGCCGGCAACGGCCCGTATCCACTATGCACTGCTGGATACCGGCGGCGCGTCTCCGAATGTCGTTCAGTCCCATGCGGAAGTCTACTATATGATCCGGGCGGTGGATCTGGCAGGTGTGAGAGATCTCAGGCGGCGGGTGGATCTGATCGCTCAAGGGGCAGCACTGATGACGGAAACGTCCGTCACTTCCCGCGTGGGAGGCGGGTATTCGAACCTGATCACGATCCCGGCCCTGCAGAAAACAGCCAATGAGGCCATGCACGACCTCGTCTTCCCGCTTCCGACGGAGGAGGATCTGGCTTTCGCCCGGGCGCTTCGGGAAACGATGCCGCTGACGGAGGCCCAGAAAAAAGAAGCACCGTATGCCGAAGCGGTACTGGATCCGGCGCCGCCGAAGGCGCACGGAGGGTCCACGGATACCGCAGACGTGAGCTGGATCTGTCCCACGGTACAGATGCATATCGGCACCTGGATGCGGGGAACGCCCGGACACAGCTGGCAGTCCACTGCCCAGGGGAAGAGCCCCTATGCCAAAAAGGCAACGCTCTTTGCAGGCAAGGCCGTAGCCGGGACGCTGATCCGGCTCTTTGAGGAACCGGAGCGGATCGCGCAGGCCAAGGCAGAGCACACTGAAAAAACGGCGGGCGGGTATTTCTGCTCCCTTGGCCCGGATGACCTGCCCGAGGCCGTCATATAACACGAAAAAGCATCGGGATCTGCTCCTGCAGCACGAAACGGCAGCGGTACCGGCTGAAAGAATGCAGAAAAGAAGGCCATCCGGCTTAAGACCGGATGACCTTCTTTTTGGGGAACTATCGTTTCCTTTTTCTGCCGTTACTTATTAACGCTTTCCTTCAGGACATGGCTGGGCTTGAAGGCGGGAGCCTTGCAGGCGGCGATCTCTACGGAGCTGCCGGTGCGGGGATTCTTGCCGGTACGAGCCTTGCGCTCACGAACTTCAAAGGTGCCGAATCCGGTGATGCTGACCTTCTCGCCGGCGGCCATGGCTTTCTCCAGAACGGAGAAGGTGGCCTTCATAACGGCTTCGGCCTCTTTCTTGGAAACATTGGCTTCTTCTGCAATAGCTGCAACATAATCTTTCTTATTCATGCTGTGATCTCCCACAAATTTCATTTTTTATCATTATAGCATAATTCATAGGAATTGCAAGGGGTTTTGCACATTTTCGGACTGCGGGACACCGGTCCCGTCAAAGGCAGGAACCGCCTCCTCTGTACAGGAATCGAGATCCTGTACATAACCGTCTTCCAGAGAGGAAAAAGAGAGATAGGACCAGACGCGGTCATATTCCTCCGTGCTCAGGGGACGCTTCAGAGAGGGAAAAGCATCCAGCGCGCCGGACTCGGTCAGTGCCCGGATGGGCGTATACTGGCTGAGCAGACTGAACAGAAATGCATGCGGCGGAAAACGGTCTTCCAGCAGGTCAATGACCCGCAGCGTGTTTTCGATATAGCCGGGCAGGATCAGATGACGCACCAGAACACCCTGCTTCAGCAGCCCGTCTGTTCCGAATTCGCAGGGGCCTGTCTGGCGAAGCATTTCTTTGAGAGCCGCCAGCGCTGTTTCGGGATAAGCGGGGGCCAGGGAGAGCTTTCGGCCAAGCGCCTCATCGGCATATTTGAAATCGGGCAGATAGATCTGGACCAGTCCTTCCAACTCCTTCAGCTGCTCGGTGCCCTCATAGCCCGAGCAGTTCCAGACGACCGGGACCGGCAGCGGGTGCTTTTCCAGAAAGCGGGCAATAGGCCGGCTGAAATGGGTGGCGGAGACGAAGCTGATATTGTGGACGCCCTGCTCCAGCAGTCCGTCGACAGCCTGCGTCAGAACCGCTTCGTCGGCCGGCCAGCCGCGGATCCCGCCCCGGGCGATCCGGTGATTCTGACAGTAAACGCAGCGCAGGTGACAGCCGGTAAAAAAAAGAGTACCGCTGCCTTTTTCGCCGCTGATGCAGGGCTCTTCGCCGAAATGTGCGGCGGCCCGGACCAGCATCGGAACAGCGGGAGAGTGGCAGAAGCCGTTTCCGGAATCCATGCTCCGAACCGCGCCGCAGGCCCGGGGACAGAGTGTACAGCGGAAAGACAGCTCACGCAAAAACGCCTCCGTCTGAACGGAGGCCCGGGCCGAAACGGCTTCAGACATAGGCGTGCTCTGTCTTCAGGGCCAGAGCGTCTTTGTATTTGCGCTGTGTCGTATAATAAGTGATCAGATAGTCGGCGAACAGCCGCTTGTAGCCTTCGCCCAGCGACTCTTCATTGCTCTGATACAGCTCTTTCACGACGTTTTCGTATTCGGCGGAAGCGCGTTCATTCTGCACATACCGCAGATTGGTCAGATACAGCAGCTGATCGTAAACGGCCGGCATACGGCTGGTCTTGTAGTCCGATGCTTCCTGCAGATAGCGAAGACCCAGTGCGGGATAGTCCTGTTCGAAATAGCAAAGAGCCAGCTTCTGCGCCGTCAGAAATTTCTGCTCGCCGCCGGTCTCCTGCGCGCTCAGAGAGGAGAGCAGGTAAGGCACTGCATTGGCATACTGACCGTGCTCCAGATAGGCGGAGCCGATATTGTAGTCGATCAGACTCGAGATGGAAGCATCGTAGCCGCGGGCCAGTTCCCGGGCCCGCTTGTAATAACGCAGCATAAAGCTCAGATCGTTGAAATTGGCATAGCAGGCGCCTAAAAGATAACTGCTCCAGAGCAGGATGGGCAGGCTGCCTTCTTCGGCGGCGGCGGTATAGGCACGGTCGGCCGCACTGATGGCATCCATATAGGCACGGCGGGTAAAATAGACTTCGGCAATGCTCTGCTTGACAAAGCTGGTAGGACGGATGGTCTCCGCGAGCCGCAGCATTTCGAGCTGATCATCCGAGTCGACGAGGCCGGCGCCGACATAGTACAGGAACAGCTGATCCGTCTCCATGTAGTCGAAGAAGCGGGCCAGATAGGTCACTTCTTGATGGCAGACCGGTGCATTCTTGCCGTATTTCTGGATCAGTGAAAACAGATTGAACAGATGCCAGCCAAGATGCAGTTCACTGTTCTCCATTTCCTGCTGATGCAGCTTCAGGTAGGTTGTCTCGCGTTCGGCCGTTTCGGAGTGGAAATACTTGTCAAAATAACTCTCCAGGTTCGCACGGGCCTGGCTCAGCTGTTCTTCGTTCTGGTTGTAATTAATATGCAGTGCATTCAGCAGCTGCTGCAGAATCGCCGGGGACGGGTTGCCGATGCCCTGCTCGATCTTGCTTAAGTAGGAGACGGCGCAGATCCCCTTGCACAGGGCTTCCTGGCTCATCCCTTTCTGCAGACGCTGCTGTCTGATCAGAAATCCGGTAAAATTTTTCATAAATAACTGCCTCTTCGGATATTAAAACGTTACCTTTTCAACTATACAAGGAAAGTTTCGAATAGGCAAGCGGTTTTTCCGCTTTTGTGATATAATTCCTTCAAACTGTCTGCAAAGGAGGAGCGGATATGCGGGAAGCTTATCTGGCTATGGGTATTTCGGAAGCGGTGTATGACCGCGGAGAACAAATTCTGAAAGGCCTGGAAGCGCCGTTCCGGGAAATTGACGAAATAGCGGAATACAATCAGCTGAAAGTCCTGAACGCCATGCGGAAGAACGGCGTGGCGGATTATCATATGAATGCGACGACCGGATACGGTCATAACGATATCGGCCGTGATACACTGGAACGGGTCTATGCCGATACCTTCCATACCGAGGATGCCCTGGTCAGACCGCAGATCACCTGCGGGACGCACGCCCTGTATCTGGCCCTGTCTGCCAATCTGCGGGCGGGAGACGAGCTGCTCTCTCCGGTCGGCCGTCCCTACGATACGCTTGAAGAGGTGATCGGGATCCGTCCCTCCGTCGGCTCACTGGCGGAAAACGGCATCACTTACCGGGAGGTCTCCCTACTGCCGGACGGCGGTTTTGACTGGGAAGGCATCCGGGCAGCGATCAGTGAAAAAACGAAACTGGTGACCATCCAGCGCTCCAAAGGTTATTCGGCCCGCCGGACATTTTCGCCGGAGGAGATCGGTCGGCTGATCGCGTTTGTCAGGGAGGTTAAGCCCGGACTGAACGTGATGGTGGACAACTGCTACGGAGAGTTTACGCAAAAAACCGAACCGTCGGATTACGGGGCCGATATGATCGTCGGTTCGCTGATTAAGAATCCCGGCGGCGGCCTGGCGCCGATCGGCGGATATATCGCCGGCCGGAAGGAACTGATCGAGCGCTGTGCCAGAAGGCTGACAGCCCCGGGGCTCGGGAAAGAGGTCGGAGCCAGTCTCGGGCTGAATACCGCCTTCTTCCAGGGCTTTTTCCTGTCACCTACCGTTACGGCAGGCGCCAAAAAAGGCGCTGTCTTTGCGGCGGCCCTGTATGATTCGCTCGGGTTTCACGTTCATCCTGCCGCGGAAGCACCGCGCTTCGATATTATTCAGGCGATCGACCTGAAAACGCCGGCCAATATGGAGGCCTTCTGTCTGGGGATCCAGGAAGCCGCTCCGGTGGATTCCTTCGTCAGACCGGTTGCAGAAGAAATGGCCGGGTACGGTGACAAAGTGATCATGGCAGCCGGCGCCTTCGTACAGGGTTCGTCGATCGAACTGTCGGCAGACGGGCCGATGCGCGAACCGTATACGGTTTATTTCCAGGGGGGCCTGACCTGGTATCATGCCAAGGCGGGTGTCCTGATGTCACTCCAGAAACTGGTGGACGCGGGCCTGTCCCTGTGATATAATATAAGCCCTCTCAGGGTTTTGGGAGAGACGCGGGAGGTTTTTTGAGTACCAATAATACGATGAGATCCCTGCCGCCTTCCGAGCGGCCCTATGAGAAGTGTCTGCGGAACGGCCCCGGCGTGCTGTCGGATGCGGAGCTTCTGGCTACCCTGATCCGGACCGGAACGGCCGAGAAAACAGCCGTCGAAGTTGCTACGGAGCTGCTGGACCGGTACGGACGCCGAAACGGGCTGTCCTGCCTGATGAATCTGTCGTCAGCACAGCTGAAAGCACTGCCGGGCATCGGCCCGGTGAAAGCCGTGGAGCTTATGGCTGCGGCGGAGCTCTGCCGCCGGATCTCCAAATCCGCAGGCGAAAAAAGACTGTCCATGAACAGCCCGTCCTCGATAGCGGACTATTTCATGGAAGAAATGTGCTATCTGACGCACGAAGAAATGCATGTAGCCATGTTTGACACCAAAAACAGGCTGCTGCATGAGCTGACACTTTCCGTGGGAACGGTCAATGCTTCACTGGTTTCGCCGCGGGAACTGTTTCTGGAAGCGCTTAAGCATCAGGCCGTCTATCTGGTTCTGCTGCACAATCATCCCAGCGGCGATCCGACACCGTCTCAGGCGGACATCAGTCTGACGGAGCGGCTTTCCCGTGTGGGGGATCTGGTTCACATTCCGGTCATGGATCATATCGTGATCGGAGATCACTGTTACGTAAGCATGCGGGAGGAGGGCCTGATGCGTCCGCCTTCCTGCTGAGGAGTTTTTGTATGAGCGAACCGCGGGGAACAAAACGTGGCCATCTGGGCGGACTGCTGATTCTGATCGGCATCTGCCTGTTTCTGATGCTGGTCAGTTCCGTCAGTCCCAGCTTCAACACGGCTATCCGGAACGGGATCAATACCGTGCTGATGCCGATGCAGAAGGGAATGAACAAAGCCGGGAGCAGTCTTTTCGGAAGTCTGGAGAAGCTGCGCGGCCTGCAGACGGTGCAGGAAGAAAACCGGCAGCTGAAAGAGGAACTGGCACTTCTCAGAGAAGACAATGCCCGGCTGAAAATAAAGGAAAAAGAGCTTTCGGAACTGCGGACGCTGCTGAATCTGCGGGAGCAGTATCCGGAATATGAGACGCTCGGGGCGCACGTGATCGGCAAGAGCTCGGGCAACTGGTTCCAGTCGTTCATGATCGACAAGGGGACGCAGGACGGCATTCAGCTCGGTATGAACGTGCTGGCGGACGGCGGCCTGGTCGGGATCATTACAGCAGTGGGCAATCAGTATGCCACGGTCAGCACGATCATCAACAGCGGCCAGTACGTCAGCGCGATGTCCGCCCGCAGCGGCAGTTCGTTTATTGTGGCAGGCGATCTGGAACTGTATTCCGACGGCCTGCTTCGGCTGGAAAATATCGGACTGACGGCCGATGTGGAAAAAGGCGATGTCGTGGTGACCTCCATTATCAGCGACATTTATCTTCCGGGGCTGCTGATCGGCTATGTGGAAGATGTCTCCGTGGATTCGAATCAGCTGCTGAAATCGGGAACACTGCGCCCGGTCGCCGACTTTGACGGCCTGGACATGGTCCTGATCGTTACGACGCTGAAAGAAAAGGGAGAGCAGAAATGAAGCGGACGGTCGCCTACATTGCGCTCATACTGATCTTTTTTCTGGTGCAGAATAACATTTTCGCGGCCAGCTCTCTGATCGTCACCTCTCCGAATCTGCTGCTGATCCTGGTGTTTTCGGTTGGCTTTATGCGCGGCAGTCTGGAAGGTATGTTGATCGGTTTTGCCTGCGGGATGCTCAGCGACCTGTTTTTTGGCAGCGTAATCGGCTTTTCCGCGCTGCTGTATACGATTCTGGGCTACGCGATCGGTCTGCTCGGCCAGCTCTACTACACGGAGTTTGTCAATCTGCCCCTGCTGTTCTGCCTGATCAGTGATTTGCTGTATCATCTCGGCGCCTATGTTTTTGCTTTCTTGCTTTCCGGTCACCGCGGGTTCGGTGCGTATCTGACCCGTATTGCGCTGCCGGAGCTGCTGTATACCGGACTGATGACCCTGCTGCTTTATCCGCTTCTGAAAAAGGCGGAAGCGCTGATCGAGCGCTGGGAGGTCAAAAAGACGCACAATTATGTTTAGAGAACTGCTGGACTTTATCGTTTATAAGCTCAAACAGATCGTCACTTCCCGTCTGTTTCCGGTGACGGCGGTCTTTCTTGTGCTTTTCGGGATCCTGTTTGCCCGCATGTACCGGCTGCAGGTCCTCGAGGGAGCGACGGCCCAGCAGGACGTGTCAAGCATTACGACCCGGACCGTTCCGCTTTCCCCGACAAGAGGCAATATCTATGACCGGAACGGCAAGCTGCTTGCCTACAATCAGCTGATTCAGAATGTCACGGTGATGGATGACGGCAGCTACGCGAACGGCTATGAGCGAAATCAGATGCTGCTGCGCCTGATCCGCCTGCTGGACCGTTTCGGAGAGACGGTATACCCGAGTTTTGACATTTACTGTGACGAAGAGGGACATTTGCAGGAACGTTTTTCTTCCGAAAATGCCAGACTGCGTTTCCTGCGGGATATGTACGGAAAAACCAATGTCAATCTGCTGACCGAGGAAGAGAAGAATACGACTGCGGAACAGATCGTGGCATTTTATTCCGATAAATTCGGTATCGGAGAAAACGAAGACGGTTCGAAATACGTGATCGATCTGGCCACGACCATGAAACTTCTGTATATCCGCTACAGCCTGTATGCCAATTTCTATGTGCGATATCGGACCAGTACGGTAGCCGTGGATGTGAGCGAGCAGACGATCGCCGCGATCCGGGAGCATGCTGAGGAACTGAAAGGCGTGGATATTGCGCAGAGCACAAAACGGGTTTATAACGATGCGGTTTATCTGTGCCACATTCTGGGCTACACCGGCTATGCCAGTGCGGATGAGATCGAAGAGCTGAATGCGCAGGGCGGCGAATACTCGTCCGGTGACATCATCGGCAAGACCGGGATCGAAGCCAGTATGGAGCTGGCGCTGCACGGGCAGGCCGGATCCCAGACCATGTACGTCAACAACCTGGGCCAGATCAAGCAGATTACCGAGCGGACCGAACCGGTGGCAGGCGATGACATCTATCTTTCGATCGATGTCGAACTGCAGAAGGGTATTTACTATCTGCTGGAACAGAAGCTGGCCGGTATTCTGATCAACCATCTGAAAAACGAAGACGTGGATCCGGGAGAAACGGACCACTATATTCCGATCAAACAGGCCTATTTCCAGCTGATCAATAACAATGTCCTGGATCTCGAGCTTTTCGCCGATCCGGAAAGCGGAGATGCCCAGAAGCGGATCTATTACAATTTCGCTTCCAAACAGCAGCAGGTTCTGTCGGATATCCGCCGCGAGCTGACGGGCAGCACTGCCCGGACTTATGCCTCGCTTAACGAGGAAATGCAGGCCTATTTTACCGAAATGTACGATGTGCTGCTGGACGAGAAGGTTCTGCTTCGGGACAAGATCAATACCGACAGCGAGCTCTACCGGCAGTACCGTCAGGAAGGCTCCGTCTCGCTGCAGACCTATCTTCGCACAGCACTGGAGCAGGACTGGATCGATGTGACGCTGCTGAAACTGGAAGACAAGTATTCCAGCTCCGAACAGGTCTATCAGCATCTGGTGGACTATATTATCGAGCTGCTGAAAGCCTCCAACGGTTTCTCCAAGGTGCTGTACCGGAAGCTGATCTACGACGGAACGATCAATCGCTGCGATATCGCACTGGCGCTCTTTGAGCAGGGAATTCTGGCGGCGGATCCGGAGTATGAGCACAAACTGAAGGATCGCACGCCTGCGATCGCATACGATTTTATGGTAGATAAGCTGACCAGCATCGAAATCACGCCGGCCCAGCTTTCTCTGGACCCGTATTCCGCCTCCGCAACCGTCGTGGATGTCTCCAACGGCAAGGTGCTGGCGATGGTTTCCTATCCCGGCTACGACAATAACCGGATCACGGAAAACGGGTATTATGCCTCGCTGCTCAACGATCAGTCCACCCCGCTGTTCAATTCGGCGACCCAGGCCAGAACCGCGCCCGGTTCCATTTTTAAGATGGTTACGACGGCCGCCGTACTGGAAAAGCAGATCATCGGACCGCAGACCTATATCGCGACGCACGGGATCTTTTCCGCGGCCGGTATCGAAGTGCGCTGCTGGAGTTATCCGGAATCGCACGGCGACATCACGGCCAGCGAGGCGCTGATGGTTTCCTGCAACGATTTCTTTTCCCAGATGGGCTACCGCCTCTCCCTCGTGAATTCGGTCTATACCGACTCGGTCGGCGTCGGTGTTCTGGCGGATTATGCGCAGCGCCTCGGCCTGGGAGAGAAATCCGGCGTGGAGATCGAAGAATCGACCCCGGTCATCTCCGATACATCGGCCCTGACCAGTGCGATAGGACAGGGCACCCATCTGTATTCCTGCGTCCATCTGGCCCGCTACTGTACCGCGCTGGCGACCCGGGGGAGCATCTACAATCTGACTCTGCTGGATCACCGGACGGGACCGGACGGCGGCCTGGTTCAGAGCTACCGGGGAGAACTTGTCTCCAAGACTCAGCTGGAAGACTCCACCTGGGATACGATCTGGGTCGGCATGCGGCGGACCGTTACGGAAGGCAACCATGCCGGTGTTTTCAGCCAGAAGGTCGCTATTGCCGGCAAGACCGGTACCGCAGAAGAAAACAAACTGCGGCCGGACCATGCGACCTTCATCAGCTTTGCTCCGTATGACAATCCCGAGATTACGGTTTCGGTCACGATCCCGAACGGCTACACCTCAGGCAACACAGCGGAGATGGGCGGCTATATTTACGACTATTACTACGGAATTATCACGTTGGAAGATATTCTGACCGGCCATGCAAGAGACCGGGGCGGCAACGCATTCCACGACTGACGGGAGAAATATATGTCAAGAGTCATTGCAATCGGTTCCGGAAAAGGCGGCGTGGGAAAGACCACTGCGGCGGCGAATCTTGGTGTCGGTCTGGCGGCACGGGGCAAAAAGGTTGCCCTGGTGGATCTGGATATGGGGCTTCGCAATATCGATGTTATGCTGGGGCTGGAAACCACGGTGCTGAACCATCTGGGAGACTGCCTCTCGGGTACCTTACCGCTGGAAGAGTGTCTGACAACGGATGAGCGCTATCCGGGTCTGAGCCTGCTGGCAGCGGCACAGCAGACGGATTTCTCCCTGTTTACGCAGGAAGCGGTCCGGGCGGTCATCCTGGAGTTAAAAGAACGCTTCGACATCGTGATCGTGGATGCGCCGGCCGGGATCGGCCCCTTCTTTCAGATGGCGATCGCCTGCGCCGATGAGGGGATCGTGGTGACCCATCCGGTCGTTCCGGCGGTGCGGGATGCGGACAAGGTGCTGCATCTGATGGAAGAGGCCGGCATCCGGAAACGCTTCATTCTTGTCAATCATCTCCGTTACCGGCTGATGCGGAATGAAGTCATGATGTCGCCGGACGATATTTCGGATATTCTGGGCGCCCCGCTGGTGGGCGTGATCCCGGAAGATGAGCAGGTGATCATTGCCTGCAATGCCGGCAAACCGTTTGCCGGTCAGGCGACTCCGGCCGGAAGGGCTATGGACAGAATTACCGAGCGGGTACTGGGCAAAGCGGTGCCGATGCCGGAACTGAACAGAAAACGGGGCGGATTGTTCCGCCGATAACGGGGAAACAGCATGTTTGCGTTCAAAAAATACAAACTGAGAAATTTCCATCTCGGCCTGGTGCTGTGTACGCTGGCGCTCTGCATTCTGGGATACATGGTCCTGAGCAGCGCGGTGGTCAACGACGCAGATGGAGCCGAGACACTGAAAAAGCAGCTGATCGGGATGGCCGTCGGCGGTGTTTTGATGCTGTTTCTGATGCTGACGGACTATCATTTCTGGCTGAAGCTGCACTGGCTGATCTATGCGGGATCGCTCGCGGTGCTGGCGCTTCTGTTTACGCCTCTCGGATATACGACCAAAGGGGCCACGCGCTGGCTGACGGTGCCCGGCCTCGGCCGGCTGCAGCCCTCCGAATTTGTCAAAGTGGCGGTCATCCTCTTTTTTGCCTGGTATTTCATGAAATACCGGGACCGGATCAATAAGCCGGCGACGGTACTGATGGCTCTTGCAACCTTTGCCGTTCCGGCTGTCATGATCTTCCTGGAGCCGGACCTTTCCACGACCCTGACTTTCCTGATGCTGTTCCTGGTCATGCTGTACATGTCGCAGATCAGCTATAAATGGATAGGCGGGATGGCGCTCTGCGTTGTTCCGGTCGCCGGACTTCTGTTCTGGGACGCGATGCAGGAGGAACCGATCATATTCAAAAAGTATATGCTGAACCGCATCTTCAGTTTTCTGCGGCCGGAGGAATACGCTGCGACCGGTCTGACCAGCCAGCAGGACCGCGCGATCATGGCTATTTCCTCGGGGCAGCTGAGCGGCAAGGGGCTGTTCAATGCCAGCTTTGATTCGGTCAAGGCCGGCAACTTCCTTTCCGAGGAAAACTGCGACTTCGTCTTTGCCGTGGTCGGCGAGGAACTGGGATTCTGGGGCAGCGCAGCGGTCCTGCTGCTGTTTGCGATCGTGGTGTTTGCCTGCTTCCGGATCGCTTCAAGAGCAGCCGATCTGGCCGGCCGCATCATTGCCGTCGGGACCGGGACGTTCCTGGGCCTGCAGGTCTTTGTCAATATCGGGGTGACGAGCGGGATCCTGCCCAATACGGGCGTGGTGCTGCCGTTTTTCAGCCACGGGATCAGTTCACTGCTCAGCGCGTTCATCAGCCTGGGTCTGGTGCTGAACGTAGGTCTGCAGCGCCGGGACAGCGAAGTGACGGAGTGGTAGAAAAAAGCAAAGAATATCTTGTGTTTTTTCCTGCTTTCCCATATAATAAATGCAGTATCTTGTATACTGGCCAAAAGGAGGACCCAACATATGATTCAGATTATTGCCGGCGCCAAAGGCAAAGGAAAGACCAAACACCTGCTCGCCATGGCCAATACCGCCATGACCGAAGCTCACGGCACCGTAGTCTATCTCGATAAAAACAGCAAGCATATGTTTGAGCTGAACCGGAAGATCCGCCTGATCAATGTTTCCGAGTATCCCGTCAATACGCCGGAAGCTTTTCTGGGATTCCTGAGCGGTATTATTTCCCAGGATCATGATTTGGAAGTTATTTTCCTTGACAGTTTCCTGACCGTGACAAACGTCGAAGACGGCGATACACTGGCGGAGATCGTGAAGGATATCGATATTATCAGTGAAAAATTCGGAGTCAGAATGGTCCTGAGCATCTCGATGAACAGTGATGCACTGCCGGAGAGTGTCCGCCCGATGGTCAGTCTGGCCCTGTAATTTCTCTTTCGGAGCACAGAATTGGCCGCGAACAGAAATACAACCGGAGGGAGCAAAACGAGCGCACAGCGGGAAGGAGCAAAGATCCTTCCTTTTCGTCGTGAAGCCAGACTGAATATCGGTCTGGTCGTTCTGGCTTTTATCTTTCTGTATCTGGTTATTTCTCTGATTCGCTCCGCCACCCGGACCACCTACTCCACCTATTCCGTTGGGCGGGAGGAGACCTTAAGCGGCAGTCACACCTATCAGGCGGTAATTCTCCGAAAGGAACAGATCATTATTTCGCGCTGGGCCGGCTATGTGGATGTTTTCGTCCCGGAAGGCAGTCATGTGAGCGTAGGCAGTGTCGTCAGTTCGGTGGATGAAATCGGCACCTACAGCGAGAGCATCAAAGATGTTTCGGGCATGCAGAGCTTAAGCAGTGAAGATCTGCTGAATCTGAAGAACCGGCTGCGGAAGCTGTCGCTGAGCTACAGCGGAGAAAACTTCTCCGCGGTTTACGATTCCAAAAACGCGATCAGCGCGTTCTTTATCTCGCATGTGGGCAGTGCCTCCCTCGCAGTGCTGGAACAGAACGCCTCGCTGAATGAGTTCTTCCATGTTCATAAATCGGACACGAGCGGCCTGGTCCTTTACTATCAGGACGGCTACGAGAACCGCAGAGCGGAAATGCTGACCAAAGCGGATTTTACGGGAACTTCTTATGAACGGAAGACGACCGATTCACTGGTGACGTCCGGCGATTTTCTGTACAAGCTGGTAGATTCCGAAAACTGGTCGCTTGTTTTCCCTATTACTGCCCAGGAAGCCGCGCTGTACGGCGCAAGGGATTCGATCAGCTTCACGTTTCTGAAAACGGGGCTGACCACGACGGCGGTGTGCCATGTCATCAACGGTGCCGACGGCAGCCTGATGTTGAAGCTGGATCTGTCCCGCTATCTGGTGCAGTTTGCCACCGACCGTTTTACCGAGATCCGTATCGATCAGGTGGGAGAGAGCGGCTACAAGGTACCGGTCAGCTGTCAGATTACGGAAAATGCTTATCTGATTCCGGTAGACTACGAACTGACGGGTGGGACGGGGAGCAGCGGTTTTCTGCAGGAGATCAGCGTGGGTTCGACCAAATCGGTGCAGTTTATCACACCGGTCGTCTATATGCGGGACGGGACCTACTGCTATGTCAGCCGCGATTCCGTGGCAGCCGAAAGCGTGCTGATCAAACCGGATTCGCAGGAACGCTTTACGGTCCGGCTGACCGAGACATTAACAGGCGTCTATCAGGTCAATGCCGGATACACGAAGTTCTGTCCGATCGAGGTGATCGACCGGAACGGAGAGTATCTGCTTGTCAGAAAAGGGACTTCCGGCGGGATCGTGCCCTACGATCTTATCCTGCTGGATGCACCCCGTTTTACCGCCGGACAGATCCTGCGGTAGGGAAAAAGAAATTACCCGGAGTGCTTGACATCAACGGGTGAGACTATATAATTTTATTAATTGAAACTGCTATTAGGGGGAGATGAAAATGGCTAATATTTTCGACAAATTTCTGAACTCAATGCGGCTGTACGACGAGGACGAGATTGAGGACGACGTGGAGTATCTGGATGAAAACGAACCGGAAGAAGAGGAAGCTCCCGCCCGTCCCGCCCGCAAAGCACAGCCGGCAGCGGAGCAGCCTGCTCCCGAACCGCCTGCTGCCCGTCCGGTCCGGCCGGCGCCTGCCCGCCGCAGCAATGTGACGGCCATGAAGCAGACGTCACGGGGCGGAGCCGTTATGGAAGTCAGCATGGTCAAGCCTACCACGATGGAAGATGCCCGTGATATCTGCGAGATGCTGCTGAGCGGCCGTGCCGTTGTGATCAACATGGAGGGCGTTCAGGTGGAGCTGGCGCAGCGGATCATCGATTTCGCCTCCGGTGCCTGCTACTCCATCGACGGCAATCTTCAGAAGATTTCCAGTTATATCTTCATCATCACCCCCAATAATATAGAATTGTCCGGCGATTTCACCAATGTGCTGAATTCCGTAACCGGAAGCAATCTGCGGATAGATGGCTGACGCAAAAAGAAAACATTCTTTAGTCTATTATCTGACTGCGGTCGTTTGGACAACGGCACTGGTCCTGCTGGACCTGAAGATCAAAGAACTGGTGGTGGAGCAGCTGAAAGGCCGCTCCGCCCGCAGTCTGATTCCGGGCGTTCTGAGTCTGGAGTATGTGGAAAACCGGGGCATGGCTTTCGGGATGCTGCAGGACGGACGCATCTTTTTTATTGTGACAACGGTGCTCGTGCTGATCGCCCTGGCGCTTGCCTATCAGGCTATTCCCGAAAAGCGTCGCTTTGTTCCGCTGTCAGCCGGAGTGATCCTGATCTTTTCAGGCGCGGTCGGCAACCTGATCGACCGGGTGAAAAACGGATTTGTCGTGGATTATCTGCGGCTGGATTTCATCCGCTTTCCGGTTTTTAATCTGGCGGACTGCTATCTGACCTGGACGGCTGCGGCACTGGCACTGCTGCTGGTTTTTTACTACAAGAATGAGGATTTCCGAGAGATCCGCTTATGAATGAACTGATGCTGACAACCGAACTGTCGGACGCCGGCAAACGACTGGATGCATACCTCTCCGAAACACTGGAGGGGTATTCCCGTACCTATGCCCAGAAACTGATCGATCAGGCGCTCGTGCTGGTGGAAGGCCGGCCCGTAAAGCGCAGTTTCCGTCTGGAAGGCGATGAGGAGATCCGGCTTTCCCTGCCCGAACGCGAGGTGCCGGCTATTCAGGCGGAAAACATTCCGCTGGACATCGTCTATGAGGACGACTGGCTGATGGTGGTCAATAAACCGAAGGGAATGGTCGTGCACCCGGCACCGGGACACCGGACCGGCACGCTGGTCAATGCCGTGATGTACCATGCGGGCAGCAGCCTTTCCGGAATCAACGGCGTGATGCGGCCGGGTATCGTTCACCGGATCGACCGGGATACCACGGGACTGCTGATCGTCTGCAAAAACGACGCGGCGCATGAGAGCATCGCGGCGCAGCTGAAGGATCACCGCATTACCCGCCGCTATACCGCCCTGGCAGAAGGGCATTTCCCCTCAGCGGAAGGGACAGTCGATGCTCCGATCGGACGGGACCGGAAGAACCGGCTGCGGATGGCGATCGACCGGGAAAAAGGCCGGCAGGCGGTGACGCATTATCAGGTTATTGACGAGTTCAGAGCGTACAGCCTCCTGTACTGCCGCCTGGAGACCGGACGGACACATCAGATCCGGGTGCATCTTTCCTCCCTCGGACATCCTCTTGCAGGGGACGGACTGTACGGCGGGAAGCCGCTGGGAAAGGAACCGGGACAGTATCTGCATGCGGGGCTTATCGGGTTTGTGCATCCCGGGAGCGGAGAGTATATGGAGTTTGAGGCACCGCTGCCGGCCTATTTTGCCGAAAGGCTGAAGAAGCTGGAACGCTGAGCCGATAAAGGAGAGAATGATGAAAAAAGTCTTATCCGTGCTGTGCATTTTGGGAATGACGGCTGTCCTGCTCGGAGCCTGCGGCAGTCAGCCGGAATCGTCCGGCAGTCCGTCGGGGACGCTGCCGGGGCTTCCGACAATCGGACCGGGAACGAAGGCAACCACGGCTCAGCAGACGGAGACAGAACCGCTGGAAACCGAACCGCCCGCGACAAAGCCGCCTGCGACCGCGGTGACCGAGACCGCCCCGCCCGTCACACAGCCTTCAGGTAAAAACGGATATGTGATCTGCATCGACGCGGGGCACCAGGAGCATGCCAATACGGACAAGGAACCGCTCGGCCCCGGCTCCACAGAGATGAAGACCAAGGTCTCTTCGGGCACACAGGGGCGCACGACCGGCGTGCCGGAGTATATTGTGACGCTGCAGGTAGCGCTTAAGCTTCAGGCGATTCTGGAGGAAAGAGGCTACGAAGTTCTGATGACCAGGACCGCGCACAATGTGAATATCAGCAATGCCGAACGGGCGCAGATGGCAAATGAAGCGAACGTGGATGCTTTCGTGCGGATCCACTGCAACGGCGTGGACAATTCTGAGGTGAACGGCCTGCTGACGATGTGCCAGACGCGGAACAACCCCTGGAACGGAGACCGCTACGATACATACCGCCGTCTCAGCCAGTGCGTGCTGGAAGAAGCCTGCCGCACGACAGGCGCCAAAAACATGGGGATCCAGGAAACGGATACCATGACGGGAATCAACTGGTGCGAGGTGCCGACTACGCTCGTGGAAATGGGGTTCATGACGAATCCCGAAGAAGAACAGAAGCTGATTGACGATGCCTATCAGGACCTGCTGGCGGAGGGCATCGCGAACGGAATCGACGCCTTCCTGGGGATCAGCCGCTGACCGGCGGCCGCTATTTCCGCCAGAACAGCCAGTAACCGGGACGACTCGTCACAATGTCATCCGTCAGATTCTCCACGGAAGTGAGGCAGAAGCCGTTTTTCACTTCAACCTTCCCTTTTCGCCCTTCTTCGTCGTAGCGGCCGGGCTGGTAAGCCGGATCCAGAATGACAAGACGGGCGTCTTTTTGTACCGCGATCACCGCAACAAAGTGGCCGATATGCGCAAAAAGTCCGATATGTCCTTCCCGGTCACCGCTGACCTCGGCTACCGCGCAGCCGCCGGTCCGCAGACAGAAGAGGAGCTGTTCCGGATCGCCGGTCGTTTCCGTTTCCAGGCCGAAGCGCTCTGCCAGAGCAGGCGCAAAGATCTTATAGTCCGTACCGATCCGGTGGTTGGCGTTGGTATCGTAGGCGAGACGGATCGCGTCGGAAAGGTTAAAGTCCGTATTGACGGTCAGGCGATCCACCACGGTAACGGCTGTACACAGTCCGCAGGCGGAGGAAGCGACCGTGGTGTGGAGCCCGGCCTCGCGGGCTTCTTCGGTTTCGAGTTCCTGCCGGGTGATGTAGGGGATATCGGGATACAGTTTCTGATTGATGTATTTCATGGTCTTTCATTCCTTTCGAATGTCCGAAGCCTACGGCTCGGGCAGGTCTGTAAAGACTATCATAGCGGCCGCCCGGGCTTTGTCAATACCCGGAGAGAAAGGCTGAGATCTTTCTTTTTTTCATAAAAAATTCACAAAAAAAGATTGACAACACCCCAGTGGGGTGTTATTTTATACACAGATGTTAGCACTCTAACCGTTTGAGTGCTAACAACTGAAAGCCGGAAAGGAGCGGTTCGGCATGGAACTGGATGAAAGAAAACGCGAGATACTGTATGCGATCATAGAAAACTACCAGGAAACCGGCGAACCGGTCGGCTCTCGGACCATCTCCAAGCTGGAACGGCTGAAATTCTCACCGGCGACCATCCGCAACGAGATGGCGGATCTGGAAGAGATGGGGCTGATCATTCAGCCGCACACCTCAGCCGGCCGGATCCCCACGGATAAGGGCTACCGCCTGTATGTGGACAAGATGCTGGCCGGGCAGAAGGAGAAGGAAGCCCGCGACCTGCCGGCCCTTCCGATGCAGGATCTGCTCTCCAAGCGGATCGACCGGGTGGAGGAGCTGCTCTTAAAGATGGCGCAGATCCTGGCAGCCAACACCAACTACACCACGATGG
>JAEEGL013114986.1_pt1 | contig 17941 bp, 14 predicted proteins | sample 9134231 | NCBI WGS metagenome assembly JAEEGL01 (sample SAMN16246548, study PRJNA631951) | gut metagenome | biome: gut microbiome; feature: rumen; material: fiber-attached | host: Bos | place: Iran: Karaj | collected 2018-10 | reverse complement strand
TATAAAGATAAAGAAAATATAGAAAACAGTATTGATGTATTAATAAAAAGAATTATAGAATTAAAATTAGAAGAAGTTAAATTAAGTAATTCTAATAATAGTGAAGATGATGTTAAACAAGAGAAAGAAGAATTATTAAATAATACTAAAAAAAATCAAATAGTCAAAAGTAATACATATTGTTATCCAAGTGAAGAAAGAGTTAAAAAGTTAGTTAAAGAGAAAAAATAATATAATGTATTTTAATATAAAGTTAAATCTTTATATTTTTTTTGTTAATAAAAATTAAATAATACCATATATTTTATTAGAAAGTGGTGAAATATGGAAAAAATAGATATTATAAAAAGTATTACTGAGCGTACTGGTGGAGATTTATATTTAGGTGTAGTAGGGGCAGTTAGAACTGGTAAATCAACATTTATAAAAAAGTTTATTGAAAATTTAGTAGTTCCTAATATAGAAGATGAGTATGAGAAAAAAAGATGTTTAGATGAAATACCACAGTCTGCTCAAGGTAAAATGATTATGACAACAGAACCTAAGTTTGTACCGTCTAAAGCAGCAAAAGTAACTGTAGATGACTTTTCTTGTAATGTAAGATTAGTAGACTGTGTAGGCTATGTAATAGATGGTGCGAAAGGATATGAAGATGAGAATGGCCCTAGAATGGTTAAGACTCCCTGGTATGATGATGAAATACCTTTTGTAGAAGCAGCAGAAATAGGAACAGAAAAGGTTATTAGAGATCATTCGTCTATTGGTATTGTTATTACTACTGATGGTTCATTTGGTGATATTCCAAGAAGTAATTATCTAGAAGCTGAATCTCGTGTTGTTAATGAATTAAAAGAAATAGGTAAACCATTTATCATGATATTAAACTCTGCTCATCCAATGTTACCTGATACAGAAAGACTTGCTCGTGATTTAAAAGAAGAATATGATATACCAGTACTACCAATGAGTATTGAGGCAATGAACGAAAAAGATGTCTATAGTGTTTTAAAAGAATCATTATATGAATTCCCAGTAATGGAGATTAAAGTAAATATGCCTGATTGGATTGCCGTACTTGATAGTAATAATTGGCTTAAGAAGATATATATCGATAAGATTAGAGAAAGTGTAGTTGAAGTAGATAAATTAAGAGATATAGATACTATTACTAATCATTTTACAGATTGTGAGTATATTTCTCGGGCTTATATATCAGATGTAGATACTAATACTGGTATAGTTACTATAAATATAGATGCTAAAGAGGGATTGTTTGATGAGGTATTGAAAGATATAATTAAAATAGATGTAACTAGTAAAGCAGATTTATTAAAACTATTCCAAGATTTTAATGAAGCAAAGGTAGAGTATGACCAGATAAAATCTGCTTTAAAGATGGTTAAATCAACTGGATATGGCGTTGCATCACCAAGTCTATCTGATATGAAATTAGATCCACCTGAGGTAATTAAACAAGGAAGTAGATATGGTATTAAACTAAAAGCAGTTGCTCCATCGATATTTATGTTTAGAATAGATGTAGAATCAACTTTTGAACCTATTATTGGCTCTGAGATGCAAAGTAAAGAATTAATTGATTACTTAATGCGTGATAATGATACTGATCCTGAAAGTCTATGGAAAAGCGAAATTTTTGGAAGAAGTATCGATCAAATAGTAAAAGAAGGTATACAAGCAAAATTATCTCTAACTCCAGAAAATGCTAGATTTAAAATTCAACAAGCATTAACTAAACTTGTTAATAAAGGATCTGGTAATCTATATACTTTAGTAATATAAAATTATGATTTACTCAAATTATGATGTACTCATAATTTTTTTATGAAATTATCCAGTTTAAATGTAGGAGATAGTGCTTATATAAAAAATATTCAAGGTAATAATGATTTAACTATTCATCTAATGGAGATGGGATTAGTTAAGAATACTAAGATTAAAGTAATTAAAATTATTAATAATAAAGAATTAATTGTAATTAAATATCGGGGTGAGGTTATGTCTATAACTTTAGATATTGCGCATATGATAGAGGTTTATGATAACTCTAATAGGTAATCCTAATGCTGGTAAAACTACGATATTTAATAATTTAACTAATTCTAGTGAGTTGACTGGTAATTTTTCTGGTGTTACTGTTGAAAAAAAGATAGGTAAGTATAAAAAATATAGCATTGTAGATTTACCTGGAATATATTCTCTTATACCTTATACAAAGGAAGAAGAAGTTACAGTAGAATATATAAGGAATAATAAGATATCTTTAATAATTAATGTAATAGATATAAATAAACTAAATAGAAGTTTATATTTAACTAGTAGATTAATGGATTTAAATAGACCTATCTTAATTATGGTTACTAAAGTTAAGGGTAATAAAGTAGATATAGAACTATTAAAAAGAATAATTGGTATTAACATAATAGTAGTATCTAAAAAAATAGATTATAATAAGTTAGATAGATTAATAAATGATACTAATAAAGATTATTATAAGTTTAAAAAATATAATGATATAAAAACAGATATAGAAAAAAGATATGAGAAAATAGATGAGATATGTAGTAAAGTAATTATTAGTAACAAGTGTAATAAGTTAAGTAATATTATAGATAGTATACTTACTAATAAGTATTTATCTTTAATAATTAGTATATTACTATTTATCTTTATTTACTATGTATCTATCAATATTATAGGAAGTAGATTAGTAAGTATATTAAGTAATAATTTAAATAGAGGTATTATCTATATTAGTAATATAATAGATAGTACAAATACATCTATTGTATTTAAAGATTTAATTACAAAAGGAATATTAAAAGGCATTAGTAATATTATATCTTTTATACCTTTAATAATAATACTAACATTTATAATCTCATTACTTGAGGATAGTGGATATATAGCTAGAATGTCTTTAATGCTTGATAAATTCTTAAGAATCATCGGACTTAGTGGTAAGAGTTTCTCACCATTACTTAACTCATCTACTTGTAGTGTATTAGGTATTATGTCGACAAGGACTATTAAAGATAAAAAAGAAAGATTAAAGACAATATTTTTAATACCTTTTATTCCATGTAGTGCGAAACTTACACTTATTATTTATATAACTACAGTTTTCTATCATAATTCATTTTTAATATTTCTATCTTTTTACTCAGTAAGTGTTCTTGTATTAATTATTACTAGTTTGTTATTTAAGAAAACTAAGTCATCATACATAATAGAAGTACCTAGTTTAAAAATACCATCAATAAGAGTTGCTTTAAAAAGTACTTATGATAAAGTAAAAAGTTATTTATTTAGAATTATAACAGTAGTATTATTTATATCTATAATAAATTGGTTCTTAATATCATTTAATACTAGTTTTAATTATGGAGTTAGATATAATAACAGTATTCTGTATTTAATAGGGTATAAGATATCTAATATATTTAAGTTGTTTGGTATAAAAGAAAGTGTTTCAATAATTACTGGTTTTATGGCTAAAGAACAAGTAGTATCGACCTTAAGTGTATTAGGTAATAATTTAAATAAAGTATCTGCTTATCTATTTTGTATTTTTAATATCATAACTATACCTTGCATTAATACAGTTGTTGCCATTAAAAATGAATGTGGATATAAATTAATGATTTTATATAATACTTTATATTTAGTTATCTCATATATTGTATCAATAATTATATATTTAATTATAAGAATAATTATGTAGATAAAGATAATACTATAATTGGTGATTATATGGCAAAATTATCAGATAGAATATTAGTAGTATTAATAGTATTATCAATAATTGCAATAATTTTATCAATGTTATATAAAAGAAGTGATAAAGTTACTGCGGTTTTTAATGAATTGGATTATAACAATACTTATATTATTGATTTAGAAGGGTATGGAATTACTACTTTAAACATAAATAATTATTTTTATAATGAGATAATTGCTATTTATCCTAGTATAAGTAAGAAATATCAGAATATTATTAGTGGAGGGTGGTATTATATTGATAAGACTATGACAATGGATAAGAATATTGATTATCTAAATAGGTATTATAAAAGGCTATTTGATAATAATAAGCTAAATAGAGAATCGTTAGAAATAGAACTAAATGGAATTGTAATTAGTAAAGTTAAAGTAGTTACTGATAATATAAGTAAATATAGTAATTATAAGTTTAAGAAAGTGGATTTTGAATAATTCATTTTTTTTGATATAATTGTTATGTATTATTGAAATAAGTCAGATTATTTGCTATAATTTAGTTAATGTAAAGGAATTTGAGAGGTGTTATTATGACAAGCGAAGAACTATTAGAAGAAATTAGAAAATTAAGAGAAGAAATTGGAGGACTTAGGGAAGAATTACGTTCTTATATTAGAAGAAACGAGAATGATAATGAGGTTATTAGTAATGCTAGTGAACAAGAGATAGATTCTGCAATTGATAATGTTGTTTATGGAAGCGTTCAAGCAAATCCTAATGAACCAAAGGATATAGTTTTATCAGATATTCCAAATGTTGATGATAGAATTATCAATCAAACTGATGAAGATAGGTATTATAAGGAGCAAGATAGTAAAATTGTTAATGAATTTCTAGAAAAAAATAAAGAGGTAAAAGTAGAAAATCAGGAAGAAAGAGTTGAAAAAGAAGATAGAAGTAGGTATATTCCTGGAACTGATATTTTAAAGCCTAGAGATAGATATATTAATGAAACAGATGAAGATTACATTAAATTTCTTAAAGAATATTATGCAGAAAAATTTCCAAAAGGATTAGCGGTTGTAAATAATGCAGAAAAAGGTTTAGCAATCCTTGACGATGTAAAGAAACCTAGTGTTATTAATGATATTGAGAATGAATTAAATAATCCTAAAAAAACAATTGAAGATTTGTATGAAGATATTGATGCTTTACAAAAAGGAAATATCTCAGAAGTTAATCGTGAAGATATAAATAAAGAGGAAGGTTCTGAATCTCTTGATATTTTTAGTAATTCTGATGGGACATCTGCGTCTATCGCACCTGAGATAGCTGAAGAAAAAAAGAAACAAGAAGAGAAAAGAAAATCAGAAGTAATAAAATTTGATTCAGAAGAAGAAAAAGAGGCATTTGAAAAATCTCAAAATACTGATTATACAATGGATGAAGGATCAAAAACTAAAAAGGTTGGTAAAATTCGTAAGTCAATTGGAAAGTTTAAAGATGTTTTAAAAAAGCATGGCAAAAAAATTATTGCAGGTGTATTAGTTGCAGCAACTGCAGTTGGTGCGGCACTTGCAGCTAAATCTTGTGCATATGATAAAAAAGATGATTTGAGCGAAAATAAGGATAATACTAAATCAAGTACTGATGAGTTTAATTCAACTATTCCAAGTGTTGCAGTTGCAAATTCATTTGGTGCTAAATATGAAGATGTATTTGGTTCTAAAAGTACAAAGGATGAAGCAGTAAAAAGTGATGATATTATAAGCAAAATTAGTGAAGATAATCTTGATATGAAACAAGATAAAAACTATAATACAGCGAATGATACTTATGATGTTAATTCTTTTGATATAGGTGATACTGTAAAGTTTAATGGTGATTATATTTATAAAACTGCTACTGATGCTGTAAATGATACTAATCGTTATGAACCATACTATTCTAATGATGATGAAAGAGAAATTTCCGCAATAGAATATGTGAGTCCAGATGGGACACAACATATGACTGCTGTAACAGAAAAAGAGCAATCACAACTTGAAAGCATGGGATGGAAAGAAGAATCAGTAAATATGAAAAATAATACAAGAAGTAATGATACCTATGATTTAAAGTATGAAGGCTGGACTAATTTAGATGATGTAAGTAAGGTTAAATAGGGAGGTATTATGGATAGTGTAGATATTGGATATATAATTACTCTTGATAATTCAGATTTTGTAGTAATTGATTATATTATTAAAGATAATAGAAAATATGTATTTTTAAAAGGAGTAGATGAAGAAGAGAATCTTCTTGATAATCAAATAATTGCTAGAGTTGTTATTGATGAAGATAATGAATGGGCACTTGAAGATATTGAAGATAATTTCTTAATGGAAACTTTAAGAAATGAATTTGCTAATAGATTAAGGCATGAAATTGATTGAAATCATTCCTTTTTTTGTGCTATAATTTAGTTGCAAAGGATGTGCAATATGAATGAACAGATTATTAAAGAATTAAGTTTAGAGTTATCAATTAAAGAGACTCAAATAACTAGTGTATTAAAGTTACTTGAAGAGGGAGCAACTATTCCTTTTATTGCCAGATATAGAAAAGATGTAACGGGTGCACTTGATGAAGAAAGTATAAGAAGTATTGAAGAAAAATATCAGTATCAAGTTAATCTTGAAAAAAGAAAAGAAGATATAACTAGATTGATTGATGAAAAAGGGCTTCTGACAGATGAGATTAAAGAAAGTATTGCTAAGGCTACTAAATTAGTGGAATTAGAGGATATTTATAGACCTTTTAAAGAGAAGAAAAAGACTAAAGCAACAGAGGCTATTAAAAATGGATTAGAACCACTTGCTAAAGAAATTATGAGATTTCCAACTAGTGGAGATATTAATAATATAGCTAGTAAGTATATTACTGAGAATGTTAAAGATGTAGATTCTGCATTTACTGGTGCGAAATATATAATTGCAGAAAATATTTCGGATAATGCTAAATTTAGAAAAATAATTAGAGAAAACACTTATAACTATGGTATTATTAAAAGTAAAATTAAGAAAAATGCTAATGATGAGAATAAGACTTATGAGATGTATTATGATTATAGTGAACGTGTTAAATATATTAAACCTCATAGAATACTTGCGTTAAATAGAGGAGAAAAAGAAAAAATACTTAGTGTAAGTATTGATTATGAGATTGATAGGGTAATTAACTTCTTAAATAAAAGAGTAATTAAGAATGAAAAATCAATCGTTGTTGATATAGTTAAAGATGCAATAGTTGATGCTTATAAAAGATTAATCGCACCATCGATTGAAAGAGAAATAAGATCAGATTTAACTAGTGTAGGTGAAGAATCAGCCATAGATAATTTTGGTAAGAATCTAGAAGCACTATTACTTACTCCACCTATGAAAGAAAGAGTTGTACTAGCATTTGATCCTGGTTTTGTTAATGGTTGTAAAATAGCTGTAGTAGATAAGAATGGTAAATACTTAGATTCTACAGTTGTTAAGCCATTCTTAAAGGGTGGAAACTATGTAGAACAATCAGAAGTAATAGTTAAGAACTTAATAAATAAATATAAAGTAGATATTATTGCGATAGGGAATGGTACAGCATCTAGAGAATCAGAGATTTTTATTGCAAATCTAATTAAAAAATATGATTTAGATTGTAAATATGTAATAGTATCAGAAGCAGGTGCTTCAATATATAGTGCTTCTAAAGAAGCTATTGAAGAGTTTCCAGATTTGGCTGTAGAAAAAAGAAGTGCGGTAAGTATTGGTAGAAGATTACAAGATCCACTTTCTGAACTTGTTAAAATCCCACCTTCAGGAATTGGCGTTGGTTTGTATCAACACGATGTATCAGAAAAGAAATTATCTGAGAACTTAGATTTTGTTGTTAGTAAAGTAGTAAATAGTGTTGGTGTTAATATTAATACTGCAAGTAGTTCTATTTTAAAATATGTATCTGGTTTAACTAAAAGAACGATTGATAAAATTATTGATTATAGAAATACGCATGGTAATTTTAAATCTAGAGAAGAACTAAAAAAATTATTATCAGATAAAGTTTATGAACAAGCAATTGGATTCTTAAGAATTACTGGTGGTAATTTAGTTTTAGATGCAACATCGATTCATCCAGAGAGTTATGATAAAACAAATATGTTGCTAGATGATTTAAAGATTAGTTTAAATGATATTGGTACAAATAAAATTAACTTAGTATTAGATTCTATTGATATAGATACTGAATGTCAAAAAATAGGTGTAGAGCACTATACTCTGGAAGATATAATTAAGTCATTAAAAAATCCAATGCGCGATCCAAGAGATGAAATGCCACAACCAATACTAAAGTCAGATATACTTACTTTAGATGATTTAAAAGTAGGTATGAAATTACAAGGTACAGTTAGAAATGTAGTAGATTTTGGTGCATTTATAGATATTGGTCTTCATGAAGATGGACTTGTACATATTTCGAAGATAACAGATAAATATATTAAACATCCCAATGAAATTCTGAGTGTTGGTGATATAGTTGATTGCTATGTATGTGATATAAATAAAGATAAGAAAAAAGTCTCATTATCACTTATCGAAGTATAATTGCTACTTGAAAAAATAAATATTATCTTGTATAATTTATATAGTAGGAGGATGTTAGATGAAGTATTGTTCTAATTGTGGAGCAGAGGTTAATGAAAATGCTGCTATATGTTTAAGATGCGGGTATGCTTTAAAAAAGCAAGAAAGCACTCCTGTACAACCAGCACAAGGTGGTAAGGCAAGTATGGTTCTAGGTATTATATCTATTGTTTTTACCGCTATTGGCTTCTTTCTAACTATTTGTGTACAAAGTTATTTAACTAGTACATATGAGGGAAGAATTCAAAGACTTGCAACTAATTTTGATAGTACAAAAATAGGACTTATGATACTATTCTTAACAGTTCCAGGAATACTTTCTTTAGTTGGTTTTATCTTAGGACTAGCTAATAAAGGAAAAAATAGTTCTAAAACAGCTGGTATTGTTCTAAATGCAATTTCATTAATACTTTGTGTAATTATGTTTATAATAATTCAAGGACTATAATAAATTTATAGTTTTTGTTTGCCTTTTTATAATGTTTATTATATAATTTTATTAGATAGAGGTGGCTATGAAAAAGACTGGTTTTACTTTAATAGAGATTACGGCTGTTGTTTTAATACTTGGTGTGATATTTTTAATATCTTTTCCAACTATTCAAAGACTTATGAAAAAAAGTGAACAAGATAAAGATAGTATGAATAATGAAAATATAATTATGGCAGCTAAAACATATTTAAATATACATTCAAGCGAATATGAATTTACTGATGGAACAGATATTGATATTTTGCTTAGTAAATTAGTAGAAGAAGATTTAATAGATGATAATGATTATGCTGAAACTGATAAAGTAGTTTGTCATATAAATGGAAGTAATAAAGAATGTAGTGTAGTTATAGAATAGAAATGATGTGAGTATATGAGTAAAATTAGACCATTTGTTAAATGGGCAGGTGGAAAAAGACAGATTATTGATAAACTAATAAGTTATGCTCCAAAGAAGTTTAATAAATATTATGAGCCTTTTATTGGAGGAGGGGCTTTTTTATTTGAATTAGAGCCTAAAACTGCTGTTATAAATGATTATAATACTGAACTTATTAATGTGTATAAATGTTTTAGTGATGAAAGTAAATATAAGAAAGTATTGAGCTTATTAGATGAATATGAAGAAAAACACTGTAAAGAATTTTATTATGAAATAAGAAATATCGATAGAGATAAAGATACTTATAATGGTTTAAGTGATATAGAAAAAGCTGCAAGAACAATTTATTTGAATAAGTCATGTTTCAACGGTCTTTATCGAGTTAATAGTAAAAATGAATTTAATGTTCCATTTAATCAAAAAAAGAAAGTTAATACTTATGATAAAGATAATATAGTTGCAATTAATAAATATTTAAATAATAATCAAATAACTATATTAAATGTTGATTTTGAACATGCGGTAAACGATGCTAAAAAAGGTGATTTTATATACTTTGATCCGCCTTATGATTCAGATTCTGATACTTTTACAAGTTATACTGATAATGGATTTAATAAAGAAGAACAAGTTAGATTATCTAAATTATTTAAGAAATTGGATAAAAAAGGGTGTTATGTAATGCTTTCTAATCATAATACTAAACTAATTAATGAATTATATAAAGATTATAATATTTACGTTATAGAGGCTAAAAGAAATATAAATGCTAATGGTGCAGGGCGAGGAAAGATAGAAGAAGTTATAATAACTAATTATTAAAAGAAGGAAATTGAAAAGTTTTGTTGTATATTAATTATAGGGGGAGTTATGGATTATTATGTGGATGATGATTTTAAACTTATTTTGGATGATTCATTAAATGTTTTAAAACAATTAAAAGCTAAAAGCATAGATATGATATTTGCAGATCCGCCATATTTTTTGTCAGGTGATGGAATAACTTGTAGTGGTGGGAAAATGGTTAGTGTAAATAAAGGTGCTTGGGATAAGAAAATATCTATTAAAGAGAAGCATAAGTTTAATAGAAAATGGATAAAAGCATGTAAAAGAGTGCTGAAAGATAATGGTACTATTTGGATAAGTGGAACTATGCATAATATATATTCGATAGGAATGGCACTTGAAGAAGAAGGGTTTAAAATAATAAATAATGTTACTTGGAAAAAACTTAATCCCCCTCCAAATATCAGTTGTAGAGCATTTACACATTCAACAGAAACAATTCTGTGGGCTAAAAAAGATATTAAAAATAATAAATATATATTTAACTATGATGCTATGAAAGAATTAAATGGTGGTAAACAAATGAAGGATGTTTGGGAAACATCGCTTACTAAACCAAGTGAGAAGAAATATGGAAAGCATCCTACACAAAAACCTATATCTCTTTTAAGAAGTATTATACTTGCATCAACTGATGAAGGAAATTTAATACTTGATCCATTTAATGGTAGTGGTACAACAGGAATAGTCGCGCATAATTTAAATAGAAAATATATTGGTATTGATAATGTTAAAGAGTATTTAGATTTAACAATTAGGAGGTATGAAAGTGAAAAGAAACTTTGATGATTTTATAAATACTATGATTGATTGTTTAGCTGATTATAAATATTATGTAGATTTTGATAAAGTATATAAAAATGTTGATAAATATAAAGTGGAACTTAATATACTAAATTCATTAATAGGCAGTAAAAATATAGAACAAGAATTTAGAGATTTAGTATTAAAATATCCAGATGTGTTAGATTGCATTCCTATTTTGCTTGCTGTAAGAACAAAAGAAATATTTGTTAAAACTGATATTAAAGAATACTTATATAACTTTGAAACTATGATTTATTCATTAGATGAGTATGTTAAATTTATGAGGGAGACGGGTCTGTTTGATTTGATTCAGAATCATATTATTAATAATTTATATGACTATACATTAGGTATAGAGGTTGGTCTTGATAGTAATGCTCGTAAAAATCGTACTGGCGATACTATGGAGTCATTAGTTGAATCGTATATAATTAGCGCAGGATATAAATATAATATAGATTATTTTAAAGAAATGTATTTAAGTGATATAGAAAAAAAGTGGAATGTAGATTTAAGTAATATATCAGCAAACAATGTATCTACTAAGAGATTTGATTTTGTTATAAAAAAAGATAATTGTATATATGTAATAGAAACTAATTTTTATTCATCTTCAGGTTCTAAATTAAATGAGACTGCACGCAGTTATAAAATGATTGCATTAGAATCTAAAGATATTAAAGGAGTAAAGTTTATTTGGATAACTGATGGTAAAGGTTGGAAGAGTGCATTACATAATTTAGAAGAAACCTATAATGTCATGGATACGTTATATAATATTAATGATTTAGATAGTGGAATATTAGAAAATTTGTAATAAAATGTTGGAAAAAGTAATCAGATTACTTTTTTTCATGATAAAATAATTAAAGGTGGTTTTATGGATAGTAAGCTTAAGTTGTTAATAGATAGTTTAAAGTTAAATAATTATGAAGAATACTTTACAGAAGGTAGACTAACATCAATTATTGGAAGTATTGATCATAAAAATTATGTATTTAATATTGAGGTAAAGAGTACTTTACCTATTAACGTATATGACGAACTATATAGTAATTTAGTAAGTTACTACAAAGACTTACATATTTCGCTTAATGTAAATGTAAGTAGTATAAATACTGATATTATTAAAGATTATTTTAATTATTTTATTAATAGATATAGTAAGAAGTGTCCTAGTGTTTTAATGTTTTTAGATGATAATATAGAGTTTACATCTAATATGCTTTTACTTTACGTATCGTCTAAAGCAGAACTTGACAAGTTTGAAAGTATTAAAGATAACTTAGTTAAGAGTTTTTCATCTGCGGGATATGATATAGAATTAAAAGGTATTATTGATATTAATGCTAGTAATGAAATATCTAAAGAAATTAGTAATTCTATTGAGAGTAATAGTTATGTATCAAAAGAAAGAATGGATAAAAAAGATGAAGTTGTAGAAAATATTAATCCATATAAAAAGAAGTATACTCCAAAACCAATAGAAACAGTGGATGATGAACGTGCGATACTAGGTAGAGTTATTGATACAACTCCTGTTAGACTAGATACATTAACTGGAGTACAAAACAATGTAACGGTAGAAGCTAATATATTTGGTATTGATGTTAGAGAAACTAGGACTGATCTTAGAATAATTACGCTTAAGATTACTGATTATACAGATAGTATGTATGCTAAGATATTTATCCATGGAGATGAAGAGACAAATAGAGTTAAGAAATTACTTAAAACAGGTAAGTTTTATAAATTTAGAGGGAATATTAAAGAAGATAAGTATTCACTTGAAGATTCTTTAGTTATTAATGATATTAATATAAGTGAAAAAGTTATTGAATCTAGAATTGATGATGCAGAAGTAAAAAGAGTAGAGTTACATGCTCATACTATGATGAGTCAGATGGATGGAGTAGTCGATGCTGTAGCGTTGTGTAAAACTGCTCACTCTTGGGGACATAAAGCAATAGCTATTACTGATCATAATGGGGCTCAAGCATATCCTGGAGTGTATCATTATGTATGTGATGTAAATAAGAATTTAAAAGAAGATGAAGAACCATTTAAAGCTATTTATGGAACTGAACTTACGATGATTGATGACTCTGTAAAAATAGTAGTTCGTCCTGATGATAGTAAACTACTAGATAATACTTATGTAATATTTGACCTAGAAACAACAGGATTTAATGCTGGAGGCGTTGATTCTATTATTGAAATAGGTGCGGTTAAATTAAGTCACGGTAATATCATAGATAAATATGATGTATTAATAAATCCTGGTAGAAAGTTACCGCAAAAAATAACTGAACTTACGGGTATTACTGATGATATGCTAAAAGATGGGCCAAAAGAAGAAGAGGCAGTTAAGAAGTTCATGGAGTGGGTAGGAGATTTACCTATGGTTGCGCATAATGCTAAGTTTGATACTTCATTTATGGAAATGGCATATAGTAAATATAATTTAGGTGAATTTAAAAATACAGTAATTGATACGTTAGAATTATCACGTACGATGGATACTGGATATGCAAGACATAGCCTGTCAGTTCTTGTTAAAAGATATAATGTAGAATTTGATGAAGATTCCCATCACCGTGGAGATTATGATGCTGAGGCTACAGGTTTAGTATTTCATAAGATGTTACAAAAACTAGATTCACTTAATTTTGAGAAAATTAGTGATTTAGATAGACTTGTTGAAAAAGATGAAATATATAAGTATGGTCGTGCGCATCATGTAAATATCTTAGTAAAGAATAAAGTTGGTTTAAAGAATTTGTTTAAAATAATAAGTCTTGCAAATACTACATATTTATATAAAACGCCAAGAATACTTCGTAGTAAATTAGATGAGTTAAGAGAGGGACTTCTTATTGGTAGTGGGTGTTACGAATCTGAGGTATTCTTAGAGGCTAGAAGCAAGAGTGATGAAGAACTTACAAATATAATTAATTTCTATGATTATGTAGAGGTACAACCATTAGAAGTATATGATCACTTGTTGCAAACAGGAGATTTTGGTTCTAAAGCAGAATTAATGGAACATATTAAAAAGATTGTTAGAATTACAGAAGAAGCCGGTAAGATGATAGTCGCAACAGGAGATGTACATCAATTAAATAGAGAAGATAAAATATATCGTGAAGTAATTGTTAACCAAAAAGTACCAGGTGGTGGAAGACATCCCCTTGCTAAAAGAGATATTAAAAGTATACCATCTCAACACTTCCGTACAACAAGAGAAATGCTTGAAGATTTTGAATTCTTAGGTGAAGATAAAGCATATGAAATAGTAGTTACTAATACGAATAAAATAGCAGATATGATAGATATTATTGAGGTTATTATTGAAACAGGAGGAGTACCATTCTCACCAAAGATTGATAAATCTGTTGAAACAGTTACTGATTTGGTATATACAAAAGCAAGTAGTTGGTATGGTGATCCACTTCCAATAAATATCGAGGAGAGAATTGCTAAAGAGTTATATGGTGATGCGGTACTTAATAGTATTAAAGAAATACTTGATGAAGAAGGAAATCTTAGTGGAGAAGAGTATAAATTAGAAGCTTTTAAAAGATTACACAAAGTAATACTTGAAGGCTTTGATAGTGTAAAGGATTTGGTTCGACAAAATGTTTTAAAACATGACCAACTAGAGGGTGATGAATTAGAAAAAAAAGTCAAAAAAACACTTGGTGGTATTATTGGTGGTGGATTTGACGTTATTTACTTAATTGCCCAAAAGCTTGTAAAGCATTCTAATGATGATGGTTACTTAGTTGGATCTCGTGGTTCTGTTGGTTCTTCATTTGTCGCAACTATGATGGGGATAACTGAGGTTAATCCACTACCAGCTCACTACAGATGTTTAAAGTGTAAACATAGTATCTTTAATGATGATAAAGGTGAGGCTTTAGGTAAAGAGTATTCAAGTGGATTTGACTTACCTGATAAAGTATGCCCTAATTGCGGAGAAAAATTACATAAGGATGGACAAGATATGCCTTTTGCTACTTTCCTTGGATTTAATGCCGATAAAGTGCCTGATATAGATCTTAACTTCTCTGATTTAAATCAAGCATCTGCTCATGAATATACTAAGGTTCTATTTGGAGTAGATAATGTTTATCGTGCTGGAACTATTGGTACGGTTGCGGAAAAAACTGCGTATGGTTTTGTAAAGGGATATTGTGAAGATAAAAATATTTTAATGAATACAGCCGAGATAGAAAGAATTGCTCAAGGATGTACGGGAGTTAAAAGAACTACCGGACAACATCCAGGAGGTATCGTCGTTATTCCTGGATATATGGATGTCTTTGATTTTACACCTTTCCAGTATCCAGCAGATGATATAAATTCTGCATGGCGAACAACGCACTTTGATTACCATGCCATAGATCAAGATGTATTAAAACTAGATATATTAGGTCATTCTGATCCAACGCAACTTAGAATGTTACAAGATTTGTCTGGTATGGATGTTACAACAGTACCACTTGATGATAAAGAAACTATGGATATATTCTTATCACCTAAGCCACTTGGAGTTACCAAAGAACAAATTATGAATGAAACAGGAACTCTAGGAATACCTGAATTTGGTACACCATTTACAATAGGAATGCTTGTTGATACTAAACCAACTACATTTTCGGAATTAATTAAAATATCTGGTTTATCACACGGAACTGACGTATGGTTAGGGAATGCTCAAGAACTAATTAGAAATAAAGTTGTACCATTTAAAGAAGTTATTGGTTGTCGTGATGATATCATGGTTTATTTAATGTATCATGGTGTAGAACCAATAAAAGCATTTAAAATAATGGAATTTGTTCGTAAAGGTAGAGCGAGTAAAGATCCAGAAACTTGGAAAACTCATGTCGCACTTATGGAAGAAGCAGGTATTGAGAAATGGTTTATTGACTCTTGTGGAAAAATTAAGTATATGTTCCCAAAAGCCCATGCTGCAGCTTATGTAATTAGTGCTTTTAGAATTGCTTGGTTTAAAGTACATATGCCCGCATTATATTATGCAACTTACTTTTCTGCTCGTATAACAGATTATGATATAGAGGTTATGATTAAAGGTTATAGTGCAATAAAATCAAGAATGGAAGAAATAGTTAATAAAGGTTATGAAGCTAGTAATAAAGAATCGTCTATTTTAGAAACATTAAAACTTGCTTTAGAAGCAACAGCTAGAGGAATTAAATTTTTACCAATTGATTTAAATGAAAGTGAAGCAACTACATTTAAAGTTAAAAGTGAAACTGAGATGTATCCACCATTTTCATCAATAGATGGATTAGGTGATACAGTTGCAAAAAACATAGTTGAAGAAAGAAAGAAAAAAGCATTCTTAAGTATAGAAGAAGTACAAAAAAGAGCAAAAGTATCGGGAACACTAATCGATAAAATGCGTATGATGGGTATATTCGATGGTATGCAAGAATCTAATCAATTAAGTTTGTTTTAATAAAACAAAATATAGATGGAAGGAGATAATTAATCTTGGGGATTAAGATTGATTATGTGTAATTAAAATGGATTATAAGGTTGTTTATTTGAATGATTACTACAAGGAAAAACAAATTTATATAAGCTTAATAAATAAAATGTTTAAAGAAGATAATGATAAATTAGCAAATTTACAAGAAATAAGTAATCATTTAGATTTTATTTTTAATGCTGATTATAATCAAAAAGCCTTTTTGATTTTACAAATAGAAAATGACGAATTAGTTTCGATGATTAACGGGTATGAGTATGATAATATAAGAAATGAATGGTGCTTATTTTCACTATTTACTAAAAAAGAAAAAAGAAAACTTGGATATGGAGAAAAAATATTAAAGCGTGCTATTGAGAAAATAAAAAAATATAATTGCTCTAAAATAATAGTAGGAATAGAAAAAAAGAATATTCCATCAATAAAACTACATGAAAAGGCTGGATTTGAATACTCTAATTGTAATTGGGATGATTTAGCTGATGGATTTCCAGAAAATCATTTAGGATATTGTTATAAAATAATGTAAAATTATAAACGTATGTAATATATGTTGTTTGAATTTTGATACTAATTTTTATCGCTTGAGGCAGCAATAGCTGGCTCATTTTGTTTAATGATTAATAAAGAAGGTTTGATAATTAGGTTTATATGATATAATTATTAAAAGGAGATGTCTAATTGTGAATATTATTGAAGTAAAAAGTTTAACAAAAAAGTATAAAGAATTAAAAGCAGTAGATGATTTATCATTTGAAGTACGTAAGGGAGAAATATTAGGGCTTCTTGGACCTAATGGAAGTGGCAAATCAACAACAATTAATTGTTTACTATCGCTACTTAATTTTAGTAGTGGGAGTATAAAGATATTTGGTGAAGAAATGAAACCAGATTCTTATGATATAAAGTCTAAAATAGGAGTAGTGTTTCAAGAAGTATCAGTTTTTGAAGAGCTTACTGTATATGAAAATATTGATTATTTTTGTGGATTATATATATCAGATAATAAAACAAGAAAAAAATATATAGAAGATGCAATAAAATTAGTAGGATTAGATGATTTTAAAAAGTTTTATCCTAAAAAATTATCGGGAGGATTACTTAGAAGATTAAATATTGCATGTGGAATAGCTCACAAGCCAAAACTTATCTTTTTAGATGAACCAACTGTTGCAGTAGATCCACAAAGTAGAAATAATATTTTAAATGGAATTAAAAAATTAAGAGATGATGGTGCGACTATTGTTTATACTACACATTATATGGAAGAAGTAGAAATACTTTGTGATAGAGTTATTATTCTTGATAAAGGTAAGGTTCTTGCAACCGGAACTAATGATGAATTAAAAGAACTTGCTAAAATTGAAGAAAAAATTAAAGTAGAAGTAAATGATTTAGATTCTAAATATATAGATAAAATAAAAGAGTTTAAAAATGTTGATGAAGTAGAATATAATGGAAATATGTTATTTATTACATATAAAAAG
>JAEEGL012077483.1_pt1 | contig 17941 bp, 9 predicted proteins | sample 9134231 | NCBI WGS metagenome assembly JAEEGL01 (sample SAMN16246548, study PRJNA631951) | gut metagenome | biome: gut microbiome; feature: rumen; material: fiber-attached | host: Bos | place: Iran: Karaj | collected 2018-10 | reverse complement strand
TCTGTGTTTTAGCATTTTTTTGTGTGGTTGCAATCAACTCAAATCTTTCCACTTGTTGGAAGCAAATATACAATGCTTCTTATAAAAAACAACCCTCTTGTTGAAAAAATAACAAGAGGGTCGTGTTTTTTTTACAGCGAAGCCCTGTTAATCTTCATCATCGTCGTCGGGTTTTTCGCATTTTTTGTCTTTTGGACATTTTTTCTTTGCTTTCATTTCTTCGAATTTAGCTTTCTGTTCGTCAGTCAAAATAGCTTTGAAAGCTTCGTCGAATTTTTCTTTTGCCGCTTTCATTTCTGACTTTTGTGCATCAAACAATGCTTTTACTTGTGTCATTTGTTCTTCGCTCAAATTCAGTTCTTTCGCCATTTCCATAGGACATCTTCCGTGTGGCTTACGACGTTCGCAGGCTTGTTTTGGACCTTTCTGGCAACAAGGGCCGTCAGGACAACATTCGCCTTGCGGGCAACATTGTTGAACTTGTTCTGTCGGGCAGGCAGATTGCTTATCGCATTTTTTACCACAATTACTTACGCAGCAGCAAATTGCCACACCAATAGCGGCACCAACTATCGCAGTACACGCTCCAATTAAAAAATCTTTTACGTTCATAGGTTTAATTTTTTGAATTATTTGATTTCAACGTGTAAATATATGAATTTATTATGTGCAAAATGTTATTGATACATTTATTCTATACCAACATAAACACATAATCGACTTTCTGCCTACTGAAACGATAGGAGAAATGTTTTTCCATAAAAAATGTCAGTCGGTTGATTTTTTTCTTGAAAGAATGAAAATAATTTCTTAAACTTGCATTAACGCAAAGAAGAATTCTTCGCACGTATTAAATCGGTGATTCGGCGGAGAAAGGAATAAAAATTTACAAGTTTCATGGCAAAAATTGATGAAAAGGAACTGTTAAGTTGTCTAAAAGAAAAATTTGGTTTTGACACGTTCAAAGGGAATCAGAAAGAAGTTGTGGAAAGTCTTCTCGCAGGGAACGATACGTTTGTATTGATGCCGACTGGAGGAGGAAAATCGCTTTGCTACCAGTTGCCTTCGCTGTTGCTCGAAGGTACGGCAATTGTGATTTCGCCGCTGATTGCATTGATGAAAAATCAAGTTGATGCAATGCGTGGATTCAGTACCGACAACAGAATCGCCCATTTCCTAAATTCATCGCTGAGCCGTGCGGAAATAACTCAGGTGAAGGATGACGTGCGCAACGGAATTACAAAATTATTGTACGTTGCTCCTGAATCGTTGACAAAAGAAGATAATATTGAATTTTTACGGAGCATAAAGATTTCGTTCTACGCAATTGACGAAGCACACTGTATTTCGGAGTGGGGACATGATTTCCGCCCAGAATACAGAAAAATAAAACCGACAGTCGAAAACATCGGCCGTGCTCCGATTATTGCTCTGACAGCGACGGCGACGCCGAAGGTCCAGCACGATATACAGAAGAATTTGGGCATGCTCGATGCAAAGGTGTTCAAGTCGTCGTTCCGCCGTAAAAATTTGTACTACGAAATCCGTCCGCAGGTCGATGCAACCAAGCAAATCATAAAGTTCATAAAGGAGAATCCTGGGAAATCGGGTATCATTTATTGTCTGAGCCGTAAAAAAGTCGAAGAGCTTGCCAATACGTTGGTCGTGAACGGTATTAAGGCTTTGCCGTATCATGCTGGATTGGATGCACATACGCGTACGAAAAATCAGGATATGTTTCTGATGGAGGAAGTCGATGTGATTGTGGCTACCATTGCGTTCGGTATGGGTATAGACAAACCCGATGTGCGTTTTGTCATACATTATAATATACCAAAATCTCTCGAAGGCTATTATCAGGAAACAGGTCGTGCCGGCCGTGACGGAGGCGAAGGAAAGTGTATCGCATTCTATAGCTATAAGGACATTCTTCGTCTGGAAAAATTTATGGAAGGCAAGCCGGTTGCGGAACAGGAAATCGGCAAGCAACTTTTGCTCGAAACGTCTTCGTATGCCGAATCAAGTCTGTGCCGTGTGCGCGTGCTGCTAAACTATTTCGGTGAAGAAATGACCGAAGATTGCGGAAATTGCGATAACTGTCTGCATCCGAAACCGCAAATTGAAGTGAAAGACGACGCACTGCTCGTACTCAATACTGTCAATGCCGTCCACGAACGGTTTAAACAAGGACATATAGTCGAAATTATTACAGGAAAAGAAACTTCCGAAGTCAAGACGTATAAACATAATTTGTTGGAGGAATTTGCGGGTGGCGACGACCACGATGAGAAATATTGGAACGCAATCATTCGACAGATGTTGCTTTCGCGGTTGCTTGACAAGGAAATAGAAAACTACGGTCTGCTGAAAATTACCGACGAGGGTCGTGCGTTTATGGCAAAACCGTATTCGTTCATGATAACCGAAGATCATGATTACGAACAATCAGAAATGGATGCCGATGCTCCTCAGTCGGGCGACGCACTTGATACGACATTGGTTTCGATGTTGATGGATTTGCGGAGAAGCGTGGCGAAGAAAAACAGTGTTCCGCCGTATGTGGTGTTCCAAGAAGTGTCGATAAACGAAATGGCTATTCAATACCCGATTACTTTGCAGGAATTGCAGAATATTTCGGGCGTGGGAGAAGGAAAGGCGAAAAAATATGGTCAGCCATTTATTGAACTGATTTCGAAATATGTTGAGGAAAACGAAATAGAGCGACCGCAGGATATGGTTGTCAAGTCGGTCGGAAGCAAGTCGGGAAAGAAGATTCAGATTATTCAGAATATTGACAAGAAACTGCCACTTGACATTACTGCCGATGCTTTGGGACTTGAATTGACGGATTTGTTGATTGAAATTGAAAGTATAGTGAATTCGGGTATGTCGCTGGTCGATTCTCGAGGCAAATCGAAGATTGATTATTATATCAACGAGGTTTTGGAGGAAGAAGCGGTTGAAGAATTGTACGATTATTTCTGTCACGAAGAATCTGAATCCATTCAGGCAGCATTGGACGAATGGGTAGCCGACGGAACGTATACGGAAGACGAAGTCCGTTTGGTGAGAATAAAATTTTTGTCGGAAAAAGCTAATTAAACAGATATGAAAATTGCGGTAGATTTTGACGGAACTCTCGTTGAACATAAGTATCCCGAAATTGGGGCAAAAAAATTGTTCGCGTTTGAAACCTTGCGTGAATTGCAAAAACGGGGCGACCAACTAATTTTGTGGACGTACCGTTCGGGACGCGAGTTGGACGAAGCGGTGGAATTTTGTCGGAAAAACGGTGTGGAATTTTATGCTGTAAATCGTAATTACCCCGAAGAAGAATTCAACGAAAGCGAGACGAGCCGTAAGATTGATGCCGATGTGTATATTGACGATCGTAATGTTGAATTTTGCGGAAACATAGATTGGTCGGCAATCTGTGCGAAATTGAATGTCGGTTCGTCTAACAATTCCGATTACGACGAATACGGAAGACCAAAGAAACAATCTTTTTTAGGAAGTCTTTTTGGAAGAAAATGAGCAACATACTGACTTGTATGTAGATGTGGTTCTGCCTTTGGCGGTTCCGCTGTATACGTATAGTGTCCCCGAATCGTTGCGGAGCATGGTGCAGGTCGGTTGTCGCGTAGTGGTGCAACTCGGTCTGCGGAAAATGTACACGGCAATCATTTATGCCGTTCATACCAATAAACCTCGTACACTGACGATAAAGGACATTGACTCCGTTCTCGATGAGTTTCCGATTGTGACAAAAAAACAATTGGAATTGTGGGATTGGATGGCTGACTATTATATGTGTACGTTGGGCGATGTGATGAAAGCAGCCTTGCCGTCGGGACTGAAACTCGAAAGCGAGACGGCGTTGACCGTCAATCCCGATTTCGACTGCATGTCGCTGAACGAATCTGACAGAATAGTGTACGTGCAAATCGAGAAAAATCCACACATCCTGATTTCGAATCTGGTAAAATTGCTGAATCGAAAATCAGTAACCGTGACGATAAAAAAGCTTATCTCGTTAGATGCAGTCGTGGCGGGCGAGGTTATTTCGAGCATGTACAAACCAAAACTGGTGGTGTATGTGAAATTTACCCAGTCAATTGAGAATCAGGATTTTGTAAATACGTCTTTTTCGCTTGTGAACAAGGCTCCCAAGCAGCAGGAATTGTTGCTCGCTCTGTTGAACGAATATGTTCAGCATAAGAACATAGAAAATTTTGCCGTAAAAAAACAACAGTTGTTACAAAATACAACTCCGCAGGTGCTGGCGGAATTGGTAAAAAAGGGAATTGTACGGCTTGAGGAACGTGTTGAATCAAGGTTTGATACGGCTGACGGCAAAATAAAAGGAATTGCTGCTTTGAGCGACCAACAGAAAACGGCTTTGGAGGAAATTCACCATGCATTTGCCGAGCAGAAGGGCTGTCTGTTACATGGCGTTACATCAAGCGGAAAAACCGAAGTTTACATACACCTGATTCAGGAAATGATTGATGCGGGAAAACAAGTTTTGTATTTGTTGCCTGAAATCGCACTCACTTCGCAGATAATCAACCGCTTGCGTGACGTATTTGGCAATCAGGTTGGTGTATATCATTCACGTTTTTCCGATAACGAAAGGATAGAGGTCTGGAATACGGTGTTGGCAGATAATGTTAATTCGTATAAAGTGATATTGGGCGTGCGTTCGTCGGTATTTTTGCCGTTTTCAAATTTAGGATTGGTGATTGTCGATGAGGAACACGAAACGTCGTTTAAGCAGTACGACCCGTCGCCGCGTTATAATGCCCGCGATGTGGCATACGTGCTTGCCCGGATGTACGGCGCGGATTTATTGCTTGGAACTGCAACGCCGAGTATGGAGACCTACTATAATGCGTTGACGAAAAAGTTGAGCCTGGTCGAGATGAAAATCCGTCACACAAAGGCTCCATTGCCCGAAATCCACATTGTTGACTTGCGGAAGGAACGGCGACAATTACGTATGAAGGACGTGTTCAGTAAGACTTTGTTGGAAAAAATAGAAGATAATCTCAACGAAAAGCGTCAGGTGATTCTGTTTCAGAATCGTCGTGGCTTTTCGCCATATTTGGAATGTCCCGACTGCGGATATGTCCATCAGTGCGTCAATTGTGACGTAAGTCTGACGTACCATAAGTTTTCGAATTCGCTTATGTGTCATCATTGTGGTTATGCAATCAGATATACAACAACATGTCCCGCATGTCAAGGCGAGAATATGCAACTGGTGGGTTTCGGAACCGAAAAAATTGAAGACACGCTTTCGTCATTATTTCCCGAAGCGAAAATTGCCCGAATGGATTTGGATACGACTCGTGGCAAAAATGCCTATACCGAATTGATAGACAAATTCGAGCGTCGCGCAATAGATATTCTTGTCGGGACGCAGATGATCACCAAGGGGTTGGACTTTGAAAACGTCGGTCTTGTTGGGATTTTGAGTGCAGATTCAATGTTGCGTTTCCCCGATTTCAGGGCATTCGAACGTGCATATCAGCTTATGGTGCAGGTTGCCGGCCGTGCGGGTAGGAGCGAGCGACAGGGGCATGTATATATTCAGACCTATCAGCCCGAACATCCTATATTGAAATTCGTGCAGGAGAATGACTATAATTCCCTGCTAAACACCCAAATGGCAGAAAGAAAGACGTTCTGGTATCCGCCGTTCACCCGATTGATAAAAGTTACAGTCCGTCATCGTGATAAAGACAAGGCGGTGTATGCGGCAAAAATATTGGCTGACGATTTTAGGAAGATTCCCAATATTATGGTGTTAGGTCCCGAATTTCCGCCCATAGCAAGAATTCAGTTGTTGTACGCACAGGATATTTTACTGAAAATTCCTCGTACACTTAACATAACGAAGGTGAAAACTGTTGTCCGTGCCTATATGCAGACAATAGTCGGGCAAGAAGATTATAAAACAACATCGTTTAGTATTAACGTTGATCCGTACTGATATGAATCGTAGTATTTTATTGATAATTAGTGTTTTGCTTGCTTTTTGCTGTAGTGCAAAAGTTCCGAGAACCAACAATCATGGTTTTTTATTGGAAAACCATAAGACGAAGGTGGAGGTGACTTTGCCAGACGACAGTGTTCAAACCGATACGGTTCGTGAGGAACGGGACGCGCTTCCTTCTTCGGAACAAATGTCTGCTCCGCAACAGACGGAGGATTCCATAGTAGTTGCTCAGGATAGTTTGATGCCGGAGTCACGTATATCAAAGCAAGAAATGGCAGAAGAATGGATGCAGCAACACGAAGGTGACGGATTCGTAAAGTGGACCTTGATTTTGGGCGCCCTTGCCTTGACACTGTATGTCATTGGCATACCCATCTGCTTTTTGTTTGCTATTGCTGGCGTAATTGTCGGCATTATTGGCATGGAGAAATATCCGCACAAGAAGAAGAAAATGGTATTAGGACTGGTCGTCAGTGCTCTTGTCCTTCTGACCAGTTTAATCTCATTGTTTCTCATAGTGACGTGGGGATTATTGTTTATATGAGGGATATAAAAATATCATATAATTATTATATTTGCTAAAAATAGGTCTAATGCAGAAAAACGGCTATTAGAAAGTAAAAAATGAAACGTCTACTTATACTTGCATACGATTTTCCGCCATACGTTTCGGTTGGTGGGTTACGGCCGTATGCGTGGTATAAATATTTGAAAGAATTTGGGGTATATCCCGTAGTTGTCACGCGACAGTGGGAAAACAAATATGGAAACGAACTTGATTATATAGCGCCAAGTCCATCTCAGGAAACCGTTGATGAAGAAACAGAATACGGCACCATAATTAGAACTCCATACAAGCCAAATTTGGCTAATCGACTGATGTTAAAATATGGTAACGTAAAATTTTCATTGGTACGAAAAGCTGTTACCGCATTTTATGAATTTGCCCAGTTTTTGTTTTTCGTCGGACCTAAATCTGGATTGTATAGAGGTGCAAAAGATTATTTGAAAAACAATTCTGTTGATGTCATACTTGCCACAGGCGAGCCGTTTATTCTTTTTAAATATGCTTCGGCGTTGAGTAAAAAATATAATACACCATGGATTGCCGATTACCGAGACCCTTGGGTACAAAATAAGAAGCGTAGCCAGTTTATGGGGCAATGGAATTCTTTTTTTGAACGGCGTTTTTTACAAAATGCTGCTGCTATGACAACCGTTTCCGAATTTTTTAAAAAAAAAATTAAGGAAAATATTTTTGTGACGAGGACACTTATAATTCCTAATGGATATAATCCTGATTCAATTCATGCTGTGGCAGATATAACGCAGAGAAGTGACTGTATGCGTATTGCCTTTGTTGGAACTATATACAAATGGCATCCGTTGGAAAGTGTGTTGGATTGTTTTTCAAAATTTTCAGAAGCAGATAATATACCTAAATTTGAGGTTAATTTTTTCGGGGTAAATAGTGCGGATGAATTACGACAGGTTGTGAAAACAAAATATTCTAAAATAGAAAATAATATCAACATTTTTGGACGTATTCCCAATGGCGAATTGATGAAACATTTGGCAACAAACAATATAATGTTGCTATTTAATTATTATGCATTTACGGGTACCAAAATATATGATTACATTGGGTTACGACGTAAAATTCTTTTTTGTTATTCTAATGACCAGGATGCTCTATTTTTGAAGAAGAAATTTTATCCAATAGATGAATTGGAAGGACTAAGTAATCATGTGCAGGAAGATTTGATTCGGGACACGCAATCAGGTATTATAGTGAAGGACAAAGCACAATTGTTGATAGAGTTGAAAAAGTTATATAATGAGTTCACGGCAAAGGGCTGTATTGCATGTGATTCACAGAATGTAGAACAATATTCTCGCAAGCATGGGGCAAAATTATTGGCAGAACTTGTTAAAGAAATATAAAACCTTATGATAAAATTTGCTGTAATCGGTTACGGACGTATTGGTAGGCGGCACGCCGAGGTGATTCGCTACACAGCAAATGCCCAACTCGTTGCCGTGTGCGATATTTTGCCAAAGGAGCAGGTAGGCCTGGAGAATATTGAAGTCCCATATTTCCGCTCAATTGATGAATTGTTGGATTCGGACTTGGATATTGACGTGGTGAATATTTGTACACCTAATGGTTTCCATGCGGAATATGCGATTAAGGCGTTGGAGAAAAAACACCATGTGGTGCTGGAAAAACCTATCGCACTTACAAAACACGATGCGGAACAAATCGTATTCAAGTCGTTACAGGTCTCGCGTCACGTGTTTTGCGTTATGCAGAACCGCTATTCGCCTCCGTCGGTGTGGCTCAAGCAAATAGTGACAGAAAAACGTCTGGGTGATATTTATATGGTTCAGCTAAACTGTTACTGGAACCGTGATGAACGATACTACAAAAAAGGTAACTGGCACGGAACTGCTGATTTGGACGGGGGAACGCTGTTTACGCAATTCTCTCATTTTATTGATATTATGTATTGGCTGTTTGGCGACATTACCAACATTCGTGGCAACTTCCATGACTTTTCGCATCAGTCGCTCACCGATTTTGAAGATAGCGGAGTTGTCACCTTTGATTTTGTGAACGGTGGAATGGGCAGTTTGAACTATTCCACTTCGGTGTGGGACACCAATTTGGAAAGCAGTATAATTATTGTGGGGGAGAAAGGTACGGTGAAGGTTTCTGGTCAATATATGAACGAGGTGGAATATTGCCACATAAAGGACTACGAAATGCCGACGCTCGCTCCGTCGAATCCACCGAACGATTATGGTGCATATAAAGGTTCTGCACAGAATCATCATTACGTCATTCAAAATGTGGTGGAAAAATTGCAAGAAAACGGCAGCATCACCACCAACGTACTCGAAGGCTTAAAGGTGATAGACATTATTGAACGTATGTATCAGGTGCGCGACGCACAGTGGAAAAAATCTGGTAAAGGCTGTCGATAGAACTATTTCCTGCTGAGTTTACCGTCTCGGATGATACAACATTATTGTGTCGTGCAGATGTTGTTTGTCGAGATGGGTGTAAATTTCGGTTGTCAGAATAGATTCATGTCCTAACATTTCTTGCACAGAGCGTAAATCTGCCCCGGCATTGACCATGTGCGTGGCAAAGGAATGTCGGAATGTGTGAGGACTAATGTTTTTCGAAAGTCCAACTCGTGCCGCCACGTCTTTTATAATAAGAAAAACCATGTTTCGTGTCATGTGCTTCCCGCGTCGGTTAAGGAAAAGGTAATCTTGTTCGCCTTCGGGAATGGTAAGGTGACAGCGCCATTGCATATAATTGTTGATTTCTCTGATTGCCTTGTCGCTTATGGGGACAAGACGTTCTTTGTCGCCTTTGCCGACAATGCGAATGAATCCTTCCTTAAAATGCAGGTTGTGAATGCGGAGGTTTACCAATTCGCTTACGCGTAGTCCGCAGCTGTACAATGTTTCAATAATTGCACGGTTTCGATGACCTTCGTCTTTTGTGACGTCGACGGCGTTGATGAGTTTGTCTATTTCCTCGATTGACAGATAGACAGGCAACTTTTTAGGGATTTTTGGCGCTTGCAACAAGTCTGTCGGGTCAATATTTATAATGTCATCCAATTGTAAATAGGCGAAAAAATTCTTTATTCCCGAAATAATGCGTGCCTGTGAACGTTCGTTGATTTTTTCGTTTTCGTCGTGATTTATCCAATACAGAAATTCATGCAGATGTTCAATTGTTATTTTTTCAGGAGTGATTTCGCTTTGGTCTGTTGCAATCAGGTATTGATAGAGTTTCATTACATCGTGGCGGTATGCCTCGATGGAATTGTCCGACAAGGATTTTTCTAATCGGAGGTAGGTGACAAAATCAGAAATTGCAGATTCCCAATCCATAAAAATGCAGTAAATGTTTAATTTTATCTTGTAGAAACGTTCCATGGCGCGTCTCTACAAGATGTTTATTATGTTATAAAAAAAGGCTGTCCTTGTGGAACAGCCTTTCGTAATTCTAAATAATTTTTATCGTAAGAATTTATCATTCGGGTGTGGAACGGCAGAACGTTTCTGCGTAGAACCCTTGATTGCAAGGTCATGAATTTCGAAACTCAAAGTTACCTCGTGAGTACCACCAGTTGACAAACCTGCGTTTGAAATTGTCATATCGTAGCTATACAAGAACTGGTACAATTGTTTTTTGTCCTTTGAGTATTTGATATAACCAAGACTAAGAATGACTGCATCGAAACTCTTTGCCTTGATGCTGTTTGCAACATCTTCTAAAGACGCTTTCTTGTAGAATTGCTTACGCATCCAAACACCGGCATGTAGTGAAGACATGAACGAAACTTTCGAAGGAATGTTTGCATTCACACCGAATGTGAGTGTTTTTGAACCAGACTCCGAACCTTTAAACCATTGATTTGCTTCTGCTTGATTTTCGAAGATAAATCCAGGGCAGACCAAGAAGTATTTGTTGTGGAATCCTTTTCGATTGATTCGGAACTGCATATATCCGTGAATGTCGAACTTCATAGGAAGTGGAGATTCTTGTCCGTCGTCAAGCCATGAAATATCTGGTTGAGTCAAGTGGTGGAATGCAACACCGAATACACTTGTAGCAAGATACTTAACAGGAGTTTGGCGAATATTGAACTGAACTGCCATACCTGCATTGTAGTCAAACGTACCTTGACTCCATTCACCTTCTTCAGGTGGAACGAACTCCGTTTCGTAAATTGCACCAAAACGAGGGTCCAATTGGTCGGTGAAGATCATTTCATCATAATCAATATTTTTATGAATGTATTGAGCACCTGCACCAATTTGCAACATCAAGTCGGGAAGGATACGGATTTGTTTTGCATACGCCAAGCCGCCTTGGTATGTATTCAAACAATTCTGTCCTTGCGTGTTTCTGGTGAAGAAACCGCCGATACCACCTTGTGCAAATTTAACATCATAGTAATCGAAACAGATACTTTCTGTTCCCCATTCTCCCGGAACCTTTGTCCACAAGTGACGGTCGGTAATCGTTCCACGAAGACCGGGATTGATACCTGTCAATGCTGGATTATAATATGTCTCCTTCAAATAGAATTGAGAATAGTTAGGGTCCTGAGCCATTGACATATTTGCATAAAGCAAAGATGATGCAAAAGCAATAATAGAAATATAAATTCTCTTCATCGTTTCCTATTTATCTTTCTAAACAATTTTCTTCTGCCTTTTTTAGACATTAGGCAGTTGTGCAAATATATGAAAAAAAATATTGAATGCGTGCTTTCCTATGTTTTTTTTTAGTTTTAGGCGAAAAAAAGTGAAATTTTGCCGTTTTTGAACTTATTTCCTCCCCAAAATTAAAATTCTCCGAAATGAATTCGGTTTTTTCTTGATTTTTGTATATTTGGAGCGTTTATTGGAAAAATGTTGAAAAATGGATACTTCATTGTGAAATGAATTGTCTATTAAAAAAATATAAAGATGAAGAAGTTATACTTACATGTAATTTGTACGATTTGTTTGTCGTTTATTGTTATTTTGGGATATGCACAAACGGCAACGTATGATCCCTCGGTATTCATTAATATAAATATAAACTCGGGAAATCCCACCTGTCCGTTCCCTCAATTCCTTGAATATACTGGTGGCGGTAAGTCTTTGGCAAAGTACAACGCCGAGGGCGTGACGCACGCCGATATGGAAAAAACGTTGCGTGAGGCGTACGAGATTATGATGCACCGTTGTCGTTACGAGGGAACGTATTGTGGCGTCCGTTATATTTCGTTCAATCGTGACGATGTGCCGGGCAACTACGGAACGTTCGTGTCGGAAGGTGACGGATATGCATTGCTTGCCGCCGCAATTTTCGCCGACCAAAAAACATTCAACGGATTGTATATGTGGATTCACGACATTCGTTTTTCGGGCGTGAAACGTTTCCGTGACGGTGGCACAAGAGGTTTGAACGCCAACGACTTTGCTGGTCCGTACTTGGCTGCTTGGAAAGATAAGACGTTTAATGCGGCGTATGGTTCCGATAGCCACTCGGCAACCGATGGTGACGTTGATATAGCAATGGCAATGCTGATTGCCTACAAACAGTGGGGAGAGTGGATGATGCAGGACGGACAAGTGGTGAAGGATAATCAGGGTAATCCTATCTCTTTGAAATACGAAACGCAACGTGTTGTCGGTGCCTTGGTTGACACGCTCGGACAGTGGGACAAGGGTAGCGGTCAGCTTACGGGTATGTTGTCGGGTGTGATAGGTATCGACGGCTACGAAAAACGTGGTAACTCGTGGGGTGAGCTAACTCGTTGGAGATTCACGGATGCCGCGACTTCACGCTATCCGAACATCAATGGTCCGTACAATGGTGGTCCAAACTTGTTGAGTATTTATGGCGGAAACTATATAGATTACGATGCTCCGTCGTATTTTGAGGAATTTTGGCGTTGGCTGAAAAACGGCGACGGTGTCGATGATAATAACCGTGCTGTCTCCGAATGGGAAATTCATCAGTTCAAGCGAGCGGCGGCTTCGGGTAACTGGCTGAATAAAAAGGCGTATGACCAAGGTTTGTACGCTTCGATCGGTAGGGTGGAAATGGCGACCGACGGACAACCTACGTTCGGCGTGTATGTGGATGGTGAAGACTTCCGTTATCCGTGGCGACATATATTGGATTATTTGTGGCACGGCGATGCCGATTATGACTGGGACCCAGTTTCTCACCAAGTGATTGACGGAACCAATAATTCGGAACGCCTGATGGGTATCCGTCACGCCGGCTTGCTGAAAAATCCGTCAAATTCGGGTACACAAATTTGTGCAAAACAAGGCGCGAGTCCCGACCCTGGACAACCTCAGTGGTTCGGTGTTTCGCAAATTCCACAGCAGTGGACTCATACAGGTGGAATCACCTCCGCATATCATACAAATTATTCTGTAGGTGCAGGTGCCACGGCGGCGGTCGCTTCCGAGGATCTGGAACTGATTGCCGATATTTATCGTCAGTGCGAGTTGATGTGGGACGGTAACAACACCGCTGCAAAACTCGATCCTGAAGAACGATATATTGGCAGTACGCCGAAATATTTCCACGGTTGGTTCCGTACGCTCGGTATGTTAGTTTGTTCTGGAAACATGATTGCTCCTGAACAAATGGTTCCGAAAGCGAATATGAAGGTGTATATGTCGGTTGATAAGACGTATGCCTACGAAGGTGACCGTGTAAGTTATACCGTACAATATAGAAATTATGGCTCGCTCAATGCCACTGGCGTGACAATCCAAACGCCTCTTGACGAGGATTATACCTTTGTGAGTGCAAACAAAGGTGGTGTGTATGACCCTGCCACTCATACCATTACGTGGAATATAGGAACGGTGCCTGGATTTAAGTCTGGCGGTTTGGCCGCGACGATTGATTCTGTCGCCTTTACTGTACGAATTACTAGTTTGGCAAACGACAGAGTATGTGAAACAAGTACCATATCGGGCGACAATTTCCCAGAATGGATTAGCAACGAATATCCGAATCACGCCACTTACACGATGGAACGCAACTGCGTTGACGTGCTCGCCAATCGTAGTCTTGTTGTTGAAAAAACGGCAAATCGTAAGGATTTGAATCCGAATGATAATGTTACGTTTACCGTTGATTTTGAGAATGTCTCTTCTGACGATTCGTGGTTGAACGGCGGTCGTGACAATGTTCGTATTTCGTATGGTAATTATTATATGAACGGAAATGCGTACCAGTTCTATCATTTATATCGTTTTTGGAATGATTCGTACGAAGCATATATAAATATGAATAACTATCGTGTTTCATATTTTATGTTCGATGCGGCAGCTCAAGGACTGTATAGTGCCACGAATCAAACAGGATGGACGTTTGTGGTGGATAACCAAAATGACTTGGACAAATATGGATATAATCCGTCAAGCGGACCTATAACATTCGCATATCAAAAAATTCCGCAAGGTGAAGACCGATACGGGAAATGGAATCAACGTCTGATGATTCGGTTTGCCGATGTGCTGATGGCTCCGTCAACTCACGTGTATGATAAGTTGGATTCTCAATATTTACTGCACAAAGGTGTGTGGGGTCCGGGTTTCATCCGTGCCCGTCTGGCATCGAATCCGGCTACCGATTTGACGGCTCGCGTGCAGGATGACTGGTCGTTCTCTACCGATATTACCGCTGGAACTATTGACGGACAAGGTGAAACGTTTACCTTAATATCTCCTTGTTGGGCAAATTACGATAACTTAGGGTACGAAATTGACAATTATTCTCGTCATACGTGTAGTAGTCCGATTTCGCGTCTTACGAACTTCGACCGTGTCTTGGTAGAAGAATTCGATGGTTACACGTGGCGTCGTATTCAAGGTCGTGGCCCATTGCCAGGAAAAGAGGCATACCATGTAACTATTGTCGATACAATTCCTAAAGAATTGCGTTTCAATGAATTTGTCACGAAAAAGGCATTGGGTATTGAGGCAACATACACTGCCGCACCTGCGGGGGCTTCGTATTCGGGTATTGTGAAATGGACTATCCCTGAAATGCTTGTTGGTGAAAAAGGTAAGTTGGTATATTCGTGTACGGCCAACGACATTGGCTGCCCGAATGCTGCCGATGCACATTATATAAATGCGGCGTGGATTTATTCCGACACCGATTCCCCTGATTCGTCATCTGTTGAATTGACAACTACGTGCACGGATCTGCCTCCATACATAGAACCACAAAATTCATTGTTCAAGACAGCTTCGCAAACAACGGCATCGGTCGGCGATGTTATTTCGTACGAAGTAAAATATGTGAATACAACGGGAACCATTGTTGATGAGAATTGTTCTTCAACGACCAATTGGATGCCGTTGGGCAATGGTTCGATGTCGTCGGTGTCGAATGGCGCTTTGAAGTTGAGTACCAATGGCGGCGGGGCGTTCTTCTTCGGCCCTAAATATTCATACGGAAAGAACGGAGAAGTGCTTTTGAAGTTCAGTGGCTGTAATTCGGTTACGCAAGATTTGTATTTTGTTATGCGATACAAGAGCGGAACGCCTGGTTCCTCGAACTTCAGAGGTATCGCAATGAAATTACGTATCAATATTGACGGTGCGAACAGGTTTGGTTATACGTTATATAATAATGGTACACAAGTCGCTGAAGAAGGAACTTCGTGGGCGAATGCAATGTCGTTCCCAGGAAGTAGTTCTGCTCCAGTTCTTAAATTTGTGTTGAACGACGACCATTTGTACTTGTATATCAATGACGAAGAGAACGACTGGACGACTGTTGTCAAGGATTGGGGCGGATTAACTACCGATGCAGGAAATTTTGGTTTGTATGTTAATAGCAATGGTAACGGACAGCTTGCAATCGATAATTTTTATTCGAATTTGGATTATGCCTACGATATTACTTTGTCTGACGAGTTGCCTGATGAATTAACAAATATCTCAAATATTTCTGGTAGTGGTACGTATAATGCAGGCAATAAGAAGATTACATGGCCTGCCGTGGCTGGCCCTATTGCTCCAAATGAGGAAATTTCATATACGTTCGATGCAACGGTGTATAGTTGTAATGCGTATATAAATAATTATGCGACTGCAAAAGTGTATGGTCAAGAGGATGTTCGTGTCGTAAATTCTGTAAAATGCGGCACAACTGTTTGTCCTGACCCTCCTGTGGCGTCGGATATAGAATGTTGCGTGGGTGATGTAAAAACGTTGACTGCAACGGCTACGGGAAATAACCGCCTGAAATGGTACGATGCCGATAAGGTTGCATTGGCTTCGACGACTATTCCGACAACCGAAGCGGCTGTATTGACGTACTACGTTTCTCAAATAGGTTCGTGCGAAAGCGACTTGACCGAGGTGACCGTAACGGTACGAGCAACGGAAAAACCTGAGGTTTCGGACGTTTCGTACTGCAAAAATCAATCGAACGTGACGGCATTGTCTGTCGATGGCGATAATATTAAATGGTATAACAGTTCGAAAGTTGAATTGGGCGACGCGCCAGTTCCTGATGTTTCGGCTGAATCGGAAACTATATATTACGTAACGCAGACACAAAATGACTGCGAAAGTGATTATGCGGCAATTACCGTTTCGGTCGGCGCACTTGCTCCGCCGACGGTTACATCGCCAGTCTCATATTGTCAGGGCGAAACTGCGACAGCTTTGACTGCAACTGCAACGGGAACTTTACAATGGTATACATCTGAATCGTCAACAACGGCGGAAACTTCTATAGTTCCGAGTACGGCAGCAGTTGCAACGACTAAATATTATGTCTCGCAGTCGTCGGGTGAATGCGAAAGCGAACGTGCCGAAATTGAGGTGGTTGTAAAAGATAAACCAGTTAGTTCGATTTCTGCTTCGGCAGATTCGTATTGTGGCGACGCTTCGACTGTGAATCTGTCTATATCTTCGGAACATACGCTCACTGGTGCTACGTATTCTTGGCAAAAGGATGGGGGAGATATTTCCGACGAATCTTCAATTTCAAATGCCGAAGCTGGCGAATACACTTGCGTTGTTACGCTTGACGGCTGTTCATACACGACCGAGGCAAAAACAATCACTCAAAACGAAAGTCCTGCATATACGATTTCGGGTGATGGTAGTTACTGCCCTGAATCAGAGTCGAAAACTCCTGTTGTGATTACGTTTACTGCTGGTAAAGCTCCGTTTACGTTTACCGAAAACGTGACGGGTGCAAATACTTCGACAGAAAATACATTTAGTATTGATAATCCGTCTGGTGGCGTGTATAAACTCACTTCGTTGACCGATGACAATGGTTGTGAAATGACGGCGACTGCCGCCAGCGTAGAGGTGGTTGATTTGGAAACACCAGATTTGTCCATCGTTTCTATCCCAAGCGTGTGCGCAGGAAGCGATGCGGTTGACGTAAGCAACTACGTTACTGCCGGTACGGGAACACTTTCATACGAAACAGATAAAGGTACGATTACGGCTGCTGGCGTTCTGAGCGATTTAACGACGGCTGGCGAATATACGGTTACGGTGAAACTCAAGGGTACCACGGCTCCGTATTGCGTGAATACGCAAACGGCAACTGTCACGGTAGCCGAAAATCCTTCGGTGTCGCTTGCTGCAACCTATACGGTTTGCTCCGAATCCGATTTGGAATTGACGCCGACGAACAACGGAACATCAACGTATTCGTATGCGTGGGCGGGCGACGGTGCCACAAAATTGAACAGCACTTCGTTGGATAATCCTACATTCAATGCCGAAGTGACCGCCGATACAGATTATACCTTGGAATTGACGGTAACAGATAGGGCAAATTCTTGTACTTCAACAGTATTTACAACAATTACAACGTATGCATTGCCAACGGTAACTTTATCTGCCGATAAAGACTACATTTGTTCTGATGCGGAATTGGAAGTGAAAGCAAATGTAAATAGTTCTAATGCAGATAAATATTATTTTTCAGTCGGTCCGACTCAAAAAGCAAAATTTGCTCCTGGTAATTTGCAATATCAAGCAAGTACGAACACGTGGAGATTTGCAGAAGAACAATTTACCATTATAGAACAAGGAAACTCAAATAAATCGGCAACATACGACGGCTGGGTTGATTTGTTTGGATGGGGTACAAGCGGTTGGTCTGGCTCTGGAGCTAATAAATATCAACCATACGACTTGGGTGGTGGAAATAGCGACTACTATTTAGGTGGTTCTGCAGGAAATAATATGACTGGCGATTATGCGAATGCCGATTGGGGTATCTATAACGCAATCTCAAATGGGGGAAATAAGGCAGGACTTTGGAGAACTCCAACTATGGCAGAATGGGAATATCTGCGTTCTGGCAGACCAAATGCGGATAATTTAGTTGCGGTCGCTTGTGTC
>JAEEGL017449447.1_pt1 | contig 17942 bp, 18 predicted proteins | sample 9134231 | NCBI WGS metagenome assembly JAEEGL01 (sample SAMN16246548, study PRJNA631951) | gut metagenome | biome: gut microbiome; feature: rumen; material: fiber-attached | host: Bos | place: Iran: Karaj | collected 2018-10 | reverse complement strand
TCCTCGTCACCTGGCTCATCCTCAAGTCCCGGTACGGAAAGGCGCTGAACGGTGTCGAGAACCAGCTCATCGCCTCCCAGGGCGAAATCAAGTCCCTGACGGCCCTTCGTGAGAACGATGCCCTCTCGCATGAGAAGTCCGTCGCCCAGCTCAAGGAGGCCCACGAAGCGGCCCTGAAGCAGCAGATTTCGGCCATTCGTGCAGAGATGACGGCAGAAACCGAACGCCTGCTCAAGCAGCGGGAGGAAGAACTTTCCCGCAAGGCCGAGGAAACCTTCAAATCCATTTCCGGAAGCCTGGACAAGGATCTGAAGGAGATGAAAGAGGCGTTCGACGCCCAGAAGAAGAGCCATACGGAGAGTTCCGCTTCCCTGAAGGAGCAGTTGGAAGGTGCGGTCCGGAACCTGGCTGCACAGACGCGGGATATCGGCCAGAAAGCCGACAACCTGGCCTCCGCCCTCAAGGGCCAGAACAAGATGGCCGGCTGTTGGGGAGAAACCATCCTGTACAACATGCTGGTGGACGAGGGAATGGTGGAAGGACGCGACTTTGACAAGGAAGAAACGCTGCGCGACACCCTCGGGCTCATCGTCCTGAATGAAGACAGCGGCAAGCGGATGCGCCCCGATTTCATCCTTCACTATCCCGACAGGACAGAACTCATCATCGACGCCAAAGTGTCTCTGGACGCCTACTCCGACTGGTGCTCCGCCGAGTCGAAAGAGGTGAAGGACGAAGCCGCACGCCGCAACCTGACGGCCATCCAGACCCAGATCAAGTCCCTGTCCACCAAGCGATATCAGGACTATGTCCGGGAAGGGTACAAGACATTGGACTACGTGGTGATGTTCATCCCCAACTACGGCGCGCTGCAACTGGCCAAGACCCTCGAACCGGACATTTTCCGGCAGGCCTATAACCAAGGAGTCCTTTTGACCACAGAGGAGACGCTGATGCCGTTCCTCCGGATGATCCGCATCGCCTGGACCAACTACGACCAGGCGCGCAACCAGGAAAAGATCGTGAAGGCGGCCCAGACCATGATCGACCGCGTGGCCGATTTCGCCTCGGCCCACGCCGCGATGGGCAAGAAACTGGAAGAGGCCCTGAAGGAATACGAAAAATGCTCCGCCAAGATCGGTGATTCCGGGCAGAGCATCCTCGTATCGGCCAACCAGCTCGTCAAACTGGGGATTCCGAAGAATCCGAAGAAGCCGCTCCCTGAGCCCGAAGCGTAACCTCCGCCGTTTCCATCAGGACGAATCCCATGCCGCAATTCCGGGCGAATTCCCGGTCATACTGAGAATCCCCCAGCATCAGGGACCGTTCAGGTGTAATCTCCGGGAAGTCCCTGCAAGCCTCTTTAAACAGGCCCGTATTCGGCTTCCGACGGGGATCGTCCTCCCGGACGGCCGTGCATACATAGATCCTGTCGATACGGCCGCCGGCCCGGCTGATTTCTTCCAGCATCCGGGCGTGCACGGCATCCAGGTCCTCCTGGGACATCTTACCCTTGCCAACTCCCCGCTGGTTCGAAACGATGATGATGCGCTTGAAGCGTTTCGCCCATTTGCGGAGGCATTCCAGGATGCCCGGCAGGAAAGCGAACTGCTCCCAGGAACGCACATAGTCCCCTGGCAGCCAGCGGTTGATAACACCGTCCCGGTCCAGGAAAAGGGTATCGGCCCTTGAAGCCACAACGGCATCCGACGCCCTTAGAACCGCCTGGATTTCAGGTAGTTCCCGCTGCGCTCGGGCATAATCGTCAGGGACACCGATATCGATGAAATACCCATCCTGCACCCGGCCGGCAACGAGACCGTAATCGCTCAAAGGTTCCAGGACGTCCGTCTCAAAGGAGAACTTCTTCGGGAACAGGCTCAGATCCAGTTGCGAACGGTCGATGGCATAGACACCACCGTTGATGATCCCGTCGGCACAGTATTTCTTCTCCCGGAATCCGATTACCAGATCCCCGTCCCAATCCACCGCTCCATACCGGTCGAAATCGTGCATCGGTTTCAGGGCGAGGGTGACCGGGGCCGTGAACGGAAGGGCGTTCAGGTCCACATGGAAGAAAGTATCCCCATTGAAGACAAAGGCCTGCTTCCCATGGCACCGGCGAAGGGCCAGCCGGATACCGCCTCCAGTTCCAAGCGGCTCTTTCTCAACGGCATAGGATATCTCGAACGGCCACTCGCGGGATTCGATGAACTGGATCACCTGTTCCCGGAGATAGCCTACGGAAAGGACCACGTGCGTTATGTCATAACGGGAGAGCCATTCCAGCAGATACTGGAGAAACGGCTTTCCATCCACGGGTGCCAGGCACTTGGGCACCTCGCCCGTGACGCTGCGCAGCCGTGTGCCAAGTCCGCCGGCCAGGATTATCGCTTCCATTGTTCCGGAACCTTGTCCGTCTCATAGACGCGCCAGGCGTGCGCTCCCCTTTCCGTGAACTGGAAGGGCATCACCTGGCCGGGTAACTGTTGCAGGGCACGGACCACCGCCGTCTTCCTGGTAGGCGGAACCATCAGCATCATAAAGCCTCCGCCACCCGCGCCGGACACCTTACCGGAGGTCGCCCCGGCGGCGATGGCCGTGTCGAAAGCCTCCTGGATGACCGGGTTCGTAATGGCGCCGGCCATCTTCTTCTTGTCCTCCCAGGCCTGGCCCAGGATGCGTCCGAATTCACCGATATCCCCCTTGAGCAGGGCGAATTTCATGTCGACGGAACTCTGTTTGATCCGGTGCATCGCCTCGATGGCAACGGAATTACCGGAGGATGTGTTCTTCTGCTGCTCGCTGATGATGGCGGCGCTGGAACGGGAACGGCCCGTATAGTACAGGACCATCGACGATTCCAGCTCGTCCACGACCCAGCTTTTGATTTTCAAGGGATTGACGATCACGATGTCGTTCTGGAGGAACTCCATGTAGTTGAATCCGCCGAAAGCCGCAGCATACTGATCCTGCTTGCCGCCGGCCAGGGCAAGGTCCTTCCGCTCGATCTCATAGGAGAGACGGGCGATCTCGTAATCCCCCATGGGCAGGTTCATCCATTCGGCAAAGCATTTGAGGATGCAAACCACCATGGTAGAGGAGGTTCCGAGTCCGGAACCGGCGGGGGCATCATTGCTCGTAGTGATCCGGAAAGCGGACGGAACCGGTCCGAAATCCCGCACGATGCGGTTGTAGACGCCTCGGATCAGGTCCGGCGCCCCGGTCAGTTCCGGTCCCAGCCGACAGTCCACGTGCGCTTGGGCATCATAGGCATCCACCCGGACCTTATCCCCTTCCATCGTCTCGATGGTGCAATAGGCCGAAAGATTGATGGTCGCATTGAGAATAAGGCCGCCATACAGGTCGCTGTAAGGGGAGACGTCGCTGCCTCCTCCCGCCAGACCCAGCCGGAGCGGCGCTTTGCTTCGGATAATCATATCGTCAAGTTCAGTTTGTACAAATTTAACTATCTTTGTCCAAAATCCAAGCAAATGAACCCTGATCTCAGCGCATACGTCGAGGCGGTAATCATCCCCCGCTACCGTCATTTCGACAAGGCACACCGGGAAGATCACGTCCGGGGTGTGATCGAACAGGCCTTGGAACTGGCGCAGTATTATGACGTGGACCCCGACATGGTCTATGCCGCCGCGGCTTACCACGATACCGGCCTCGCCGTGGACAGGGATACGCATCATCTGGAATCCGGCCGGATCATCCGGGCCGATGAACGGCTTTTACAGTGGTTTACCCCAGAGCAGGTCGAAGTGATCGCACAGGCTGCGGAAGACCACAGGGCTTCTTCGAAAACGGCTCCCAGAAGCATTTACGGCCGCTTGATCGCAGAAGCGGACCGGTTCATCGACCCGATGACCATTATCCGTCGCACGATCCAGTTCGGCCTGGACCATTATCCGGAACTTTCCCCGGAAGGTCACTGGGAGCGCACCCTGGGGCACCTGCGGGAGAAATACGGGGACGGCGGCTATCTGCAGTTGTGGATCCCGGAATCGCCCAACGCCGGCAGGTTGGAAGAACTCCGAAAACTCATCCGTTGTCCGGAAAGAGCGCGGAGCGTGTTTGAAAAACTGTTCGCGGAAGAGCGCGCTACAACGTAAGCGCAGCCATCTTTTCCTTGACCGCCGCAATGCGGGAAACAGCTTCGGGATATCCCGTTTCCTGTGCTTTCGAGTAATACAGGATGGCTTTCTCATACATCTCCAGGGTCAGGGATTTGACCTTGGCCTTGTCTTTCCGGCGGGAGACGGTAGGAGACTCGTCCCCCAGCTCTTCGAAATCCTGTCCGGCCAGGAACAGCAGTCTCGCCTGCTCCTGGACAGCCTTCCGCAGATTCTCCTGCTGGGCCGTGATGGTTTCGTTCTGAAGCTGGATAGTCCCGTGCTGGGCGGAAATCTTCTCGTTCTGTTCCGTAATGGTCCTGTCCCTGTCCTGGATCTCGGCCCGAAGGTCCTCAATCTCCTTTTCCTTCTCGGAAATCACGGTTTTCAGGCTGGATATCACCTTCTTGAACTGTGCGTTGTCCCGGGTGAGCTGCTCCAGCTGACTCAGTTTCTGCTTGATGTCGTCGATGTTGTCTTCGATCATCTCCACCTGTGTCAGGCGGGCGGTTCCCTGTTCCACATCGGTCCGAAGCGCAGCCGTGCTGCCAGATACCTGGGAAAGGTCCTGGAGGATCCGGTCCACCGCGGCAGTCTGTTCGATATACTCGGAACGGGTTTGTTCCGCGCTGTTCCGAAGGTTCTCGTAGGCCTCGACGACACTGTCGTAATCCTCTTTCGGAACCGTCTCCCCGGAGCGGATGAATTCGCAGCCTGCCGCCAGGAGACAGGCGGCGAGCAGGGCGGTTATCGGGTAAGCTCGCATAGGAAGTCGGTCTTTTCGAATCGGATGGTCGTGAGTTTCAAGTCGGAGCGGTAGGAGATGCTGCCGGTGCCCAGTTCTTCGGAAGAAACAGAGCCGTCTTCCCCCAAAGTAAAGGTATAGACCGTTGGCCCATAAACGGTTACACGGGCAATCTGGTACTGTTTCTCGCCCACTTTCTTGACGGCAGCCGTCGCATAGCGGGTTTCCCCCGCCGAAGTGAACTTCATCGAGTAACTGCCTTCCAGGTTGCCGATTTTCTGGATGTCCGGCAGGACGCTGACCTGCTTGACGGAACGTCCGGCACATCCGGTCAGGACAGCGCAGACAGCGGAAAGGAAGGCGAGGCGGCGTAGGGTATTCATATCCGTTGATTACTGTAAGATGGCATCAGCAAGCGCTTCCAGGGCGGCCTGGTCGCTGTTTTTCATCCGGCTGCGGATGGTAACGGGTTCTCCGGCAATCTCCACGTCCTTCATCGAGGCGAACATCTCCTTCATCACCTTGCCGGCGGAGGGAGCCCAGGTTCCGTTCTCGATGAGAGCCACTTTCTTTTTCTGCCAGGATTTCATCTGGAGGAGATGGAGGAAGTTATAGGCCGGGGTGAACAGTCCGCCGTCGTACGAGGCGGCGGCCAGGACCATGCGACCATAGCGGAAAGCATCTTCCACTGCCTCGCCCATGTCGTCGCGGGTCAGGTCGGAAAAGGCTACTTTCGGGCAGCCCTTCGCCAGAAGGATTTCCTTCAGGCGCTCCGCCACTTCAAGCGTTCCCCCGTGGATGGACGCACAGGCGATGAAAACTCCCTCTGTTTCCACGCCATAGGTGCTCCACGTCTGGTAAAGGTCCAGATAGTACCCGAGATTCTCCCGCAGGACAGGACCGTGAAGGGGGGCAATCACCGCAGGTGCCAGCGGAAGGACTTTCTTGAGAAGCACCTGCACGGGAGCCCCGTACTTTCCGCAGATATTGAAATAGTAGCGGCGGGCTTCGCAGGCCCAGTCGTCATCCTCTTCCCCGAAATAGCCGCACTTGGACAGGGCGCCGAACTTGCCGAAGGCATCGGCCGCAAAAAGGACCTTGTCCTTCCGGTCGAAACTCACCATCACTTCCGGCCAGTGCACCATCGCGGCGAAGGTGAACTGCAGCGTATGGGCACCCAACTCCAAAGTGTCTCCTTCTTTCACGGCCAGGGTCTTGAAGGCAACCCCGTCGAAGAACTGGCCCAGGAAAACCAGCGCCTTGGCCGTGGCAACAATCCGGATGTCCGGATAGCGCTTCACCAGTTCCAGGATGCTTCCGGAATGGTCAGGTTCCATATGGTGGACCACCAGATAGTCCGGCTTACGTCCGCCCAGGGCCTCTTCCAGGTTAGAGAGCCAGTCCTCCCCTTTCCGGGCATCAACGGTGTCCATGACGGTCACCTTGTCGTCCAGGATAAGATAGGAATTGTAGGACATTCCTTCCGGAACCGCATACTGTCCTTCGAACAGGTCCAGGTCCAGGTCGTCGACGCCGATGTACTTGATGTCGGGTGTGATGCTTTTGATCATAGTTTCGTGTTTAACCTGACAAAGATAGCATTATTCCCAGCAAAAATCAAGCCTTCGACGGGCTCTTTTCGTTTGGTCAACTGAGCGGAAATCCGTATCTTAGCAGGCAGTTGAAACGAAACGGAATCATCTTATGAGAAAGAAAGTAATATCCCTTGTCATTGCGCTGATTTCCATTATGTTCCAGGCGTATGCGCAGGACGGTACCTGGTCCGGTAAACTGGAAGTCCAGGGCATGAAACTCACGATCGTCTTCCATCTGGACGGGGATGAACCCTGCATGGATTCGCCGGACCAGGCGGCGATGGGCATTCCCATCCAGGTCGAACGGGACGGGATGGGTAAGGTCACCATCAGGATTCCCATGCTCGCAGCGACTTATGAGGGACTGTGGCTAGGCAAGCAGATCGTCGGAACCTTCCAGCAGGTGAATACTTCCCTGCCCCTGACACTTGCTCCCGAAGCCAAGCTGAACCGGCCGCAAACCCCTCAGGGTCCTTTCCCGTATGCCACGGAGGAAGTGACTTTTGACAACGGAGATGCACACCTGGCAGGTACGCTGGTGCTCCCGGAAGGATATTCCCGCAAGACCCCCGTCCTGATCTTCGTCACCGGCAGCGGCCAGGAAGACCGGGACGAAACCATCTTCGAACACAAGCCTTTCGCGGTCATCGCCGACGCCCTCGGCCGGGCCGGGATCGCCTCGCTGCGCTTCGACGACCGCGGCATCGGAGGTTCTACCGGAGATGTCGCCACAGCCACGACCGAAGACTTCCGGGACGACGCCCTCGCCGGCATCAAGCTGCTTCGGAAACGGTTCGACAAGGTGGGGGTCATCGGCCACAGCGAAGGCGGCACCATCGCCCTGATGCTGGCGGCGGACAAGCAGGCCGATTTCATCGTCAGCCTGGCCGGCGTGGCCGTTTCCGGGCTGGAAACGCTTGTGGCGCAGAGCCGGGTCGCCCTCGTGTCGGCCGGTTACACGGGAAAAGTCCTGGACACATTCTGTGACGCTGTCAAACAGGCCGGCCACGTCCGGGTCCACGGCGGCAGGATGCCCTTCCCCGACGAACTGGACCTTCCGGACGAACTGAAAGCGAATTACCAGGCCGTGCTGGTCCAGATCCAGAGTCCCTGGATGATCAAGTTCCTTTCGCTCGACATGCAGCCGCTGCTGGGCAGCATTACCTGCCCGGTCCTTGCCATCAATGGCACCAAGGATATCCAGGTGGAACCGGAAAGCAACCTGGGAGCCCTTCGCAAGGGCCTTCCTGCCAACCCCAGGAACAAGGTCGCAGCCATTGAAGGCGCGAACCATCTGTTCCAGCACTGTACGACCGGGGCCATCTCCGAATACCGCCAGATCGAGGAAACCTTTGCCCCGGAGGCCCTGGAGATGATCGTTCAATGGGTTGCTGCTCTCAAATAGACCGCTGCCATGGCTTGCAACGCTGATTTCGTACAGTTTATCGTGGACCAGTGCTCCGGAACGGGAGCCATCACGGTCCGGAAGATGATGGGAGACTATTGCATCTATTGCGACGGCGTCCTCTTCGGCCTGATCTGTGACAACAAGCTGTTTGTCAAGGAAACCGACGACGGGCGGGCCGTATTGAAAGAGGCTGTGCTGCGTGTGCCCTACCCCGGGGCCAGGGAGCATTTCTACATCGAAGACGTAGATGACCGGGACGGACTTGCAGATCTTGTCAGAGTGACGGTAAAAGCATTGGGAAAGTCCCCTTCGGCCAGGAATTCAAGGATCAAGAAGGTCCGTCAGGTCCCTACGTCCCTGGATGACGTGATCGAACCCAATGTCGTATGCTCGCAGGACCTGCGGCCTTTCTTCGAGAAGTATCTGGGCAAGGATTTTCACTACAAGGTCGAGTTCCAGGGATGGCTGCGCGAGAATGCCGGCAAGACCTACCGGGATGCCGTGGAAGCCTACAGGGCACTGGAGCGGCACGAGGACATCTGGCTGCATTTGGATTAAGACAAACGACTATGACTCTGTTAGAAGCAATCAAGGAGCGTCACTCCGTCAGAAAATACAAGGACGAACCCATTCCGGAAAGGATCCTCGACGTCCTCCGGAACAAGGTCTGGGAGATCAACCGGGCTTCCGGACTGCACATCCAACTGGTTACCGGAGAGCCCAAGGCCTTCGGCGGCCTCATCTGCTATGGGACCTTCTCCGGTGTAAGCAATTACTTCGTGATGGCCGGGAAAAAGGGGGACGAGCTGGATGAGAAGATCGGCTACTACGGCGAACAACTCGTTCTCCTGGCGCAGACGCTGGGCCTCAATACCTGCTGGGCGGGACTGAGTTACAGCAAGATTCCCGGGACCTATGAACTGCAGGAAGGAGAGAAGATCGGCTGTTACATCGCGCTGGGTTTCGGGATTACCCAGGGCTCCGGCCATAAAGTGAAATCCGTCAGCGACGTCAGTAACGTAAGCGACCTTACCCCCGAATGGTTCCGGAGAGGTGTCGATGCGGCCCTGCTGGCCCCGACGGCCGTGAACCAGCAGAAGTTCCACTTCGAATACATCGGCCTCAAGGATGGCTGCAAACGCCCCCGCGTATCGGCGAAACCGGTCTTCTCGATGATCGGCTATTCGAAGATGGACCTCGGGATCGTCAAATACCACTTCGAACTGGGCGCCGGAACGGATAACTTCGAATGGGCATAAGCATATGACCATCACAGGAATAGGAGAGATCGTCCTGGACATCGTTTTCCAGGACATGCAGCCCGTGGCCGCGGTACCGGGCGGTTCCACGTTCAACGCCATGATTTCACTGGGCCGTACGGCGGGACGCGATTTCCCGGATGTCAGGCTCCGGATGGTCTCCCAGATCGGTGACGATCCGGTCGGCGACCTCGTCTTCTCCTTCATGGAAAAAAACCGGGTCTGCACCGACGCAATGGTGCGTGCCAAAGGCCAGAGCACCGTCTCCCTGGCCATGCTTGACGAGCACAAGAACGCAAAGTATGAGTTTTTCCGGGATGCCGGAATGCCCCCGTTCCAAGCTCCGGAACTGGAGTTCGCCCCCGGCGACATCGTCCTGTTCGGATCCTTTTTCGCCATCAACCCCGTCACCCGCGAGGAAACCCGCGCCCTCGTACGCAAGGCTCGCTCCGCCGGCGCTACGGTCTACTACGACATCAATTTCCGCAAGACGCACGACCTCGGCGAATCCCGCCTGCAGATTGAACAGAACATGGCGCTGAGCGATATCGTACGCGGCTCATCGGAAGATATCGAGGCCCTCTACGGCAGCGCCGATGCTTCAGAGGTGTACCGGAATCACGTCGCCCCGCGCTGCGGGACCTTCATCTGCACCAAGGGAGCCCTTGAAACCGAAGTCTTCGCGCCCGGAGTCAGCAAATCCTACCCGGTGCCACAGGGAACTCCCGTCCTGAGCACGATCGGCGCCGGCGACAACTTCAACGCAGGCACCCTGTATGCCCTGGCCAACGGAGGAAAGCCCGACTGGGACGCCATCGTCCCGATCGCCCACCGCTTCTCCGCCAATGTGGTGGCCAGCATGTACAATTATGTTGATGAAGGGTTCCGGTGCTATCCGTGATCCATCGTGTCTTCCGGATGCAGTTCAGGTTTATCCTCTTCTGACTGATTTCGTATCAAAGGTCGAACGGGATTTCGCCCTGCATGAACAGGACGGCATCGCCGGTGATGAAAACGCGGTCGTCTCCCAGGGACACTTTCAGGATGCCGCCGCGGCGGGAGACCTGTTTTGCGACCATGTCCCGCTTCCCGAGTTTCTCCGCCCAGAAGGGCGTCAGGTACGTATGGGCGCTGCCCGTGACGGGATCTTCCGGGACGTCAAGCTTGGGATAGAAACAGCGGGATACGAAGTCGTATTCCGTCGACGGGGCCGTCAGGATCAGTCCGCGGCCTTCCAACCGGCTCATGGCCTCGAAATCCGGGACGAAACAGGCTACATCGGTTTCAGAAGGCATAAGCACCATCAGGTCTCCCCCGCAGCCGTCATAAAAGGCCTCCAGCGCAAGACCGGCGGTCGCCTTCCGGATATCGTCCGTCACGGGGATGGGACTGTACGGACCGATCGGGAAATCCAGCGTGAAGCCGTCCCCGCAGGCTGTGACGGTGAGTTCACCGCTGAGCGTGTCAAAATGCATGACCGGAACACCGGGATCGACGAAACGGTTCAGGATGAACGAAGTCGCCAGTGTCGCATGGCCGCAGAGGTCCACCTCGCCACCGGGCGTGAACCATTTCAGTTGGTAGTGTCCAGGTCCAGTCTTCACGACAAAGGCTGTCTCCGAGTAATTGTTCTCGATGGCGATGGCATGCATCAGACCGGTAGGCGGCATGGTCCGGCATGGAAGGACCGCGGCTGGATTGCCCCCGAACAAACAGTCCGTGAAGGCGTCTGCGATATACTGTTTCATTGGGTTGTCAACGTATCTGTTTCAGTCGAAGACTACGTTGTACAAATATAAGCAAAATACCTTATAAACAACAAGTTCGACAAGAAGGACCACCTGAAGTCAAGGCTTTCCGGCGGGCAATAAGAAAGATGCCCCGGACACAAGTCCAGGGCATCTGGTGGAGGTGCCAAGCGGAATCGAACCGCTGTAGCAGGTTTTGCAGACCTGTGCCTAACCGCTCGGCCATAGCACCGTTGGAATTGCAAAGATATGCAGTTTTTTTGGAAATCCAAAATTATTCCACGTACAGGAGGAGACCCTTCAAGTACTCCCCTTCCGGATGGTAGATGTTCACGGCGTGGTCCGCAGGCTGGTTCAGGCGGTCCAGGATACGGACGCTGCGGCCGGTCTGGGCGGCGGCGGAGAAGACAGCCAGGGCGAAAGCTTCCTTGTCCACGACTTGGGAACAGCTGAAGGTGAACACGAAACCGCCCGGTGCAACCTTCGCGATGGCGGCTGCATTCAGGCGCTGGTAGGCCCGGAGAGCGTTTTTCAATGCACCGCGATGCTTGGCAAATGCCGGCGGATCGACAATCATCAGATCGTACTTCCCCTCGGGTACGTCGCGGAGGAATTCAATGGCGTCGGCGCAGTAGGAGGTATGCCGCTCAGGGGTGAAGCCGTTCAGGGCCACATTCCGGTCCACCATCTCCATCGCCTTCCTGGAACTGTCCACGGAATCCACGTGCCGGGCCCCGCCGGAGAGCGCGTAGATGGAAAAACCGCCCGTATAGCAAAAGAGGTTCAGTACATTGCGGTCTTTGGCCAGACGTCCCACGGCGGCACGGTTCTCCCGCTGGTCCAGGAAGAAGCCCGTCTTCTGCCCCTCATTCCAATTGACATAGAATCTGTTCCCGTTTTCAAGTACCACTGTTTCGTCGGTGTCAAAACCGGGAGCCTGATACAGGTATCCGTCGACCAGGTCCAGGCCCGCCTTGAATGGAGCGGTACCGGAACTCTTGTCGTAAACGGCCTTGAGCGCATCTCCATAGACGGCTTTCAGCGCTTCGCAGATGGTACCTTTGGACTTGAACATGCCCACGGAATGGGCCTGGAGGACACAGACGCCGTCATAGTAGTCGATGATGAGTCCGGGAAGTCCGTCACCCTCCCCGTGGATGAGGCGGTAGCAGTTGGTCGATTCCGACCCGTGCAGGCCGAATGCCACGCGGAGCCGGAAGGCCCGGCCGATCATCTTCTCCCAGAAATCCGGAGCCAGGGGATCCTCGTCGAAACTCAGGATCCGGACGGCGATGGACCCGATCTGGTAGTGTCCGCAGGCAAGAAACTGTCCGTCAGAAGAATACACTCCCACCAGGTCGCCTTCCGCCGGATATCCGGTAACTTGGGCGATGGCCCCGGAGAAGACCCAGGGGTGAAACCGGAGGATGGAATCCTCGCGGCGGGGACGGAGATAGACTTTTTCCATTTATGCTTGTTCAGGATAAAGTTCAGGATGGAGCTGCGCAGGGGTAAGGGGCGCTTTCTCAGCCTTCATGAGCTTCAGGTACATCTCTCGGCAAACCCAGGCGTCCGTGGCCGCATAACGCTGCTGTGACTCGGAAAGCTGTTCAGCCTCCCAGTTGGAGAGCTGCTGCGCCTTGGAAATCTTGAAGCCCAGGATGATGGCGGTCATCTTCTTGACCGATTTGTCGCGGATGCCATATTCCCAGGCAATCTTCTGCAGGTCCACGAACTGCTGCGGCTGGAAACCGGCCTGCTGCTGGAGCCCGCGGACGTCGTCGTGGATGGCGGCACCCACTTTGACGATGTTCGGATTGGCCAGCACCGCACACAGGCGGCGCGGGATGCCGCCCATCTTCTTGATGCGGAACAGAAAGGCCTTTTCGGCCCCGGAAAGCTGCAGGAGGGCGGTTCCGTTGGAATGCTGGTCGGGCGAAAAAGTCGGCCGCGTCTCCGTATCGAACCCCAGCACCTTCTGCTGCTTCAAATAGCGGATGGCCTGTCCGAATTCCTCCCCGAGCGACTCGATCACGCGGATCTCGCCGGGAAATGATGCCAGTTCCAACCGACCGATTTCTTCCGGACTAATCGTTATCTGGAACATAGACGTAATTGTCTTCGTGCACGGTCTGGTCAGAGGCATCGCCATATCGTCCGGCCAGATAATCCCCCCCGATTTCAACCAGCAGGCTGCTGCCGTCCATCCCCTCTTCCGTCTGGAAATAGCGGACGGAGGGATAGGCGATGTTGTGGGTGAACAGATTCTTCTCACGCAACAGCCGGTAGCAGGCGTCCGTCAGGCTGGCCTTGGGTTCCAGGAACCGGAAGCGGGGGGCCAGGATGCGGTCGAAAGCCATGTCTTCCTCGGTAATCTGCCGATGGATGTGATTCACTTCCGCCGTGAGGTCCTCCAGGGAAACCGTGAAACTGTCCAGGAGAACCGCATCCAGAGTCGTATTGGGCTTTTGCAGACGGTACTGGCGGAGCAAGTCCCTGAAAGCCATCCGGACATCTCCTCCGGAAGGTGAAATGACCGTCAGGTCGATTCCTTCCGCTTTGGAAAGATAGGCTTTCCGGACTTCGGCGGGAGCCCAGGCAACCACATGCTTCGCGCCTGAGCGGGCTGCCGCAGCGACCAGTGCCTCTTCCGGAGAAACGATCAACACCTCGCGGCCGCCCATCTTGAAAAGGGTGTCGATATCGAAACGTCCGTATTCGGAGAGGAGCGAAGAGGCCAGTACGAAAACCTTGGCGCTGCCCTTCTTGAGGCGGGAGAAACGGTCATAGGGATTGCTGTAGGCGACCGTGTCCAGGGCCATCACCGCGTTGCGGACGGCCGCTTCACGCAGGCTGTCGCGGCGGACGGCCGCCTCGCGCTCGCTGTCCTGCCTGTTGGAGACAAACCGGATATAGGGAGCGCTGAAATTATCCAGCACTACTTCGAAGGTTTCACCGGAAAAGTCCGGAAGGCGGTCCGGGGCCGCTTTCCCGTCAATGTTGTCGACATAATCGGCCGTCAGGAAGGCGCGGGACAGGAGAAGGCATTCTTCCGGCTCGCCGATGAGGGCGATGGTACCTTTGGTACCGGCCGTCCGGTAATGTTTCACCAGCGAAAACGTGCCGACGGTGTCTACGGCAAGCTGTTTTACGTAAGGAATGGTGTCCCGGACGACGGGACTCCGGTCATGACAGGAAACGGCCGCCAACAGGACGGCTATGGGAATAATCAGTTTTTTCATCCGGGTCTATTATTCTGCAAAAATACTGAAATCTCCTTATATTTGCAAAGATGAAAACCTTACTTGCACTGGATTCCTTCAAAGGCAGTTTGTCCGCCAGCGAGGCGGTTGCAACCGCCGCTTCCGCCCTGGACGGGCAGGAGACCGTACGCCTTCCGCTCTCGGACGGAGGTGAAGGATTCACGGAATGCCTGGTCGAGGCTCTCGGCGGAACCTTCCGGACGGTTCCGGCCCATGATCCGCTGGGCCGTCCGGTCATCACGCGCTACGGATTGGTCCGGGAAGGTCGGGTCGCGGTCATCGAGACGGCTTCTGCCGGGGGTCTGACGCTTCTCAAACCTTCTGAACTGGATCCGTGGAATGCCTCATCCTTTGGTATAGGTGAAATGATGCTGGACGCTGTAAATCAGCAAGTAGAGGATATTTGGATTGGTCTGGGCGGAACCGCAGTCATGGATGCAGGAGACGGGCTTTTGAAAGCACTCGGGCCACTTTCCCAACCGGTCCGCATCCATGCCTTCTTCGATGTCGACGTACCGTTGACCGGCCCCCGGGGAGCCGCATCCGTTTTCGGTCCCCAGAAGGGGGCCGACGCGGAAATGGTCCAGCGCCTGGAGGAACGTTTCCAAACCGTAGCCCGGAGATGGAAACGACAGTACTGTAAAGATGCTGACGGGATTCCCGGGGCCGGAGCGGCCGGTGGCATCGGTGCGGCACTGGGGATCTGCCTGGATGCGGAGATGCATTCCGGGATCGATGCCGTCCTGGATGCGGTGGACTTCGACGACAGGCTCGCCGGTTGCGGCCTGGTCATTACCGGAGAAGGGAAAGCCGACCGCCAGACACTCACCGGAAAAGTGCCTTACGGGGTCCTGCAGCGGGTACGGGCCATTTCTCCGGACATTCCGGTCCTTTTGGTCGCCGGACGGGTCGAAGACCGGGACGCCCTGCTGGCAGCCGGATTTACAGATGTGATTCAGATGACACCCGATAACGAGCTGAACGGAAAGAGTCTGGAAAAACCCGTTGCAGCCGCCCACCTAGCTCGCGCCATTCAAGACTTCCTGGATTTTGGGAACCAGCATTGAGTACACGTACTCCTCTTCCATAAAGTGCGTTCCATCATATTCTTGGAACATGTTACCGAACATATTTCTCCAAGCAGAGACCTTTACGACGCCCCACTTCTTGTAATGGTCTTTCCTTCCGAAGAATGCGAAGTTGTATCCTCCTTCGGAAGCGGCCTTCCGGGCATCTTCCCAATGCGCCTTGTATTTCCGCATGATGCCATATTCGAAACGGAGTTGCTGGCGGTCCCCTTCCTTCACGCGCCATATCCTGTGCAACAAGGAAGTCCCTCCGGGCAAACGGGTAATCCAGGCAATCCGATACAAAAACATCGGCGCACCCAATGCCGGTGAAACGTATAAACGGGGTATTCCCCGCACCCGCAAAGCCTGGACGGCTCCCAGCGATTCTCCGATCACGAGCGCCGGGGCCAATTTTTCCACCCAGGAGAGGATCTGAGCCCTTCCGGCATCGGGATCGAAATCGTAGGTGCGGACGACCACGGAAATGTCCGTTCCCGCAAAATGTTCCCGCAGCAAACCGGGGATGCGGCTGTCGCCGCCTCCGCCCATCCCGTGTATATACAAAACCGTCTTCACTTTGCAAAATTACGATAAAAACGTTAAATTTGTGAATAAGAAAACATTCAACACACTTTTGATATGAATAAGAAAATCGTTCTTCTCGCGGCCGCCCTTCTAGCGCTGAGCGTCTCCGCACAGTCCCAGCAGCGTCCCGCCGCTCCGGTCAAACCTTCCGACTACAAGTTCACCACGGTCAAGGAAATCCCCGTCACCTCGATAAAGAACCAGGCCAACAGCGGCACCTGCTGGTGCTTCTCCGCCCTCTCTTTCATCGAATCCGAGGTCATCAAGGCCAAGAACCTCAAGCCGGAGGCCTATCCGGACCTGTCCGAGATGTTCGTCGTCCGCCATTCCTATCATGACAGGGCTGACAAATATGTCCGCCTGAACGGCTACCTGAACATGGCCCAGGGCAGCGGCTTCGGCGACGTGCTGGAAATCCTGCGCACCTATGGAATCGCGCCCCAGAAGGCTTATCATGGAATGAATTATGGCACTGAACTCCCCGCCCAAGGCGAGCTGGATGCCGTTCTCAAGGGTTATGTGCAAGCCGTCGTGAAGAACCCCAACCGCAAGCTCACTCCCGTGTGGTTGAAGGGCCTTGACGGCATCCTGGACGCCTATCTGGGCGAGGTTCCCGAAACCTTCGAGGTGGACGGCGTCACCTACACCCCGCAGAGCTACCGGGACGCCCTGGGCATCAATCCCGACGACTACGTGAACATTTCCTCCTTCACCCATCATCCGTTCTATTCCCAGTTCGTCATCGAAGTGGAAGACAACTGGCGCTGGGGCCTGTGCTACAACCTGCCGCTGGACGAGTTCATGGCCGTCATCGACAATGCCGTGAACAACGGCTACACCGTCGCCTGGGGCGGTGACGTGAGCGAAGCAGGCTTCACCCGTGACGGCCTTGCCGTCCTCCTGGACACCAAAGTCAAGCCCACCGGCTCCGACCAGGAGCGCTGGGTAGGTGGTCCCGACCAGCGTCCGATGGCCGCCCAGCAGCCCGTGAAGGAACTTCCCAAGGAGATCGAGGTAACCCAGGAGAACCGCCAGCAGTGGTTCGATGAGAAGACCTCTACCGACGACCACGGCATGCACCTCTATGGCATTGCCAAGGACCAGAACGGGACCAAGTACTACCTGATCAAGAACTCCTGGGGCGTGACCGGCGCCTATGATGGCGTATGGTATATGTCCGAGAACTTCGTCAAGGGCAAGACCCTGAACTTCGTCGTGAACAAGAAGGCCCTGCCGAAGGACATCGCGAAGAAACTCGGAATCAAGTAATTCCGAATGCATCTGACAAAACACATTCCCAATGCGATCACTTCCATGAACCTCCTCTGCGGGGTCGTGGGAGTGATCTGTGCATTGGAAGGCAATCTGGGGGCTGCCATCCTCCTGATGCTCCTGGCTGCCGTCTTCGACTTCTGCGACGGACTGGCGGCCAGGCTTCTTCACGCCTACTCCCCCATCGGCAAGGAACTGGATTCCCTGGCGGACCTCGTCAGTTTCGGCGTCCTGCCGACGCTCATGCTGTATAAGGTCCAGCCTGAGGGGGCGTCCGTCATCCTTCGGTTCCTGCCCCTTTTCATTGCCGTCATGTCCGCCCTGCGGCTCGCCAAATTCAATGTGGACGAGCGGCAGACGCTGGATTTCATCGGCCTTCCCACACCGGCCTGTGCCATGGTGTGCGGCTCGCTCGCCTATTTCCTGCACCACAATGGCGGCATGCCCGACGGAGCCGGCCCCTGGCTGGTCGCAGCCGTCGCCGTCATCCTGGGCCTGCTCCTCGTGAGCGAGATCCCGATGTTCGGGATGAAAATCAAGAAAGGCCATAAGCTTCTGGATACGAAGCGTACAGCCTTTCTCATCCTGGCCGCGGCCTGCGTGCTCTCTGTGGTGCTGCTGAAGCAGAACTGGAGCCTGGCCGTCCTGGCCGTGTTCTCGGTCTATATCGTCGAGAACCTCGTCGTCGCGCTGATCAATAGTTTTCGGCGCGGAGCATGAAGTAGCTCTTCGGGTGCTTGCACACGGGGCAGAGCTCCGGCGCCCGCTTGCCGACCACGATGTGGCCGCAGTTGGAGCATTCCCAGATCATATCCTCCTCGCGGGAGAACACGATGCCGTCCTTGATGTTGCCTAAGAGCTTGCGGTAGCGCTCTT
>JAEEGL017403239.1_pt1 | contig 17942 bp, 12 predicted proteins | sample 9134231 | NCBI WGS metagenome assembly JAEEGL01 (sample SAMN16246548, study PRJNA631951) | gut metagenome | biome: gut microbiome; feature: rumen; material: fiber-attached | host: Bos | place: Iran: Karaj | collected 2018-10 | reverse complement strand
GCAAAGTTTGCAGGGTTGTAGATGGTCGGAGTAAGCTGCATAGGGATGTATGGAGCGTAGATGTAACCGGTGTCAAGGAGGCTCTTACCCTTGTGACCCATGATGAGTGAGTTCACTGGGCTGTAAGGGTCCATGTAGACCTGGTAACGACCCTGGAGAGAGCCGATACGCTCGATACCCATGTTGTACTGGTCGCTTTCAGCAGAAGCGTCACTTACGTGGAAGTACTCAAGGTCGTTGAGAACTGCGGAAATTTCAGAAGAAACCACGATGAAGTTTGCACCACCACGGAGGGTTGACTTGTGAATCTGGGCAGAAATCTGGTTAATCTTGGTCATGAGCATCTGGTTCCAATCCTTCTGGGTGTAGTTGGTTGAGAAACCAGCAGCACGACGCCAGCCGTTGTAGTCCCAACGTGCCTGCCAAGGAGCGGCCTTACGGAGGTCACGGAGGATTTCACGGTCGATTTCAGCAGCAATCTGCTCGGAAAGGAGAGCGGTGAGCTCAGCCTCAGCGTCGATGTTGTGGAATGCGTTGACGTCCTGAGCAAGTTCAGGTGACCAGGTTGCACGGAGCTTACGCTCTTCGACAGAAACGGTCACGCTTTCGAGCTTGAAGGAAACTTCACCCATTTCGGTTTCGAGTTCGAGGGAGTCGTACTGGCACCATGCTGCCTTGAAGAGGCTCTTAGCGTCGCTGATTACAGCCTCGACGTCTGCGAGTGCAACGCCGGTGTAACCGTCGATAGAAGCGCCCTGCTTCTTGACAGGCTTGCTGAGGTCGAGGTCGATGTAGATGCAACCTTCAGCGTCGCAAGCTGATGCATACTCCACGATGCCCTTACCGTATTTCTGGGTCACGACACGGAAGTTGATGTTGTCGCCTTCTGCGAAGTAAGCGGTGTCACCGTCGGCAGCACCGATAGCCTTTGCAGCAACAACCTTGAGGGATGCGAGGAAAGCCTCGGTGTCCATTTCGTTACCGTCAGGACCGGTGAGCTTACCAGCATTGAATGAAGAGAAGCCACTGACCTTCACGATAAGGTTACGGACGGTACCGTCACCATAAAGCTTAATCTGGTCTGCGCTCTCAAGTTCGACGAGTTCGCCCTTGATGAAACCCATAGGAACAACGTCACCCACTTTGATGTGGATTTTGCCCTTAGAGTTGTCATAGAGGAAATCGTTGTAGAAGAGGTCGTAGAGGCTCTTCTTCATGTAGCGGACAACCTCAGGGTTGGTCTGCTGAACGTGACCACCAACACCAGCAGCCTCGACTGCCTCGTCGTAAGTCTCGCTCGTACCGGTTGCACCGTTAGCGGTTTCGTAGCTGAATTCCATACCGTTCACAACCTCGTCTGGGAGGTAGAAGCGGTTCCACTTGTTACCGTTACGACGGTCGGTTCTCTCATAGCCCATAAGACCATTGTGAGAAGCGGTTACACCGTCTTCGATTTCGTCTGAAGACCAACGTCTTTCAGAGGTGACAGGAAGCATGAAGAACAAACGTCCCACTGGGAGGTTCATTGCCTGCACGGACACGATGTCGTTAGCAAGGAGCTTGCTGAAGACACGGCGAATGATAGGGAATACCACAGTCTCGAAAGAACCGCTGTTGTTAGCATCGGTAGCCTCAGAAAGAAGCTGCTTTGCCTCGTTCTCATAGAGGGTTGCGATATTTTCCTTTACGAGTCCCTTGAGACCCTCGGTCATGCCGAGCTTGTCCCAACGCTCAGTAATCTGTTGTCTGATTTTTCTCTGTTCGTTCAGTTCGATTTGACCGACCTGACCACTTGTTAAGAATTCTCTCATTGTTTTAAGTATTGTTGTTAATTATTTTCGGTGTTTAGCAGTTATCCATTCTCTTCATGAAGTCCCTGATGTTGAGAAGTTCGTTAGACTCATAAACTTTGTTTTCGTTGATGGTTTGTGAACCGGCAGCATTCATTGACTTGCCTTCGAGCATGACATTCTGCTTTGCGCCCTTGAGCTCACGCTTGATGGACTCATAGAGTGCGTTGGATTGGTCAATAGTCTTCGCTTCGTTGAAGCGGTTGATGATGTCAACCTTTTCCTTGTGGGTGGTTGAATTTTCGAGGAACAGCTTGGTAACCTTTCCAAGATTCACATTGACCATAAGTGCCTCCTGGAGTGCTGACTTAACCTTAGAAAGAGTGGCTTTGAGCTCCTTGTTCTCTTTCAGAATTGCCTCTGACTTAGCAAGGATTGACTCGGCGAGTTTTACCTCTTTGTAGTCACCTGCCTTGGAATAATGGCGGGAACCCTGTGGAACGTATTCTTCACGGCCTGAAGGAATGTTGCTCTTTGAAGAGCTTCTTTCCTGTACGTCGCCACCAACGTTCATGGCTTCCTCCATGTTGCATTCCTGCTGGTCTGCATCGGTGATGTCCTGGAGTCCGGTCTCTTCGTTCACGCTCTCACCCTTACCATAAGGGTCGCCAGCGCTCTTGACCTTATCGCCAACCCAAGGCTTTTCGGTACCCTTAGGAAGACCCTTGTCCCAGTCCTTACCCTTTCCAGGCTCTTTCATAGAAAGATTACTGTCGAGAGGGCACTCTTTCTGGTAGTTGTCAGTATATCCAAGGTCAACCTCGAATACTTTTTGCTTGCTTTCTTTCATTGTCTTGAAATTTTTTCTCTTTTCAGTTGTTAAATTCGGGATGCCAGCGATGTTACTTTCATCCTCGTTGAGATTGCTGTCAACTTCGGCAGCAACCGGTTCCTCGTCATCCTCATCGGTTCCGAGGTCAATCACATACTCAGCGTCGTTTTCGCCGTCCTTGAGGGTGATTTTGTCGCCGTCTTTCTTGACAACAACGTTTTCGTCATCCTTCAGGAGTTTGTAAACTTTCACTACTTTGTCGTAGTCTTTCTCGCCCGTAAGGTCATACGTATCATCATCTACCTTGAACTTCTCGAACTCAGACCATTCGTCGCCTTCACCGTCCTCGGCTGGCTCTTCTTCATTACCATCCTCAGCGGGAACTTCAGCGTCTTCACCATCGTCCTCTGGCTCGTCAGGGAGGTTATCTCCACCTTCCTCTGCGCCGTCAGACTCAGAACCAGACTCGCCGCCTTCAAATCCGTCGTCGGTAGTTTCCTTTTCGTCGTCCTGAATCTCCATGTCATCGTCATCGTCGTCAATGGACTTGTTCATAAAGTCCTTGACGGTTTCCTGTAGGAGACTCTGAATCGTGCTCTTGCTTTCCTCTTTTAGGGCAGACTTGATGCTGTCCATTTCCATTAAAGCCTCAGCAGCTACACTTTTTTTATTTTTAGCGCTCATTTGATAATCAGCAGATTAAAAACGTTTATTTTTAATATAAATAGTGACCAAAAGTGAAAAAACTTAAATAGAACGGTTTTCGTCCTCGTTTTCAACACTTTTAATCGTTTAATTTAAGCCAATCGTTAAACTTTGACAGGTTTTCGAGCAATGCTTCACCTTCTTTGTTCTGGTTTTCCACATACATTGCTATCTCCTTCGGGTCCTCTGATAGCCAAGCATTTGGCGTACTTGGGTCACTAACAAGGTCCCATGTAATCAATTCCAGGTCATCGCCCACTATCATCTTACCAAACCTTTGCTCCACGGAACCGACCGCCCTTGAAGAAATACCAATCTTCAAACCATTCAAAAGGAGGTTAGCCGCCTGGTCGCCCATGGTAGAACAGATTCCAGTTCTTCTGAACCCCTCAGATGTGATAATCTCAAGCTTACCAACAAGAGAGTGCTGTTCCCAATGCAGTTCGATGATGTTCATCGCAACCCTACCGAGGTCAACAACTGAATCGTCCGGATGGTTCAATTCGCCGTATGCCCTCTTTTCGTTAATCTTCACCTGAAAACGTTCAACTTCACGCTCCAATATTTCTTTCGGGTAAATACGCCCGTTATGGTTCTCAATTGAGTGTTTCTGGAACAAAGCATCCAGTACGAAAGGATAGGGGCAGTGGAAGCCCTCCGTCGTGTCAGCCTTGATAGCCTCATACAGATTCTTGTTTCTGCCTTCGGTCATCGAAATATAACCGTCCTGCTCAACAAGTAATCCACGACCTGTCTGACCCTTCTTTATTTCCATTAAACCACTTTTCTTTTCCATCGAAAGATACTTTTGTTAATATAAATAGCTTGCAATTGCGAAATATCGTGGTTATCTTTAAGTGGTTAGAACTATTTATTACCAGAAAACATGGGTAACGAGTTTGAATATTTTTTCAGTACTTGGGCACGCAAATACTCTAAGTTTATCACGTGCCTGGGTATGGTAGGCGTGTTCATTGCCAGTTTCTTTGTTGAACCCGGCGAAGCTGCGCTGTACCTCATGACCATGAATGAAATTTCTAAGATTTGACAAGCTATGGGAAAGAAAAAGATTATCATAAGCAGGAGCCAACTCAAGAAACTCAGCGAGGGTGTTGACGTGGCCGTTCCAGCCGATAAAAATACCGGTTCCGACTACGCATACGCACTCGGTAGTTCTGACGCTCTTGGTGACATGCAAAAAATGAAAAGCGCTGCCGGTCAAAACGTCGGCGCCATCGTTTCTGGTGATAAAACCAAACAGTTGGGCGACCAGGCCCCAACCATCGATATTAACGTAAATCGTGGTGAAAGGGTTCAGGATAAACTACAAGACCCCGCAATCAATGCGGCCATCCAGTCGGGCGCAGCCGCACACGTATATGGTGATGGCTTCCCTAACGAATCGACATCTTATAGGAAAGCTCAAATCGAAGAAGCCAGGATTGCCAATATGAAACTTGAAGGCAAGACATATACCAAGAAAACCCTGCTCAAATCAGATGTCTAAAACAATCATCATAAGCGAGGACGTTATCAAATCAGGAATACTCAAAGAGGCAATTGAATTCAATCAGTTGCCAAAACCAATACGTATCGCCCTGTTGCGTGGTAAAACCCCATTAAGTAACAACCCGGCATTACCAAACGATTATTACCTTGAACATGAGTGTACCAAGCGTTTTTCTGATATGAGCGATATGAACTCCGTGTATAACGGCGTGAATATGGTTTCAGAAATATCAAAGCTTTCACAAGAATGTTCCGAGATTGAAAAGCCTTTCAGAAACAATCTTGAAAAATTGTGTGCCGAAGAAACGTTTGCCCTGTTCTCGGTGCCATCAGACAAAATAGACTTCCTAATCAAACTTGTTGACGGTATTGACCAGTCAACCACAGAAGTTCCTTTCGGGCCAAACGAGGAATTACCGCCAGACCTTAATGATGTGAACGAGCTTGACGAGATAAAAATTGAGACGGAAAAAAGAAGGGTACAGAACGCCTTAAACAGCGGTGCCGCCCTGTCGTACACGAGATTGGTTCTCAACAAGTGTGTCAGCCGTCTCGATGAGTTTGATAACAGGCTCTATGAATTGTATAATGAATATCTCGACCTGAACGACTACCTTTTATATTATAATAGTGAAGAAACCCAGGAACAGAACCAGAAGAACCTAACCGGCCTCTCGCTTGTAACCCTTGGCAACGAATCGACGAAAAATCAGTTGAAAGTACAAGGAACTAACTTTGCGGTGTTACTTTACGAAACCATAAAAGGTCTTCTCGAAATTTTCACCGAACATGGTTCCCCGGAGAACCCGGTGATAGCAAAGGCTGTCATGTCTAAATCCGACTATATAACCGCAGAACCGTGGTACATGAGGTTCGGGCCTTTCCTTTGGGGGTACATGGAAACCGCAATCACACCACAGGTATCGAGAAACAACGCCAGGTTAATCCCATACATTTTTATGAAGGTGTCCCAGCTTAAACCGGAAAAGTACCTTAGGTTGATGAGAGAAACCTTCGCTGGAACAAAAAGGTCAAAAGCTGTGTTCAGGCGTGTTGTTGAATACGCAAACTTGAAACTTGATAAGTCAGATTTCGACGCAAGAATGTCAGCTAACAGAAGTGACACATCGACAGTAATCAGTGACCAAGAAATAATAAACCCGTAGGCTTTCACCCACGGGTTTATTGTTAATAACCGAGTCCGTACTTTTTGTCGAGTTTCATTTCGGCCTTCTCGTCGTCACCAGGGAGCATATTTTGTTCGTCGTTGTAACTGTTGTACTGTGCAGCGTCCCTGAGGATTTCTTTCAAACGCTTTTTAGCCCATTTGTAGTCACCGTAATTCGAGAACTCATCAATGTATTTGACAACCTTTCCACGAATCGTTTTGAAGCATGGTATCTTCTCGGTGTCTGCCTGGTTTCTACTGTATGGGTTTGTTGTGACTATCACAACCGAGCCTCTTGACAAGACAACATCACGGGCAAGCCCATAAAATCCACCATCACTCTTATTGAGAAGACAGAAACTATCTCCGTATCTCTGTTGATTCTGATGGTAAGCCTGATTTACCTGAGCAATCAAGTTAACAATTTCTGTGGTTGGGTCTCCACCACGGCCAGCTTCGTCAACATCAAACGGGTTCTGCATATAAGCCTCTTGAAGCACTTCCTCGAAGCACTCACAAATGAGGTTCCTTAATTTTGATTCAAGAATCTTCATTACCTTTTTATGTTTTTCTGTGGTGGGTCAAACGGACCAACCTTATTGTCCTTTATTCTCGTTGTTTTCTTAGGTTCCTCTTCCCTGTCGAGTTCCTGTTCCATTTCCCCGAAGTTCTCATTGAGTTTCCTAATTTGTTTCTTGGTGAACACGACGGATTCCATCATCGGTGGTTGACCACCACCCATTGACGGGTCCTGTTGTGGCATTGGTTCACCTCCCGGCATACCTGCTTCGCCACCAGCCTCTTCGCTTGCGTCTTTCAGTGAGCGTGCGTACTTCAATAGAGTATCCTGGTCCTTCTCACTGATTTGGTTGGCTGTGTCCATGATTTCCTTTACCTTTCCGGTGGCCTCACCGCCTTCAGGTGCCGGTCCATCTGGTGCCAGTCCTGGGTCCCCACCAGCAACCGGTGCATCCGGCATTGGTGCTCCACCCATTGAAGGGTCCTGCGGTGGTAACGCAGATGAAGCATCACCCGCTGGCATCGGTGCAGGGGATGGTGCTTCATCATGTTTATGTCCACCTAACTTGAGAACTTTCTTCTCGCTAAGTTCGGCTACATTTTTTTTTTAATGTCCTCCATGATACTGTCGGTGATAACCTGCACGAGTTTATCGTACGGCTTACCATCACCAATCGTCTTACCGAATGGCTCTTCGTTGTGTACGCTGTCGTCGTTCCAGTCCCTCTTGCCGTCAACGTTGTCGGAACCAGTTGGAGGAAGGTCCATAGGTTTCTTGCGGTAGCCTGGGTGATTACCGAAATCGTGAAGAACGGTCTTGTCCTCGTTTACGCACTCCTGCTCGTCCTTCTTTTTGCTGCTACCAGTGTCGCCGTAAGCCTTTTTTGCTGCGCCAGGTCCGAACTTTTTATCCATTTCCTTCTCGTTGAACGGATTTCCACCGTAAAGGAAATCAAAGCGCTTCTTCCACTCAGCGTCGTTCTTTCCCTCGTTCACGAGATTGTTGACAACCTCATTCACGAGGTTATTCATATAGGCTTGCTTTGCCTCTTCGAGACCAACGGTGTTGTGCATGAAGTTACCAACACCCTGCTTGACTGCCTGTGCGCCCTTACGGATGCCCTGTCCGACAGCCTGTGCGCCGTTACGGATTGCGTCACCAACCCTTTTTGATGCGACACCAGCATTGTAAGCTGCGACACCAACGGCCCTGTCAGCCCTTCCAAGGAAACCTGGCCTTGCACTGAATGAATCAATAGCCGCATTCCTTCTTTCGTCGTCGTTGCTTGCGTTCTTATAATCCCGTCTTGCATCACGATAGTTGTTATAGTTAACATTTGGTGTTGCAAGACCGTCAGCAAACTCAGCGTTAGATGCTGCGGCTCCCGTCTTGATACCGTTCCTGAGGCGTTCACCGGTAATGTAGCCTCGGCCACGGTCGTCAGCCTCTTCACGGCCAGTCTGGAAAGCGGATTTCAGGTTGGTCATACCCATACCCTCTTCGAGCTCACCCTCTTCCTCTTCTGGAGCAGGAACCTCTTCACCACCTTCATAACTCGGCTCTTCTGGGATTTCCTCACCACTGAGGTCGCCATCCTCTACGGGTGCTTCTTCACCACCGAGTTCGTCGCCCATTGGTTCAGCGGGTGCTTCCTCACCACCAAGCTGTGCCTTAAGAGCCTCAACCTCAGCACGAAGCTGTGCAATCTCGGCCTCAAGGTCGCCCTCACCCTCGTCCTCGAAATCTTCGGCACCGAGTTCGTCATCGTCACCAAGTGCAAGGTCAGCATCGTCCTCTCCACCGAGTTCGTCGTCACCACCGAGGTCTACTTCCTCTTCACCACCTTCCGGCTCGGCCTCAGCACCAGCCTCAACTTCACCATCAGCGTCACCCTCGACATCTTCCTCGCCATCAGCGTCACCCTCGACGTCGTAATCCTTGTCGTCGTCATCCTCAGCCTCGTTCACAGCAACGCCCTTATTGTAGGGGTCATTGTTGTGTGCGGTATCAGCCTCGCCAGTACCAGCGGAACCAGGAAGACCCTCGTCCCACTCCTTAGCGTCGTTGATTTCCTCGTTGACGTATTCCTGACCGTCCATTTCCCAGCCGTTCTCCTTAGGGTCGCCGTTGCCCTTGCCGATACCTTCGGTACCCCAGTCACGTGCCCCGTTAGGTGCTGAATTGTTGACACAGCCCTTGCAGTCCTCGTTGATGTTATCAACGTGCGTGACCTTACCACCGCCAGGATGCTCAGCAGCAACAGGGGTTCCCTTTGAGAGGACATCACCGGATTTAACATCCTTGCCCTTCTCAGGAGCCTTGCCGTCACCATAAGGTTCGCTCTGGTCGTCCGGCTCACCCTTAGCCTTTGGCATGTCCTTGTCGAGCTTAGCCTCACCCTTCTGAGTGTAAGGCTTGTCGGCATCGTTACTTCCAGAGACCCTTTCAGGGTCGCCAACGCCGATGTAGCTACCTTCACGGATAATCGTTGCGGTATTGAACATAATCTGACGCTGACGGGCGATTTCAGCCCTCATCTTCTCGGTACCCTCAATAACAAGGTCACCCTTCTTTGAAGGGTCAAGAGTCGTAGCGTTAGCCTTTGCACCGCAAGCCTCGTTGATTGACATCATCTTGAGGTCAAACTGCTTAAGCGCCATGGCGTAGCTGTCGTACTCATAATCCTTCCTGTTGTTCCAACCACCAATGTAGTCGTATGCCTCTGAGAGGTTTTGCTTCTCAGCGGGGGCTGATTTGATGTAGTACTTAGAGCACTCCTTGAAAATGCCATACGCCTTTCCGTCGCTGGCAAGTCTATGATATTCAAACGAACCCTTTTTCTCATTGCCTTCATTGACGAGCATGCCGTAAGTCATAAGTGACTGCATCCTTGAAAGCTGGTCTTCGAATTTTCTCATTTCTTATTGTGTTAAAAACAGATTATTTTTTAATATAAATAGTGAAGAAAATTGAAAAGAGTGGTTTTCCTCACGTGTACGCTTCTATTTTTGATAGTTAAAGGCATTATTATCACCATGATAGATGAAAACCTTGTCCTTCCATGCAGCACACTGCGGTGTATTTAGAAGATTTTGCAGTTGCACATAGTCGTTAGAGTTTTCATTTCTAACCATAACATCAATCCTGTTGATGTATTTTATCGCATTGTTTATGTAATCGAGCGGTGCATACAATCTATCTTCAGACTGCGAGAAGAACTGCCTGTTAATTCCGTGAGGATTGTTGACATCCTCTTGGTCTTCATCTTCATCGTACCAGTCGTCACCATTGTACATCCAGTCATCATACTGCTGCCTGTGATGCATCTTTCCGTTCATTCTATCTTCGTCGTCGTTATCGAAGCCGGTGTCCTCGAAACTCGCATTATATACATAGTCGAATGGCTTGATGTTTACGTTTCTTACATTGTTAAGGGCCGCTCCATCGAACTCGATTCTTGCGTAGTTATCCTTCGACGCATATTCATTCTTCGTGTATACGCCGTACGGAAATCCGTGCTGGTTTGAACGTGAGCGAGTCAGCGACAAATATTTCATACCGTCCTTGACGTCGTTTTCCTCAGCCGTTGACATGCTAATCCTGTTGTTACGAATAACATCGTTCAAATAACTGAGCATGATATAATGGTACTCTTTGTCGCTAACAACGCCTTCATTAAGAACAGATTTCATCGTATCATACGTGTCAGTCCTCAGTTTATCGAGTTTCTCGATGTATCCATTCCTGCGAAGCGCCTTGAAAATGATGTTACCGGTGTTATATTCACCGCCACCACGTTCAAATCCGTTCTTTCTCTCATCCTTTATTCGTTTGAATAGGTCGATTACTTTTTCGTGCAACTCACTGAGGTCGCAGTCAGCAATCGAAGCATCATACTCGTCCTCAAGGTCATCAATTTCGTTCATATATTCAGAAACAGAATCCCTAACAAGGTCCTCGTCATACTTCTCATCAAAGTTATCGATTGACGGCTCTATCAGCCATTCATTGTTTTCCAGGGAGTAAACGCCTGATGAAGCGTGTGGCTCGTGTTCGTCCTGTACGTAAAGTTCGACCGGGAACCCGAACATTGTCAGTTTCTCGTGAGTATCGTTCCAGTTTTTACGTTTCGAGTCGAAATAATCCTTTACGAGTTTCACATTCTCGTCCACCTTTGAAAAATCGACAATAATGTGAAGGTCGATGTCTGAATACTTTGTTGACCAGTTGTAGTTTGCAAGCGAACCGGTCATAATAATATCGGTCGGTTCAACCCACGAAACATCAAGGGTATCATAGAAATCATCCGCAATATCGAGCAAGGCAATTCTAATTCTTGAGTCGAGTTTTCCATCCTTCCAGAACATCGGGTTAAGGTCGTCGTTCACGTTGAAAGAAGAAAGGTCAACGTCTTCCGGGTTTGTCAACTCGGCAACGTCGAAACGGGACTCCCGCATTATGCCAGATATTGAAGAACATGATTCACTACCACCTTCAATGAAAGCGGATGCCAGGTCCCCACGGCAATGTCCAATGTGAAGTACCCTGTTGATTAGAACAAGCAGGTCACCCGCTGGCATTCCTGGTTTGAAGTGTGAAAGCTCATTGAAAATAGGGCCGATACCATAGTCACTCCACCCATCACTTCCATCTGGGAGGGAACACCAATCATAGAACCCCTCAGCCTCAAGCGCCTCGTATCCACTCTCATAGTCAACGATACTACTTTCCGTTTCTCCGTCTTCGTCCTCAGTTGAATACTTCCCAGGCATCCACGCATCAAATTCATCAGCAACCTCGTCATACGGGAAATACTGGGTATGTCCGGCGAGTTCGGTAATTTGTTCGATTGCGAAAGCGTTAGCCACGACAATATTCTCGAACCAATCGTACACCACGCTCTCTGGTATTCTTGCGGTTATCGGGTCCTCCATATACCTCTGCAACAAGTTCTGATATTGTTGTGCCGGTATTGTACGCCAGCGTTTCTTTGTTACTCCGTTTCTCTTATCATTGAAGAACTCGTATAGCAACGTGCGTACAGACCCATAATCGTTATCCTCAGCGAGGTTGTACACGTCCTGAATTGACTCGTTTAGTTTTTGCTTGTCTACCGTTCCTGGGACCTGTGGCCTAAGTTCCTCAGTCCACCTGCGGAAATAGATGTTTCCCTTCAAATAGGCTTCTGATTCAAGTTTTTCAAGAACATCATCGCCCTTGATTGTCTGGCCTTTGTAACCGCCGAGTGTTCCGGCAAGGTTCTGGTGATGATGTATCATTTCGTGAGTGAAGCTACGAAGCACATCTTTCGGGTGTCTGTCGGCAACAAACACATGCACTTCGCTGGTGTCTGGGTCGTAGAAACCGGTCCTAATGTACAGACCCTCCTGTGGCGTATGATGGATAACCACCTTCGGGAAAGGACTAACATCAATTCCATTGTCTTGTAGGAACTCGGCAATTGATTTGAAGTAAGGTTTGTAATCGAATTTCTCGCACCATTCACGGTCTTCGTTTAGTGTATTGACAACGTTTCCGTCCCTATCTAAGAGAACCCGCTTAAAATCACCATACATAACGAAGTATGCGTTGTCCGAGCGCTTTGTTATGGAATATGCGCCCATCCCAATCATGTCATCAAATGTTCCGTTGAAAAACCATTTGTATGGTATCACGAACGGAGAGTTTATGTTCAACACCTTTTTCGTGTCCCAAAAATCTATGTCGAGATTGTTTTTATCAAGACCGAGTTGCTCCACTACATTTCTTAGTTTTAACCTGTCTTTGGGCAATGCAGGTGTTGTCCAGAACGAAATAGTGTTCTGGCTAACCCAATATCTACCGGTTTGGCGAATGTCAGCTTGTATTGTGACCTTATCGTTGAAATCATACGACGGTATTGCACCAGTTTCCATTAACCGTGTGGTAAGACGGACGTGCGTAATACCAGGTTCGTTACTATGATATACAACCGTTGGGTTGTCTGCGAATGTGATGAATGTGATAGTACCACCATTTCTGCTGAACGTCTCCCCGTTAAACCGGTCATTTGACTCATTGATTATATGTCCATTCGGTTCAAAACCACCAGGCTCGAAGCCAATCTGGTACTTCTCAACGTCCATGGATTCGTTCAATGGTATTTGTTTCGTGGAGACGATAGGTTCTTTCGACCATAGACACATGCAGTACGATGAGTCCTGATTAGCCCAGAAACAATATGAGTTAACCCCATTATCAAGAAGCTCCTTCACCATTTCTTCGTCCGGCCCGTCATAGTAATCAGCATCCTCTGGCAAATCATATATGCTTCCGCAACATTTATCTTGGTCAATATCAAATTCCATGACAGCGCCGTCTTCACCACAATTCCTCGCATAATCCATTGCGTAGTCCAAATCCATAGTAAGCCACAAAACGCTCGGAGTGTCCGCACCATATAGCCCGAACTTTGAATTGTATCCACGATACCATTTCTGGACGCCAAACTTAATACCCTCTGACAGGTTTTCACGTTGTTTCAGGTAAGGTTTTACGAATTGCTCATAAACGCCCGGAAAAGGGGCGAACATTTCACTTAGCTTTTCCGGTAAATCACTGAAAATTCTGCATTGATTGGCGAGAAGCTTTTGGTCGAGCAAATTAACATTGACAAGAAACCCGTCATAATGTACCGTTATGTTGGTCTTAACAAGCTCACAATCAAAGTAGTCAAACGGAATGAAGTCCTCATAGATATAGTCAACGTTTGTCATTTGGCTAACCAGTTCAACCGGAATGTCAAACTTGAAGATAAATTGATAGCCATACTGTTTTTCAGACATCCATATAGCCTTTGGTCCACCCTCAGAACACACACGTGGCTCAAAGCCACCAATTTTGACGTTGTGTTCGAGTTTTGGGGCCATAACACCATGATATAACGTAATTACTTGACTGATGTCGTTGCCTTCTTCCTCGACAACCATACCAGTCACCATCCCCATGGTACCAGAACCTACCACACCACCAACTTGGTCCTGGGCGGCTATGGCCTTCTTCAGGTGTTCTTTCTGTGCCTCTGATATGTAAATCTTCCTCATTACAAAATAAATAGCCCGTAGACGACAAAAAAAGGGCTGTGTTTCACCCCACAGCCCAACCGAGTCACGAGCGAAATTCCTTAAAAAACGGCGACTACAGTATATTCCACTATTTGGTACCAAAAAAAGAGCCACACCTGGTGACTCTTGTCTTGTAGGTGATTACTCGTTCAGTTTGTCCACGTCAGCGACAATGAGCTCAGTACCGATTTCACCTATTTTCTCTGCTGCCTTTGGAAGGAGACCTTCAAAATCAGTGTCCTTCGGAGGAAGGTCAGGACGTTGGATTGCATTCTTGTGTTCCATGTTCAATTATTTTAATAACGTTATTACTACTGCAAATAAATAGTACTTGATGCAGAAAACGACTATTAATTCTTCAAAATGTATATCGTGTTCGCATCAGGAGACGCAGGCATTGATGTTACGACCTGAACATTGTAACCGTTCACCTTTGTTGCATCATCAGCCTTACTTGTGTATGGTAACAGACTCGTTCCGTCATAATAATACAACTCATGCGTTGGTGCCAACTGGAAATAGTTCGCACTTGAATAGGTGCCACCAAGCCTGATATAGTAATAACCAGCCGTAAAGTAATCGGAAAGGTTTAACGACCCAGTGTTCTTAGGCACCTGGACATACCATGATGTAGTCGAATTATTTTTCAGCACAAACAAGCCGTTTGTGTTCATCGTTCCACACAAGTATATGTTCTTGTACGTGGATAAATCTGAATTGAATGTGTACCTTACCGACGTTATTGGTATTGATTCATACAACGTATTGGCTCCAATAATAGCCCCTGCCGAAACTACGCTTGTGGTTGTATAATAATAGAACTTGTACGGATTCAATGGGACCGTGGTACATGTTTTTGTCGTGCCGGTATCATAACTGCCGCTCGCCAATGGTGTCAATGGCACAACACGACCGTCAACGTCGAGGCCACAAATCTGGTAGCGTGTCAACCTATCTTTGGCATAGAATCGTTCATAATTCGGTAAGTATCTTTCGTAATTGTTTCCGTCTTGGTACTGTGTATTCAACACCCATCCGTTGGTATACGTCGTATTTTTAACAAAGGCGTTAAATGTAGACGTGGGTGTGTATCCGGTGTGTGCTTGTTCTCTATAAGTCAATAATATCTCGGAACGAGAAGGGACGTGTGATGTAAGTATGGAATTATAGCGATAACAGACAAGTTTATCGCCAAGTCCATTAACGTTCAGGCTGTTTGCCGTACTATTGTACGACGTCATTAATCTTATCTTAATTGTGAGTCCATCGTATAATTCTGTAATTCCATCAATATTCGCATGCCAATATCCAGCCGTATCGCCACTCAATGTGCTACCGGCATAAATCGTATGTGAACCACCAACAGTCATTGTACCACTGGTCAATGGTTCACTAAGTTCCCTTTCCAGGTATGTTTTGGTTACTAATCCAATACCATCTGCCATATTATCACTATTTTTTGATAAATAGGCAATTTATCGACTAATTACTCAAAAATACACCGGTCAATACGGCATCTTCTAAGAATATTTTGTGCTGTTCCGGACATGACAGTATGGTCTTTTACGAACGCAATGTCCTCATTACTTGCGTCTGTCATGGCCGCATCACGTTCTTCGTCAGACTCAAAACCGCCCATAAGATTTTCGATTTTTTTGTTGTAATACCTCGGCGATTCTTTCATGTGATATACCGTAATTCGTGACGGGTCGATTTCAAGCGTATCTACCAAATAGTTTTGTGCCATTTCATCACAGCCCCAGTAATCACCGATAACGAACCGGCAGTCAGGCGTATGTTCGAGAACAAAGTCAATCATTGGTGCGTAGGAATGGTCAAACTCTTCCTGTGTGATTTGTCGGTGCCCTGAGATAAAGTAGGTGTAGTGTTGTTCTTCGAGCTTATCAAGTTCCTCAATCGCCTTAAGGCGTTCCATTAACTCGTTGATGTCTTCGTCTGACACCCTTTCATATTCGTATTTCCCCTTGATTTGTTTGTTAAGCGTCTTTCCCTGTGAGTTGTCGATACCACCGCTCTTGAACAGCAGATAGTCCGTAGGCATATCAACATTAATATAGTGGTACGTGGCTCCATTTTTGAAGGTCACATAAAGTTCACCATTGTTATCTGTCTCATGTTCAACAAATTTTGAATAAACAACGTTGCTTGATTCATACCAAACCTCGTCGGTCTTAGTCTCTTGGTTGTAGTGCTTTCCTATAATTGCCATTTTGAATTGATTTTATATTTAATAATAGTTACTTTTACGTAGAAAAACAAGATTACTGGATAATGATTAACAACGAAAAGTTCTCAAACGAATTGAATCGTTTGCTTGCGTTCATTGAGGAAAAGCTTGTAGCGGAACATCCAACGGCAATAGTCACGCTCGACTATTTTGTCCTTGCTATTTTCGACCAGAAAGATTCTTTCATATACAAGATTTTCTATGATAATATGCTGTCATCGGCCATTGAAACACTGAACGAGGCATATTACCACCTGGTTTCCCAGAAGGCACTTACCGCCATCAGACCAAACCGTGAAATCAAGTACGACTATAGGTTCCTCAAGGCTATTGAGGAATCAGATAAGGAACGTGAAAAGCTTGGTGACGACAAAATCACCTCAGAGCACGTGTTCCTCGCCATACTTTCAGACAACCGTGAGGATAACAAAATCAAGAAGGTCTTCGAGAAGGCTGCGATGAGCTATGGGATACTGTTCGAGAAAGTCAGGACCAAAAAGAAAATCGAAGATGCACCAACCATAACCAATAATAACTTACCGGCGCCACCACAACCACAGACACCGCCAAAAACAATCATTGAAGTGAAGGCAACCGGTGAAAACCCAAGCGATATTGTTAACGCAATCATTAACGGTTTCAATGGGATGAAGAATCACGAGGCTGCACCTCAGATTCGTGACGACTCACCGCTTAAGCAATTTTGTTCCAACTTGAATGAATTGGTCAAAAAAGGTAAAATTGACAGGCTTGTCGGTCGTGAAAAGGAAGTTAACGCTATTATTCGTGTTCTCGGTCGTCGAAAGAAAAACAATGCAATCCTTGTTGGAGACGGTGGTGTTGGTAAAACGGCAATCATTGAAGGACTCGCCTACTTAATCGAAAACGGTGCCGTTCCACCAATTTTATATGGCAAACAGGTCCTGTCACTAAACATGACCGCCCTTATGAGTGGCACCACTCTACGTGGTATGTTCGAGGAACGTGTGAACGCACTGTTGAGCGAACTCAGTAAAAACCCGCAATATTTACTTGTTATTGACAATATCGACTCTACCCTGAGTGCAAAGAACGGCAATGAGGAATTCGGCCTTTCGGCCATGCTCAGCAACGCACTTGATAACGGTGAAATCCAGGTTATCGGAACCGCAGATTTTAAGGGCTATCGCAGTACGTTCGATAAAGACCCAAGTCTTGGACGAAAGTTCCAGAAAATTATCGTCGAGGCACCAACCAGAGAGGAAACGCTTGAAATTCTTAGGAATGTAAAAGGATACTATGAGGAATTCCACAGGGTTACTTACACCGATGAAGCAATCACCACCTGTGTTGAACTCGCAGAGAAATACATAACAGAGCGTCGTCTTCCGGATTCAGCAATTGACTTATTCGATGAGGTTGGTTCCAACCTTAGCCCGAACAACAAAACTAATGAGGCGATTGAGAAAGCAAGTGCAGACCTAAGAGACATCCAGGCTCAAATTGATAAGTTCAAGAGCGAAGATGACTACGAGTCGGCTGACTCGCTTACCGAACTCGAAAATTCGGCCAAACTTAAACTCATTGAGGTAACCAAACAGTACGACAAGCAGTCAGAAGCCGTCCCGGTGACGAAGGATGACATTTATGACATCGTGTCAGTAAAGACCGGTATTCCGATTAACAAACTGACCACCAATGATAAAGAAAGAATCGCCACGATGGACGAACGTATCAAGCGTGAAGTTATCGGCCAGGATGAGGCGGTTGATGCTGTGTGCCGTGCAATTAAACGTAACCGTGTCGGTATCAAAAACGGTAGAACATACGGCGCATTCCTGTTCCTCGGTGGTACCGGTCGAGGAAAGAGTTTACTGGCGAAAAAACTTGCGAAGGAAGTTTTCGGTGACGAGAACAATTTGGTTAGATTTGATATGTCAGAATATATGGATAAGACCTCGGTGAACAAACTTATCGGCGCCAACCCAGGATATGTTGGTTACGAAGAGGGCGGCCTTATGACTGAACAAATCAAGAACAAGAAACACTGCGTCATTCTTCTCGATGAAATTGAGAAGGCCGACCCGG
>JAEEGL014705973.1_pt1 | contig 17942 bp, 16 predicted proteins | sample 9134231 | NCBI WGS metagenome assembly JAEEGL01 (sample SAMN16246548, study PRJNA631951) | gut metagenome | biome: gut microbiome; feature: rumen; material: fiber-attached | host: Bos | place: Iran: Karaj | collected 2018-10 | reverse complement strand
TTCACTTTCTCCGCTTCTGAACAATTTCCTTGTAATCGCCACTTCGGAAAGATCTATGGGAATCATATTCTGGGAATTATCGAATGTTAATGTTACCTCGGCCATACCTGCGGCAGCTCTTGTTTTTGTTCCGCCGTAAATAACATCCTGCATGGCTTTTGTTCTCATGGATTTTGTTCTTTTTTCACCGAGACACCAACGAATAGAATCGGATATATTGGATTTACCGCACCCGTTGGGTCCGATAATAGCAGATACCCCTCTTTCAAAAGTCAAAACGGTTTTGTCTGCAAAAGATTTAAATCCACAAAGTTCCAATTTTTTTAAATACATTATTTATTTTTTCCCGAGAATTGTTTTATTGCCGAATTTCTCTTTGAAGATAACAACCCGTAACCAATTATTATCTCTGTTTGTTTAATAACAAAAACAGGATATTAAACCAATAATGAGCTGTTATCTTTTCAAGAGATTTTTATATAGGTTTGAAAATCTTTTATAAGATTATGAAACCTTGCATCTTCTTATATCAGAAAGTTTTACAACTTTTCCGTCGCTGCCAACTATTCTTGCTGCGATAGTAACGTTTCCTGATTTGAAATAGTTCCAATCAAACCACCAATATCCTGATGCAAATCTGCATGGTAACCATTCACCTGAATTGAAAGATACTTCAACATAACCGTCTGTTGATGCACCTATTCTTAAAACATAATTATCACTTGCTATTGTTTCGTTTTCTACAGGATAGTCAACGATAACATAAGAATTAGGATTATTTTTTACATCGAGTTCTTTCTTTGATGCACAACATGCTTTTTTTGCAGGTGATTTAGAAACTGCAACTTTTTTCTTTGCACTTACTTTTTTCTTTGCAACTGTTTTTGTTGCAGCAGCTTTTACTGCTGAACTTTCACTTTTTACAACTTTTTTTACTTTTTTTGTGGCCATTTTGCTACACTCCTAAATAAATTTACTGTTTTATTGTTAATGTATTATTAATACTAAATATGCATTGATTTTACAAAAAAAACAACATTAAAATCAATACAAAGCAAAAATAGTTATTGACAAAACAACAAAAAACATCTATAATATCCAGCTATAAAAGGAATCGCGGGGTGGAGCAGCCCGGTAGCTCGTCAGGCTCATAACCTGAAGGTCGTAGGTTCAAATCCTGCCCCCGCAACCATTTGAAAAAGACTTGTGTTAAAAAAACACAAGTCTTTTTTTTATTTTTATAAAGCTCTTTACTGTTAATTACATATTGTCTTTTAAAGTTTTTTCTATCAGTTCCGCAGCATATACAACAAATCTTTCGCATGGTCTTACTTTATAATATTCCGGAGTTCTTTTTTCCGGCATGGAAACATCTTTTTTTATGTTGGCATTTGAAAGCAATAATTCTTTACAAATTATACTGCCGAATTTATCACTAAATTGTTTTGCTAAGTTTTGTATTAATTTATAGTGTTGATTTTTCAAATTAATATCTTTACTGTCCGCATAACCGTATTTTAAACCTGCAATCATAAACATTGCAGTTACCGCACCGCAAACTTGTCTTAATCCCCCCATACCTCCGCCAAACGATGAAGACAGTTTTAAACCTGTATCCAAATCCATACCAAAATCTTGGCAAAAAGTTGCAAATACGGCTTGCGAGCAATTATATCCTTTTCTGAAAAACTCTTGCGCTTGTTCCTGTTTTGTCATAATAAAACTCCGTTATATTTTTAAATCATTACTTTAATTATTATATTATTTATTTAAACATAATAAAAACAGCAACTCGGTTATGAGTTGCTGTTTTTTATTATAAACTCTAAATTGTTTTTTTCGGAAGTGCCGAGGGCGGGACTTGAACCCGCACGCCGCCTAAGCAACTTGAGATTTTGAGTCTCACGTGTCTGCCAATTCCACCACCTCGGCAATATTTGATTATTTTACATTATAATTTTTTTTAAGTCAACAAAAATATTATTAAATATCGTAAATATTTATTGCAATATCAAGCAACGTTTCATTTATTTTCATATATTGATCCAAGACATCCAAATGAAGACTGGAAGTGTCTATAGATTCCTGAAGTCCCGCATGCAACCTTGCAATATGATTCCTTTTCAATTCATGCATTATCTCATTTAATTTGTCTATATCATCACTTACTTCTCTGGCCAGAACTTCATTTTCTTCAATAAAAGCATCTATTATTTTTGAACAATTGGTATAAACAACATTATGCAAATATTTTATATCCTTTAAACCTTCATCGGAAAATCTTAAATGTCTTCTCATTTTTTCCTGTGATATATAAATAATATTTCTGTTAATAACATCAGCTATTTGTTCAAAATCGGCAACTATATATAAAAGCATAGTTTCTCTTTCAGACTGTTTTTTTGTAAGTTCGTTTTGTCCTACTTTTGTTATATAGGGAATAATTTCATCTACCAAATGAGAAATTTGAGAACATTTATATTTTATTTTATCTATAACAATTTCATGTCTTGTTTTTAATGCATTTATGGAATCTTTCATTACATCCGAAACTATCTCCGACAATCTTTCTATTTCCTGTTTGGATAATTTAAGTGCTTTTTCCGGTTCTTTAATATATTTTTCGTCTATAAATGCTGTTCCGAAATTTTTTTCAACAGCAGAATTAGGATAAATAAACATTATAAATTTGTGAAGCAACGGAACCAACGGCAATATTATAAAAGCAGTAAACAAAGTTACCAATGTATGCGACATGGCAATTTGTCTTGCTATATCGTTTGAAAATATAAAAGTTGAAGTGAAATACTTAACAAAATATATCCAACATAATTCCCCTTTATAATAAACAAAAGATATAAAAGGATACACCAAAACCACACCTAAAATTTGGTATCCCAAATGCCAAAACATAACTCTTTTACCGCTTCTGGGTTGAGTAATTGAAGCAACTATTGCCGTAAAACAAGTTCCTATTTGTGCTCCCAAACAAATACAAATTCCCTGCAACAAAGATAAAATTCCGGATGAAGCCAAAACAATAATTATACCTACGGTTGCACCGCTGCTTTGTGTAAGTATTGTAAAAAATATACCGAAAAGTATTAACCATAAAGGAGATTGCAAAGTTGCAATTGTTTCCAAAAGTTCGTTATTCAACGTTATAGGAAGCATTGAATCCGACATCAGTTTCATACCGAAGAACAAAAGGCCGAAACCGAAAATTGCATCACCGATTTCTATTATTTTTCTTCTTTTTGAAAAGAAAGATAAAAAGTATCCGACAGCCGTAATAATTAAAGCATAATCAACAAGCTTAAAAGCAACAAGTTGACCTGTAACCGTAGAACCCACAGAAGCGCCTATCGTTACCGACATAGCCTGAAAGAAGGTCATTACACCGGCACTTGTAAGTGTTATTTGCAAAAGTAATGTTGCGGTACTTGACTGATTTATACCGGTAACAATAAATCCGGTAAAAAACCCCTTCAATCTTGTACTTGTAAATTTTGTAAGAATTGATCTTATATTTTGACCTGCAATTTCCTGGAATGCGGAATTAACTTTAAACATACCGAAAAGCAAAAGTGCTGCTCCGCCGAGCATTGTCGCAATCATCAACAAAATCCAATATTTGCTTAAAACAGAAACGGTAAAATAAACAGGTTCCGCCAACACATCAACATTTACTATAACCACTACTTTATCTTCCGCTTTTTTATCTATAAAAATTTTGGATTTGGCAAAACCTTTTTCATCTGTAAGAATGCTTTCTTCCTGGGCTGAATTATCATTTACTTTTTGTTTTGCGGAAAAATAACCGTCTGCCACGATAAAATCAACTTTTACGTTAGGAACGGGATTATTATTCTTGTCTGTTAAACAAACAACAAGACTGTCTTTTATTTCCGTTCCTCTTACCGCAAGCTGTTTATCACCGGAAATCTTTGTTAACAGAAAATCTTGACCTAAACAAATTGCGGGCAAAAGCATTAAAAACAAGCAAAATATTATATTTTTAATTTTCATTTTTTTAATGTCTTTTCGTTAAAAGATTTAGGTAATAAACTTGATATTTTAGTTACTGTAAATTTGTCTTCTTTTGTGTTATAAATAATATCTGCCGTCTTTGAAAATTCCAATATAACCTGTCTGCATGCCCCGCACGGAGTAACATTTCCTTTTTTTGAATATACGGCAACAGCTTTTATTTTTTTACATCCGTTGGCTATTGCCGTAAAAACAGCAACTCTTTCGGCACACATACTTAAACCGTAAGAAGAATTTTCAACATTTGTTCCCAAAAAAACTTTATTATCATCACATAAAACAGCGGCACCTACTTTAAATTTCGAATAAGGACTATACGAATTTTCCGACACTTGTTTAGCATAATCCAACAATTGTTTATATGCCTGTTTTTTATTCATAATATTTATTCCGAATTATTTCTTAAAATATTTATCCAATAATAAACTTAATGACTTATATGCAGGAGCTTTCGTTACCGTTTCCGGAGCAGATTGCACTGCATATTTCAAGGCATGTTGGCATTCGCACTTAATTTCTCTTTGTGCCATTTTAGGTATTAAAAATTTAATTAATTTCTTACATGTATTTGCATTTGCTTCCATTACTTCCAAAACTTTTTCCACACCTACTTCATCACCTAATTTCCAAACATCATAGTCGGTAACCAATGATATATTTGCATAACAAATTTCAGCTTCCCTGGCAAGTTTGGCTTCAGGTATTGCCGTCATTCCGACAACGGAAAAGCCGTTTGTTCTGTTTACTTTTGATTCTGCTCTTGTAGAGAATTGAGGTCCTTCGATACAAACATAAGTTGTATCACTGAAATGATGTTCTATTCCAAGTTCCGTAACCGCCTTATGAACAATATCTCTTAAATCGTTACAAAACGGATCTGCAAAACCTATATGTGCAACTATACCGTTTCCGAAGAAAGTATTTACTCTGTTTTTTGTTCTGTCAAAAATTTGTTCGGGAATAACAAAATCTTTAGGTTTTATATTTTCCTGTAAAGAACCAACTGCAGTTAATGCTATAATCTGTTCAACTCCCAACGATTTTAAAGCATAAATATTTGCTCTTACATTTATTTCAGAAGGTAAAATCGTATGACCTTTACCGTGTCTCGGTAAAAATGCGACTCTAACATTGTCGACAGTCCCTATGGTTATCGGAGCTGACGGTTTGCCGAACGGAGTATCTATCTCAAACTCTTTTACGTTTTCTATCCCGCTTATCTCACTTATTCCGCTGCCGCCTATTACAGCAATTTTTACTGGTTCAATTTGCTTTGCCATTTTGCCTCCTAAATTATTTATACTTAAATTTTAGTGCATAATATTAAAAACTTCAATGTTTTAAACTATTTTAACGTCCAATATTATAAGTTGAATATTTTCTCTGTTCAAATCCATATTAAACAAAATATCAAACCTTTCTTTATAACCGAAATCATCTATATATTTTGCTGCTCCCCAGAAAACCGCCGGAACACTTATTCCGTCTTTACATACCTTTAATCTTAAATGTTCCTGAGTCTGTCCTATAATTGCAATTTCTTCAAAACCGACATTTTTCAACAAAAATATAGGAGAAGTATTTGAAGCGCCAAACGGTTCCATTACCAGTAAATCATTATATGTTCTTCTGTTTATATCCGTAATTTTAAGTTCACAATCTATGTTTATTTTTTTTACCACCATTTCGGTTGAAATGGAATCTTTTGCTATTTGTTTTATTCTGTTTCTGAATTCATCCAATTTACTGATTTCAATTGTAAGTCCGGCCGCCTGATGGTGTCCGCCGAATTTAATAAGTAAATCCTTCGTTTTATCAAGTGCAGAAACCATGTCAAAACCGTCTATCGATCTGCATGCCCCCGTAGCTTCTCCTTTTTCTTTGTCTTCAATGAACAATATAACGGGTTTTCCGTACAATTTTACCATTTGAGAAGCAACTATCCCTGTAACGCCGTGAGATAAACCGGCTGCAGATACAACAAGTATATTATCGTTTTCCGTATCACATTGTTGTTTCAACAAAATGTTAAATTGTTTTATATTTTCATTTTGAAGTTCTTTTCTGTCACTGTTAAGTTTCTTTAATTCAACAAAGAAATTATTTGCATTATATTTATCATCGGCAAGAATAAGGTTTGCCGCGACAGATGCATTTCCCATTCTTCCGGCGGCATTTAAAATCGGAGCTACATTCCAGGATATTGTTTTTGACGAAATCTTTTTATCTTTTAAATACTCGTCGAATATAAAACCAAGACCGAATCTTTTGGAATAATCTTTATTTAATACGGATAATCCGTATTTAACTAAAATTCTGTTCTCGCTTGTAAGAGGAACTATATCCGCTACGGAACCCAATGCAACCAAATCAATATTGTTTTCGAAAAATTCAAGCATTCTTCCGTCGTTTTCAATCTCTTTTTGTCTGTATTTATTTAATAATTCGTAAGCGGCTTCTTTTATATCTTCTTTTTTATCCGTTTCAATAAATTCAATTACTTTATTTTCAATATCGTTCGGCAATACGGAATTGTTGTTTGTAACGATTTTATCATAAGAAATCAAATTAATCTCTGTTAAGTTTAAATTTTCTTCTTTGGTAACAATATCGTTTACAACAGTTATCAAATAAGAATTTTCACCTTCAACAGCCAAAACCGCAATTTCCTTATCAAAATATTTCCCGTAAGTTTGCATCAATGCCTGTGAAACCTTAAAAGAAACCCCGCAACCGGCAAGCTCTTTAAACGGATAATTACAGGTTTCCGTCTTGGCATCAACAATACAATATGCTTTGGGCAATCCGTCCTGCGGCGGTTCATGATGGTCGGTAACTATAACTTCAAATCCCAAGCTGTTGGCATAATCTATTTCGGAAACCGCGGATATTCCGCAATCCACGGTTATTATAAGACTTACCCCTTCAGCTTTATATTTATCCAACACATTACAAGATAATCCGTACCCTTCGTCCGAAGGAATATACCAAACGACATTTCCGCCTAAAGTAAAAATTGTGTTATACAGAACCGTTAAAGATGTAATACCGTCTACATCTCTGTCGGCATAAATAAGGATTTTTTCTTGATTTTCTATGGCTTTTTTTATCCTCAATACGGCTTTATACATATCGTTAAAAAGGAAAGGATTAAATAAATTTTCACTTTTAGGATAAATAAAATCATTGATATCCTTAACGGTATTAAAGCCTCTGGATAATAAAACTTTTAAAGTGATTTCAGGTAAATCCAACTGATTTTGTAAACAAGATAAAACATTTTTATCTACATCTTGAAGTATCCATTTGTTCTTTTGCAAAGTTTCTCCTTTTAATTTACTATATATTTAATTATTTTATTTATTTTCTGTTTTTCATTGTTTATGATATACGACGAATTTAAAATCTCTATAACATTGTTTATATCTTTCTTATTATGATGTAACTCAAACAAAACATCGTTTTTATTAACAAAATCACCCGATTTTTTATGAATAATTATACCGCTTACCGAATCGATTTTGTCTTCAACTTTTAATCTTCCGGCACCTAACAGGCAGGAGGCAATTCCTATATTTCTTGTTTTTACAAATTTCAAATATCCTTCTTCTTTTGATTTTACATAACAAACATTTTTTGCTTTACCGAAAACGGAATAATCATCTACAACTTTCGGGTTACCTTTTTGTAATTCTATCATTTTTATAAACTTATCCAATGCTTGTCCTGACACAATTTTATCTTTTGCTGTTTTTTGTGCTTTTTCAAATGTCTTTGCCAAACCCACCTGCAAAATTGTAAAAGCAGCTAAATCTATACTCAACTTAACAAAATCATTATTTATATTGTTTTTTAATGCTTCTATTGTTTGAATAACTTCCAAACTGTTGCCTACGGCATTGCCTAACGGTTCGTCCATATCGGTAATTACCGCAGTCATTTTTCTTCCGAATTTTTTACCTACACTGACCATTTTTTCCGCTAATAATTTTGATTGTTCGTACTCTTGTATGAAAGCGGCATCTCCCGTTTTTACATCCAACAATATATTTTGTGCACCTTCGGCAATTTTCTTGGACATTATGCTTGAACATATCAACGGTATTGATTCCACGGTAGCCGTAACATCTCTTAATGCATACATTTTTTTATCAACGGGTGCAACTTCTTTCGTTTGTCCTATCATCGCAAATTTATTTTTTTTCAATACGGAAAAAAATTCTTCAATATTAAGATTTACATTAAATCCCGGAATAGATTCCAACTTATCAAGTGTCCCGCCGGTATGCCCCAATGCTCTGCCCGACATCATAGGGACATAAATATTACAACTTGCAAGTATAGGGGCAATAAGCAACGATGTTCCGTCGCCTACTCCGCCCGTCGAATGTTTATCCGCCGCAGGTCCGTCCAGGAAACTTAAATCCAAAATTTCACCGGAATGTGCCATTTCGTTTGTAAGGTAAAAAGTTTCTTCATCATCGAGACTATTGAAAAATATTGCCATCAAAAAAGCAGACATTTGATAGTCTGCGATTACATGTTCACAATATCCCTGTATCATAAAAGATATTTCATCTTTAGATAATTTTTCTCCGTTTCTCTTTTTGTAAATTATATCATAAGCTCTCATTAAAATTCCTTTACGAAATTTTTTAATATTTTTTCTATGGCAATTGCAGCTTTTTTACCTGCAAGTAAAACCTCTTTGTGTGTCAAACTGTTTTTTGAAAGACCGCTGGCTTTATTTGAAACATAAGTCAAAGCAGTAACTTTCATATTCATTTGATTTGCAACTATGGATTCCGGCACCAAGGACATCCCCACAACATCTCCTCCCAACTTTCCGTAAGCATTAATTTCCGCGGGAGTTTCGTAAGAAGGTCCGCTGACCGCAAAATATATTCCTTCATGAATTTTTATTTTATTTTTTTCTGCCGATTTTAATATTTGTTTTATTATATTTTTATCATATATATTAGTCATATCGGGAAATCGGTCACCGAACACGCTGTAATGTTTTCCTATTAAAGGATTATCACACATAAAATTAATATGATCTTTTATGACAACAATATCACCCATATTATACTTTCTGTTAATTGCACCAACGGCACATGTTATAATTATATTTTCCACACCTAAAGATTTCATTACTCTTACAGGATAAGAAATATCCTGCATGGTATATCCTTCATAATAATGAACTCTGCCGTTTAATAAAGCAACATCCGCGGATTTTATTTTACCCAGTACCAACTCACCTGCGTGACCTTCAACCGTGGATTGTTTAAAATACGGTATTTTTGAATACGGAATAACTTTTTGCTGTTCTATTATATCTTTTATATTGGAAAGACCGGAACCGCAAATTATTGCTGTTTTCGGACTTATTTTAGATTTACTCTCAATATACTTTTTTGATTCTTTTATTTTTTGTAAGATATCTTTTTCTTTCATAATATTTCGTCCTTAAAACTCGTTCCGTTTTTCATCGGTTCAATTTCAAAAATATCTGCTATTGTCTGAGCAACATCAGACAAAGATTTTCTTGTACCCAAATTTACATTTTGTTTTATCGAAGGACTGTATACTAAAAGAGGAACATATTCTCTTGTATGATCTGTATGTTTTGTGTATGTAGGATCACAACCGTGATCTGCCGTGATTATTAACAAATCGTTTTCACTCATTGCTTCCATTATATTCGGCAAATGCCTGTCGAAAAATTTTAAACCTTGAGCATAAGCATCAACATTTCTTCTGTGTCCCCAAAGCATATCGAAATCCACCAAATTGGTAAAAATAAGTTTTTTACCGAGCAAATCATCATTAGCAACAAAAGATTCTATACCGTCTCTTGTAAAAACTTGTTTTTTCGGAACAGCTATCGAATTTATGGTTTCTTCTATTCCGGACGAATTCCCCATGGTATGATAATGGACATCTATTCCTCTTCCGCAAAAAATATCTTCTATTTTTCCTACGGAAGTAACATATCCTCCGATATTTTTTATTTTATCCAATATGGTTTGTCCGGTAGGCGGCAATGAAAAATCTTTTCTGTTTGGTGTTCTTATAAACTGGTTATTTTTTTTAACAAAAGGTCTTGCTATTACTCTGCCGACAGCATGTTCACCTGTTAACAATTTTCTTGCAATTTCACAAACTTTATAAAGTTTGTCTACTCCAAAAACAGTAGGATCTTGAGACGCTGCAATTTGAAAAACAGAATCCGCCGATGTATAAACTATCGGATAACCTGTTTTTAAATGTTCATCCCCGAGTCTTTGAATTATTTCTGTTCCGGAAGCAACACAATTACCTAAAACTTTTGTACCTGTTTGTTTTTCAAACTCTTCTATTATTTCTTTAGGAAATCCGTTAGGATATGTTGGAAAGGGTTTATCTAAAACTACACCTGCAAGTTCCCAATGTCCCGCAGTAGTATCTTTTGCAGGAGAAAGAGTTGCCATTTTACCGTAACAACCTATTATATCTTTAAATTTATGTCCGTACGGTGAAGGAACAATATTATACAAACCGAGCTTACCCATATTTTCGAGAACAAAATCTTCATCCATTTGTTCAAAAATATGTCCTAATGTATTTGCACCTTTATCATTATATTTATCGGCATCGGGAAGTTCTCCAACACCGACACTGTCCAATACAATAAGTATTACTCTGTTTATATCCGACATTGCCCCTCCTGAATTTAATTTTATCGGCTGAGCTAACTTGTCTTTCTTTAAACAACTTTGTTATTTTCTTTTTAATACTTTTTTTACTGCAGCTACTATATTAACATCTTTCAATCCGTACTTAACAATCAAATCCGCCGGTTTTCCGGATTCTCCGAATGTATCGTTGACTCCAACAAATTCCATGGGAACAGGACAATTTGCAACAACGACTTCAGCAACAGCACTTCCGAAACCGCCGAATATTTGATGTTCTTCAGCCGTAACTATTGCGCCGCACTCTTTTGCAGCATTTATTATTGCTTGTTTATCTATAGGTTTTATTGTGTGTATATTTAAAACTCTTGCTTTTATACCTTCTTTTTCCAAGAGTTCGGCAGCCATTAAAGATTCATAAACCATTGAACCGCAAGCCATAATACAAACATCTTTTCCCTCTTTCATTTTTACGGCTTTACCTATTTCAAAAGGTGTTTTATCTTCTGTTATAATAGGAACATTTTCTCTGCCGTATCTTATATATACAGGACCGTTATAATCTGCAGCTGCAACAGTTGCTTTTCTTGTTTCAACCAAATCGCAGGGAACAAGTACAGTCATGTTAGGCAAACATCTCATTATGGAAATTTCTTCCAATGCCTGATGTGTTGCACCGTCGGGTCCGACCATAAGTCCGGAATGAGAACCGCCTATTTTAACATTTAAATTAGAATAACAAATTGTAGTTCTTATTTGTTCCCACGGTCTGCCTGAAGCAAAAACTCCGTAAGTCGATACAAACGGTATAAAACCTGCAACTGCAAGTCCTGCCGCCATTCCCAACATATTGGTTTCTGCTATACCTACATTAGCGAATCTTTCAGGAAATTCCTTTTGAAATCCGTTTATTGCAACGGAAGAAACAGTATCCGCACCGAGAACAAAAACTTTGTCATTCTTTTTTCCCAACTCAACTAATCCTTCTCCAAAACCGAACCTTGTGGCTTTATTACCAAAAACATTTACCATAATTTATATCCCTGTTATTTATTATTTTAAACTTTCATCTATTTCTTTAAGCGCTTTCTCTAATTGATCTTGATTTGGCGCTTTTCCATGCCAATCAGCAACATTTTCCATAAAAGAAACACCTTTTCCTTTTACGGTTTTTGCTATTATTACTGTCGGTTTTCCTTTACATTGTTTTGCTTTTACATAAGCATCATCAACTTCTTTCAAATTGTGTCCGTCTATTTCTATTACGTTCCAACCGAAAGATTTATATTTATCCGATATAGGATTAATATTTAATATATCTTCCACTTTACCGTCTATCTGTAATCCGTTACAATCAACAATGGCACATAAATTATCGAGTTTAAAATGCGGTGCACACATAACGGCTTCCCAAACAGAACCTTCCTGCTGTTCTCCGTCTCCCATAAGAACATATACTCTGTTATCCTGCTTTAATGTTTTCATACCTTTTGCAATACCGACACCTATTGAAAGACCGTATCCCAAAGAACCGGTGGAAATTTCTATACCCGGAATATGTTTATCCATTGCGGGATGTCCTTGTAAACGGCTGCCTATTTTTCTTAATGTATCCAATTCATCATTAGGAATACAACCTATCTGAGAAAGAACGGCATATAAAACGGGGCAAACATGACCTTTTGATAAAACGAAGTAATCTCTGTCTCTTTTTTGACAATTATCCATATTAAAATTCATATGATTAATATATAAATCAACCAATAATTCTACAGAAGATAAACTTCCTCCGGGATGTCCGGAACCTGCTTTTTGCAACATCTTAAGTATTTCTTTTCTGACAGATGCTGATATAACTTTTAAATCAGCTATTTCCATTTGCTTCCCCCAATTTTATATTCTTATTTTTTAATTTATTATATAAGTTCATCTTATCTATTATACCATAAATAATAATAGATATATGTTCCAATATTCTTATATCCGAAAAATCGAAATCCGAATTTTTCTTATTAATTGCAACAACTATCGCTATTACTTTATTTTCATGCTTTATGGGTAAAAATGCCGCGGATTTCAATTTAACACTGTCACTTATAAAATTTCTGGAATAATTACTTAAATCAAAATCGTTATTTAAAATAACATTTTCACCGCTGTTTATTACATCATTATAAATTGTACCTTTTTTGTTAGAAAATTTTAAGTCTTCATTCAATCCGAAAGAACCTTTTACGGAAAACAACATATTTTTCTCTTCATCATATCTGAAAACGCCCAAATTTTCCACATCCAAAATTTCTTTGGATTTCGACACAATATATTCCATACATTCATTTATATCTGTTTTTGTTGCCGAATACAATGCAATATCGGAAACACTTCGTATATCTTTTATTTTCTTTACAAGGATATTATTTGTTTCCATAAGTTCTTTGGATGCTGTTTCCACTTCTATTTCCAATTTTCTGTTTGTTTCTTTTATTTCCTGATAATCTTTTATTCTGTTTATCAATGCAACCAAATATTTTGAAACACTGTTTATTATATCTATATTATCAACATTAAAAGAATTTTCTGTTTTACTTAAAACAACAAAAACTCCGGTACATTTTTTATTTTCATCTATAAGAGGTATTGTCATCAACGAACCGATACTGTCATTACTTAACTCACCCAAATTTTCCTTTACTATTTTAACTGTCTCGTTTATAACTATTTCTGTTGTTTCGGAATATGTTTTCCAAATATAATTGTTACTGTTTTGAGATATAAACGTAGTATTGTTATTTAACAATCCGTTTTTTGCAAACACCTTAAGTTGTCCGCTTTCGTCCGGTATAAACAATGCACACATTGAATCTTTTATTCTTTTTTGAACCACACTGAAAACGACATGTATGGAATTAACAAGTTCCAAATCGGAACTTATAATACTTGTTGCGGAAAACAACAAGTTCATTGTTGTATTTATATCAAAAACTTTATTGTGCAACTTCTTTAAATCCACAAGAATTTTTTTCCATATTCCGTAATCTGCGGTTTCATCAATATTTACTTCTTTATTTGAAACGATATTATTTATCATTATTTTTATTTGTTTGAAAGGATCAAATATATATTTTCTTATATAAACATATGCAACAAAAATAAATGCAACCAATAAAAATATAACCGACAACAAAAATATTGTAATATTTAAATTACTTGATAAAATTTTGGAAAACAATGTATACGAAGGCCAAACTTCCACCCAACCGACAACATTTTTATCGTTTTTTATGGGATATGAAAGTTTCAATGCAGATAAAAAAACAGAATTTATTTTTGGTTTATCGGAAGTTTTTTCTTCCTTGTTTTTTATCAACAAATAACCTACATATTCATTTTTTTCAAGTTCGGAAATAAATTTTTTGGTTTTATCCACGGCAAAGTTTTTAGTAACTATTTCCGATAACATTTGTTTGGATTCATCTATCATGGGATAAATACTTTTTTTCAATTCGTTATCGAAAAAAACATACACAAACAGAAACCAAACAAAAAGGAAAAACAAACTTAAAAAGAATATGATGGTTATATGTTTTATTATTGTTTTATTCATTTTCATCATCTATCAATTGTAACGATTTAGATGTTCCAAGTCTGCTTGCACCGGCGACTATTAATTTTTCCGCCTGTTGATAATTTGATATTCCGCCGGAAGCTTTTATTTTTACATTATTTTTCAATATTTTCTTAAAGAATTTAATATCTTCAACAGTTGCCCCGGACGGTGCAAATCCCGTGGAAGTTTTTAAAAAATCAACACCGTTATTTAAAATTATTTTAGCGATTTTTTCTTTTTCTTCTTCGTTCAAATATGCCGTTTCAACTATTATTTTTAAAATTTTGTTTAAACTTGTTTTTCTTAACAAAGCAATCTCTTTTTCCACATAACTGAAATCTTTCGATTTTAAAGCGGAAATATTCACAACGGCATCTATTTCATCCGCTCCGTTTTTTATTGCTTGTTTTGCTTCTATAAGTTTACCTATGCAACTGTTATATCCCAAAGGAAATCCTATTACGGTACATACTTTTACATCAGTATTAATTAAAGCTTTTTTACAACTTTCAACCATAAAAGGAGGTACACATACGGAACAAAATCTGTTTTCAACAGCTTGTTCGCAAAGCAACTTAAAATCTTTATATGTTGCATTGGGTTTTAATAATGTATGATCTATAATCGATGCTATGTTTACCATGTGTATTTTACCTTATAAGTAACTTTCTTTTCACCCTTTGCCGGAACATCCACTTCAAAAACCGCGGTATTTGAATCTTTCTTTTCAAATTTTTGAGAATTTGATGTTATTTTCCAATTTGACCAACCGTAAAACTTTTCTATAACATCAACTTTTACAGCCTCGGCTTTGGCATTTTTCAAAGTAATTTCATAACTTTCTTCGGATTGTTTTGCCGAATTGTTACTTGATGAACTTGTTCTTTTTCTTTCCGCAGTAACATCAAAAGCATTACCTATTGTTAATTTCATATCTTTGTTTTCCGGTGTATGATCTATTTGATCTTCACCGACAAATTCTATAGAATCCCCGTCACTCTTAAACACTCTGACTTTTCCTTTAGGTAAAGGTATTCCTAAATTTGATGCTTTGTTGTTTTTGAATTTTAAAGATATTTCAACTTTGTTATTTTTAGAACTCTCATAAGTATATTTTTTTTCTACCGGAATATTTTGTGCTGCAGTAAATTCTATTTGTTTCTTTTCGTTATCTTTCAAGTTTGCTTTTCTTTGTAATTTATAAATATGATATTCAAAGAAAGATTGTTCCTGAAAACCTGCTGCCTCTTCCGCCACTGCATCCATTGCAGCACTCTTGGCAGCCAACATAACTCTGTTAGACCTGCCGTATTCTTTAACCGTATTTACATCTCCTGCCACCAATTTTAATTTTGCATCTTTATATGTGGCACCTGATGTATTATTTATTGTTACCCATGCATTTAAATCTATTTTTTTGTCATCCTTATCCAACACTGCAACATAATCCGCAACCCATGAAAAACCGGTTGTTTTATATGTTAATTCCAATTTTTTCTTACCGGAAACTTTACTGTTTATCAACCATGACAATGTAGGTTTCAACATTAATCCTTCCGGCATTTTCGGCAAAGAAATTTCCCCTTCCGGATTAATTACAATTTTATCGTTATTTGTTTTTATTATTGTTCCGCCTTGAACCGATAAAAGTTTACCGGAAATTTTTTCTTTTTGAGAATTAGGCAAATATCTTTCCACCGTTATATCTTTACCTATATATTTCTGTAACAATTTGTTACTGTTAACCAAATCGAAATCATAGTTTTGTTCAAGAATTGTAATTTTATCTGCATCCGAAAGAAATTTCGGCAACACACTTGTAGGATCTATTTTTGCGGACACATCATCTACTTCTATCATTTGTTGACCGTTTTTTACATTAACTTCTTTTGTATCTTTTACAAGAGCAAAATTATCGTTATAAATTGTTACCGATGCAGCATAAATAAAGCCTGAAACAAACATAAGTGCTGATAAAACAAAAATTTTTTTCATGACGGGTACCTCTTATATTTTTATTTGCATAAAAAAATAGAACAACAGTATTAATACTGTTGTTCTATTTGAGTAATTTTATTTATTCTTTTTATATGTCTTTGTTCAAATTCGGTTTCAAGAAAAGTTTTAATCCATAAACAAATATCATCAACAGTTGCAAATCTTGCTCCGGCACACATAACATTTGCATTATTATGTTGAGCTATCAGCTGTGCCGTATCTTTACTCCAACAAACTGCCGCCCTTATACCTTTAACTTTGTTTGCAGCTATTGACATTCCGATACCTGTTCCGCAAATTAAAATTCCTTTATCTGCAACTTTTGAAACCACATTTTGAGAAACTTTAAGTGCAAAATCGGGATAATCGCAACTGTCTTTGGAATTTGTACCGCAATCTATCACTTCATGTCCCAACGATTTTATAAAAGATATCAACTTATCTTTTACCTCTATTCCTGCATGATCACAACCGAATGCAATTTTCATTTTGACACCCTTTAATTATAATATAAAGAGCTTATCTCCGTTTTTTACTCCGGCAGCATTAGCTTCTTCCATATCCAAATGACATTCCAATGCCATTTTATCACTGACTCTTGCTATAACATTATCGAAAACAAGACCTCTTTCCCCTTCCGTTTTCAATTTTAAAGAGTCTCCGTTTTTTACTCCGTAAAATTCGGCATCTTTCGTTGTAAAATGGATATGTCTTTTGGCAACAATGCAACCTTCTTTTAAATCTATTGAGCCTGCAGGACCTATAACTTTTATAGGTTCGGAACCTGCCAAATCTCCGGATAATCTTATACAAACATTAACACCTAATCTTATGGCATCAGTTACAAATATTTCCACTTGTGTTTGTTTTCTTAACGGTCCCAAAACTCTGACTTTTTCTATTGCTCTTTTTGGTCCCTGTATTGTAACTGTTTCGTCACAAGCATGTTCTCCCGGTTGAACCAAATCTTTTGTTTTTGTTAATGTATGACCTTTACCGAATAATGTTTCCATATCTTCTTTTGACAAATGAATATGTCTGTTTGAAACATTTGTCAAAATAGGATTTTTTGCTCTGTTTTCGTTCATTTTTATTTTTCCTTTGTAATAATTATTTACTGAATTTTACCAATGCTTCAAAAGAATCGGCTTTCAAGCTTGCTCCGCCTACCAAACCGCCGTCGATATCTTCTTTTTTCATAAGTTCGCTTACGTTTTCAGGTTTAACTGATCCGCCGTAAAGAATTCTTATTTTGTCTGCTGCATCACAATACATTTCGCCGTAAACTTTTCTTATGAAAGCATGAACTTCTTGTGCCTGGTCGGGAGTTGCTGTTTTTCCTGTTCCGATTGCCCAAACCGGTTCATAAGCTATAACTATTTTTTCTGCTTCTTCTTTTGTTAAACCTTTTAAACCTTCTCTAACCTGAGCTTCAATAACTTTAAATGTTACATCGGATTCTCTTTCCTGCAATGTTTCACCTACACAAACTACAGGTATTAAACCTACAGCTAATGCAGCTTTAACTTTTTTGTTTACTGTTTCGTTTGTTTCACCGAAATATTGTCTTCTTTCGGAATGTCCGATTATTACATATTTGCAACCTG
>JAEEGL013335015.1_pt1 | contig 17943 bp, 16 predicted proteins | sample 9134231 | NCBI WGS metagenome assembly JAEEGL01 (sample SAMN16246548, study PRJNA631951) | gut metagenome | biome: gut microbiome; feature: rumen; material: fiber-attached | host: Bos | place: Iran: Karaj | collected 2018-10 | reverse complement strand
GAAAAAGGAAAATCTTATAGCGAATGGGAAGCAGAAAAGAAAAACGACTCATACAAGCTCATTTTAAAAAGAGATATCTTTGATTGCATACGTTATTCCACAGATTACGAGGACTTTCTTTCCCGAATGAAACAAAGAGGTTATGAAATAAAAGGAGCAGAATTTGGCGAAGACGCTCCAAAGTATATTTCATTTAAACCCGAAGGATATGGGAATTTTATCCGTGGATGTAAAAAGAATCTCGGAAAAGGTCATACAAAAGAAGAAATAATGGAGCGAATCGAGAGGCAAATCGCCTCCAGAGAAGCTTGGAAAGAAAAACAAAAAACACTTCCCTTATATACTCAAAAGCTAGTTGATACTTCTACTGAAAAATATCAAGAAAATGAATCCTTTAAGCATTGGGCGGATTTAAGAAATCTGCAGATTGCTGCAAGTTCTTATGCCAATACCGGTTCTATATCTGAATTAAATATCGAAATAGATCTGCTAAAAGACAAACTAAAGCAAAACCGTTCTTCTCTTGTAGTTCTAGATAAAGAAAAGAAAGAACTTGCAGAGCAAATTCGTTATTTAACGATTTACAACGAAAACAAAGTATTCTTTGACGAATACAATTCCGCTATAGATTCTGATGATTATTTAATGAGAAACGAAAGCCGACTTACTCTCTATGATGGTGCCGTTTCTATTTTAGAAAAACATGGTATTAATCCCGATGATATTTCCTTGGAACAATTAAAGAAAGATTTGGAAAATCTTGAAGAAAAACGCAATAGTATCAAAAACGAGAATGTTTTACTCACTCCCAAAATAAAAGAATTGCAATTACAGCTGAATAATCTTAATGATTATCTTCAGTTCGAAAAATCCCAGGAAGTCAAAAACGCCCAAAAAGAACAAGATAGATAATCTTGTTTTAGACTAAGTACGAAAAAGATATTACGATTGACGATATTATCGTTTCCACAGTATATTATAAATATATTTTATTTTTTCGTGGTGGAGAAATGTATTATACCGTTATACATGAAAATAATAAAGAGCCCTATGCGTTTTTCGAATATTGCATTAATTGGAATGTTGAAAAAATATGTGAAAGCCAAAATTCAAGCGGTAATGGATTTATCGTTCAAATGGTACATGTGGAAACCAACATTTCATGGATTGGTATAGATGAAGACTATTTTGAGGCTTGGGAAGTTGAAGAAAAACAATGTAAGGATCAGCGAAAGCCAGATGATTCCTTCAACATAAAAGATCCAGAAATAATACCTAATGATGAATACATTCCAATCGTTAAGCTTTCCGTGGGTACAAAAGGATATATCAAATATGATACTGAAATTTTTTGGATTGATAAAATAAATGATAATTCTCTATACAACATTGTAAATAATTGGGAAAAACGTCAAAATGGAATGGCACGTGATTTAAAATCCGAATTTGTAAAAAATTGCCCTGAATTACTAAAAAAGGCGGCTTTAGATAAAAGACATTATGAACACTCCTACGATTGTTCTTCTGTTCAAAACGTTCAATTATCCTTTGAGCATGCCTACGCAAAAGCTTTAAAAGATAACAAACGCTATGCCAAAAAGCGAATAACCGAACTGCTTGAAGGAACCGGCTATGAAGAAGTTATTGATTTAATTACTGAAAAATACGAATTATAAAACAAAAGGAACGCTGAGCGTTCCTTTTGTTTTATAATTCATCTTGTCATCACAGTGTCTCTCCATTTAATAATGTTATCGCCAATTACCACATATTCATTATCTTCTCGATGGTTTATATCATCCATAAATGCCTCAATTACTTATTATATTTATGAAAAAATTTTTATACCAACATATAATTAAAACAAATCTTTGAAAATCAATTCCAAATCCTCTTCGGGTGTATATACCGGCTCCAATTCATTATTCTCAATCGCTTTTATCATTACCTCTTCTTTGTGCATCAAGCGCAAATAAACTTGTTCATCCATAGAAAAGTCTTCATTTGCGTCAGTTTTATAAAAATCTTGCAAATAATAATATTGCGTATACTGTCCATCCGGCAATCCCAAACGGTGAATTCTATCTTTAGATTGCAACAGATGAACCAGATTATAACTATACTCAAAATATACAGCATCATGACACACACTATGAAGAGAAACTGATTCCGCTAAAGTATGAGGATTCGTTATTAAAACATCATACTTTCCACTTTTAAAATCATTAATCAGTTCCAATCTATCCTGTAATTCAACCTCTCCCATAATATATTTTGATTTTATGCCCAAATTAGTCAATTCGCGTTGAATACTATTTATCGAATCAATAAAAATGCACCAAACAACAACTTTTTTGCCCTCTGAAACAAGTTGTTTTACAGCATCTAAGCATTTCTGTTTTTTGGATGTTATATCTATTTCTTGAATTAACTGCTGTATTTCTATCGCATAATCAACAAAATCGATTTCATCAATATCGCCATCTATATCTAATACACTACTGAAATCCTTTAAATCTATCGCTTCAAGAAGTAATCTGGGATTGGATTCTAATTGTAAAATTCTAATAAAAAGGGCGAGTTTATTATTTCTATATTTCTTTCTTACTATATCGAATATACGTTTCTCTTTTTCATTAGTTTGTACTCTATATATAATGTCTGGATTCGCTTCAGGAACATTCAATTCTTTTTTTGTCGTCCTACAGAAAAATGGCTGAATCTTATCATTTATTATCTCCATATCTGTAGGAAATGGATCACGCAAATATGAAATATCAAATCCAAAATATTCGTTGTATTCGTCATTATAAAGAATATGTAACAAGTTATATAAGTCCATATACGAATTTGGTATAGGCGTTCCTGTCATTGCTATTTTATATACCGCGTATTTGGATATTTCTAAAGCAAAAGATGCTCTCTGACCTCTTATAGCTTTGACTTTATGGACTTCGTCAAAAACTAATAGAGTTCGTTTGGATACAAGGTTCTCTATTTCCGAAATGTAATTGCCTATACTCTCATAATTAAACAAAAATAAATTACAATTTCCGGAATCATATTTTAACGCCTGTCTTTTTGATTCCGAATTAATAAATTTGGCATCCTGAATATTAAAACAATTCAACTGTAGTTTGTTTCCAAAACATGCTTTAAACTCGTCAATCCACGACCCGAAGGCGTTTTTGGGGCCAATCATCACTACTCTGTCAACCAAATCCTTGTATTTCAAAACACTATAAACCGCCAATGCCGAGGATGTCTTTCCTGAACCAGGAACTGAAAAATTGCAGGAACGCATCATTACATACATAAAAAAAGCATCCCTCATCTGCTTTTCACGTAAGGTTCTCTCAAATTGGTTATTCACAATTTCTTTGAATTGAATGTACTTATCCTCTATACGAACCGCATCAGTTTTTAACTCAATACCTAGACTTGCTCGTTTTTCTATATAGAGGTTCCTTTGTTTAATATACTCTTTTAGTCTTTCTGTTGAATAGTATTCATAACCTAGCGCCGGGATTTTCTTTTCTAATAATTCATTAATTTTTATGTAATCTGGATATACCAATTCTGGATTAAAGAAAATAGTATTATTCTCTATTCTATCAATCTTATGTTGAAGGCGAGATTTAAAAAATATCTTCGAGGTCAACCAATCTAAATCTGGAGTATTAACTTGGAGTATTAATTGTCCATTCAAATAATCTAAAATTACTGAATTGTCTTTTAATAATATTTCTTCCACGATTACTTTACCCTTATTATGCTTTATTATCTCTTTAACAATAACTTCTTCCGCTGCTGCAACGTACAATCCATCTTTTTCATTATTCCACAATTGTTCAAACTCCTCCTGAGATTTTTTTATTCCCTCAGAGTAAAATCCGTCTTTATCTAACCAGCTACAAGTCAATTGAAACGATTCATAATTTAAATCTACTGCCGCTTCAGTCTCATTGTTTGAACCTCTAAAACAGATAACATTTCCTTCTACATCTGTCATTAAGCCGCATTTATCATGGAAAATACCCGGGGTCTTAAAAGCTATCTTTATTTCCACTGTACCTACAGCAATAAAATATGCCAAATTAGAAATTAACATCTCTTCTCTCAATGAAAGCTTTTCTTGAAGTTTTTTCAAAAGCTCCTCATTAATGGATTTCTTTATTGCATACCCTCTTTTGATTTCCCGAAAATCTTCATATGAAATATCATGCGATATAATAATTCGATAATGGCCTCCATTTATGTTCAACAATTCTAACCCTTCAGAATACATCGCTAGTGCCTTGGCCGAAAAATACGCACTTGTCCTGTCAAACTTTATTGCGTATCTGAGTGTAGGATTATAGAACTCTTTAGGAATGTCATTTTCCCCAGTGGTATATACAGGTTTTAGAACTAAATCTTTAAACATTAATAGCCTCTTTTATTTCTTGAATAGCTTCCTCCAAACGTTGAATGTTAGACTTTAAATCATCAATTTGTTCTTCTGTCAATCTTTTTATAATTCCAACATCTATTGAATTCAAAGAATCAATTGCATTTTTTAACATTTGGTTAGGTTTATCTCTCGTTTCCTTTACCTTGACCTTGTTATCAACAATAGTCATCGTCCTTTTGAGTTCTTCCTTAGTTTCCTCATCTGCTCTTATTCTTGAAATATCCTCTGAGTTTAAAGTTTTATTTGCAGGCAAATTATCTAAGACAGTCTCTGCTATTTCTTCTTCTTTATCAATATATTCATCTAAATAAACGGATTTAGATATACCCTTTAAATTACGAATAAAACGAGTCATGTCTTCATCAGGTTTCACTAATAAATTCGTAAATGCAATATACTTCAGGCTTTGTTTTTTATCCTCTTCATTAATATTTTTTAATGCACTATACAATTCTCTAATAGGACCATCCAACTGCAAATCACGTGCCAAATAATATTGTTTAGGCGCCTTTATAGTATCTAAAAAATCTACTAGTAGTTTTGCTATTTCAAGTTCTCTTTTTACATCGGATTTTCTTTGATTTGTGCTTCTCGCATACTCTTCTTCTGTAAGAAGTTTATTTTCTTCAATATCTCTATATAAACCAACTAATCTATCAATAGGATCATAATCAACCCTTTCCTCGGAGCCGATTTGAATTTGAAGTTCCAACATCTTTATTTGTTTTGCACTTTTCTCATAATCTTTCTCCAAAATTACGGTTTCGAAATAGTTAAACGAATCACTCTCTTTTGCAAGATTTCTCAAACATGAAAATCTTCTATTACCATCTATAATTCTTCCATCATTTAAAACGACACCATACTTCTGTTGGCCCAGAAGTTTTATATTATCTTGAGTTTGTTTCATTTTTTCAGGATTGCTATTTGTTATAAATCCCTGAATTACATCGTTATAATGATTCACATCACTTTTAGAAAGCGAATCCTGTCCATTTTCCGCCTTATATTTGCTTATCCAAGTGGATATTCTATCATTCTGATCATTATAAAATAAATTATCTAATCTAACCATGTACACAGAATAGTTTGAAGTTACTCCATCTACAGTAAGTTTTACAACTTGCTCTGTTTTTCGAACAGATTCATTTTCAATTCCATCTCTCAATAAATTCATTTTAATTCCTCCATTATATTTCTTCGTAATAATATTCTTTTGACAAATATATTTTTTCCATTATTGAATCATAATACATATCCGTCGATTTAATAAATTGATTTATTTGTTCTTTCGAAAATATTACCCCATATTCATCCGCTAGATATTTTAAGAATTCGTATATATTCGATTTTTTTAAACGTTTGAGCAAATATTCTATAAAGTCTTTCGTTGTTATTTGATTTTCCTCTTTGCTAAATACAACATTTCCCCCAGTTTTTACAAATCGAATTTTCTTTGAATTTTTAATTAATCCAGAATTAAACCATTCATCTAACCCGATATCTTGTAAATAATGATGAAATCCTGAATTTTTAAGTTTTCTTACAGTGAAAAACTTCTCATCAGGAAGATATTTTATAGCTAAGTCAACATATTCATTTATCATTTTCTTATTTACATTCGGATAAACACGCTGAATTCGACTCAATTTAATAAATTTCATATCTTCATATTCCAATAATTCATATGAAGATCTTAAATCATCTAACGTACTATTTACAAAGTTTAAATAAATCATTCTTTTATCAAGTGTTCTAAAATCGAAAAAATCATCTTTAGTAAAAAGCTCTTTAAAGTAAGCACCTGCAGAAGAATACTCGGAACTTACAACATAATCAGCATATAACCTAAATCCCAATTCCTTTAATGTTCTAGCATTAATCTTATTTCCATTTTTTAATCCGTACTTATTTGTAAATTTTTCTCTGATATCTTCAATAAAATAAAAATCCTCAAGAAGATGATTTTGTAAATATCTTTTTTCTTCAGCGTCCAACAAAGGTTGATTGATAGAACATATTCCGTTGTGATAATAATTCGAAATATATGGGAGAAAATTAGCCATGGCCGTTTGTGCTAATACTCCAAATTCACTTTCATACAATTCGCAAAACTCTTCTATGCTAACAGGCGCTACTTTATAAAGAAAGTCTACAGTTTGCTTTTCTCTACTAGCATTTCCAAACGAAATATAAGGCATTCTATTTAAAGTAACATTAATTAAATTCCCCTTTTTCCATTGTAACTCAGTTTTCTTTAGAATATTATGAAGCTCATATTCATCCCTTATATCATATTCCAACATTGTTTCTTTATTATCTCTAAATATTTTCAATGTTGATAATTCAATATCGTTAAAGACTTCAAAATGAAGATTTTTAACCATTTCGCAAATATCAATTTCATCTATCGGATAGAATCTAATTTTCCTTCCATACTTGGATACAAAAAATCTGCTATCATCTATCCTTGCCCCAAAGGCTCTATCAGACGAAAATAAGAGTTTTTTATTATCAAGTTTTTCTGTAATCAGAAAATCATTATATAATTTATAAAATTCTTCTACCGTTATTTCTCTATCAGAGCAATAATGTTTTCCGAGCTTTTGACATAACTTCGCCTTATTACAATCTATATATTCATCAAAAACATATATTTTGTTCTTGTATTTGAATTTATAAAATGCTTTTTCTATTTCCGGCGTTATTCTTTCATCCTCTACAATTTCGTCCAGGTTTCGGAATCCACTTTTATACGCCAAACTCAAATAATTATATTCTTTGGAGGTTGTAAGAAAAATATTTGAGAAAGAATCTATGTTAAACATATATTTTTCAAACCAATATTTATAATCATCCTCTCTTAATATTGGTTTATTTCTAAAAAGTCTTAAAACAACTTGTCGAATTCTTTCTCTTGTGACGCCCATTTTTTTGCCACATTCTTCTAATGTTTTTCCTTCCAAACGCATTTTTAGAATTGCGGCATCTTTTTCATTTGAAATTGAATTAATCCAATCTTCTATGTACGGCAATCTATTACGATATTTTCCATTTACCAATTCTATTCTTTGATTTTTTAATAAACGTTGTATAGATTTATTATTTATTTTCGCCCTGACAAAGAAATTATTTTTTGTCATTACTTCTTCGTAAATATGATTAGATATTAAATCAAATACATATTCATCATATAATCTATATATTTGTTCAGAATCATACACCAAACTTCGAAATTCTTTACAATAAATAATTTCTTCATAATTATATGTTTTTAAAAGCAGCTTTATTTCTTCCTTTTTAGCCACTATATTATTTTTCATTAAATCGGTAATCTGACTAACAATATAATTATCTTTATCAATTTTTTGTAAAATGAAATTGTAAATTTTTTTTATTCGATAATCCCTATTGATTTCATCTGACGTCTTTATTACTTCTGTATTGTTTTTTAAGTATTCAATTATTTCAGAAAAAGATTTTGCGCCCAAATTTCTTATATCATATAATTCGTTTAATCTAATAAAAGAAACTTGGTTAATTGAAAAATAGCCTCCGCGTAACAAACCATTCTGAGTTCTTACTGAAAAACCTATATCTTGAATATTAATATCAGGAACAAGTATTCCCTTTTTATTTCTATAAGAAACCCTTTCTATTTTTTCATTTAATAATTCTGGAACAGCCTCTTGAATAACCAACTTAGAATCATCTTCATTTATTAATATAGAATTTTGTTGTATAACTTCACTTTTTTCACCATTCTTTTTATATAAATTCTTTAGATGCATTATTTCTTCTAAACTATTTGCTCCAATATTTTTTATAGAAAAAATATCATCCTCCTCTTTTTCCATCAAATCATTTAATGATAAAATTCCTGCTCTTAATAATGCATTTTTGGACCTGTTTGACAATTTCAAATCCACAGTAGGTATAGTATCTTGGCTATCACTATCTGCTCTATAATTCGTTAAAAGTTCATCATATTTCTTCAAAAAGTATTCTAATTCTTTTTCACTTTCAAAATCTATTCTTAATCCATAATGAATTGAATTTTCACCATTATGAATTTTTTTAGGGAAAAATGTCATATTTGAATTATGATAAATTCTATATATTATTTTCCCCTTTATTAACCTTTCATTTTTAGGATGAATCACTATATTACTCTTATTAACTGGAACATTATAAACAATCACATTTCCTTTTTTATACTCGGAAATGTGTACATTATTCTTTGTACATTCGTATCCATATTTATAAAATATATACCCATCCATAAAACATTATCCCGTTATAAAATTCGCATCATATATCAATATTATTAAGAATAGTTATTTAGCATGTATTCAGCTCTTTCTTTAGTGAAAATCCACGATTCAGGTATTGACTCTACATATCCAGGAGATATCGCTTTTTCACCCCAAACATGATACTCTCTTAAAATAGTATCTCCATTGCCACCTCTCGCATTGTGCATTTGATTGGCAATTTCTTTAGGCGAAGCTAAATATATCCTTGGCATATCACCTAATTCGACTCCTTTAAATTGAACCAAGCAAAAAATAGTTTTTTCTCCATGCAATGCAAGCCAAGTATCTATTGCTTCATGATAATCCCTTCCCTTTTTTAATGATTGGGTTAATCCCCATCCTCCATCTTTACTTCCTTTGACAGATATTTTAAGCAATTTATCACCATCTACAGCTACAAGGTCATATTCAGGTTGATCCGCTCCATACTGAACCGACACGGCTATTCCGCATCTTGCAAATTGGGCTGCTGCAAGAGCTTCTGCCGCAACTCCAACGTGCCAAGAAGTAAAATAATTATTATCATTTTTTATTCCAAGCAAAGAATCAATTCCACCTATTGACTGGATATACTCTCTCTGCCAACATAATTTTTCATAATAATACTCCACGCCATTTCCAAGTTTCTCTCTTCCCCTATGACAAATAATTATTTCTTCTATTAGTTTTTTTATTTCCGATAAATCTTTTTTCGACCGAACAAATTTAATAAAATCGTCAACATAACCATTATTAATCAAATAATTCGAATCTGAAGCATATGTCTTATAGGTACTTAAACTTTTTCCTGGATCTTTAAACTCCATGTACTTTATAAGACCCTCCCTAATATCTTGTTTCATGTCAAAAATAGTATAATTATTTGTTTTTTTCATTGTTTTCCTTCCAAATTGAATTTCTAATGTAACTCAAAAATCTATTTATCATAACCCCGATATTATTAATATCGGATTATTGCTCTATTCATTAAAGTCAAATTAACCTTTATACTTTTTAATACGCATAAAAAGCACAGGTTTTCACACCTGTGCCTCATAATCAATCTCTGTTTTTAATTGTTCCCCATTATATTTTCTATTCATAGCTTTCCACCTTCTGATATTATAACACAAATCCTGCTTTTTGACATAATATCATATGTTTCTAAAAGCGATGTCCTATTATTCGCCCTCAGTTCAATTCATAGGGTTTTAGGCAAATACCGCCCCAAAAAAATTATTTAATTATTTACGGCTGAAAAATCGGTCTGAAAAGACCTAAAATGATTTTTGTGTTTTTATATTACACAAGCATCAATGAGTAATTGATCCATTTCACCTTATAAATAATATTGGTTACTTCGGTATTATTAATTGCATTTTGAGAAATATCCAAAACTCTATCCATTTCTTTAAGGAAGATTCTTTTTTCGTATTTTCTGAATTCCTCTGTAAAAGAATTGTCAATATCCGGTTTAATAATCAAATCATATATTTCCGCATTAGGCTTGTTATTAGCTTGGCGAATAACCCTACCAACCCTTTGAACATACTCACGAGGATTAGTCCCATATATCACACTATAAATTCCATCAGTGTTGTTATAGTATGTGATGTAGGGAGGAAAATGAAATGGATGATTTTGGTGAAAGAGTTATATTTATCTGTGATTTTCTTGGAATCACACCTTATCAAGTCTGGAAAAAGACAAATCTGTCTAAAAGTTCTTTTTATCGAAGTATATCTTCAAGGTCAAAAAATATGCGTTTAAATAATTTTCTGGAAATCGTTAATGCACTGGAAGTGCCAATGGATTTTTTTGAAATGCCAATGGACTCCTTTAAGGAGGCTGTGATTTTGTATGCCTATAGGAAACTAAGTAAAGAGAATAAAGAGAAAGTCTTAGGATATGCCAAAGGACTTGTTGAAGATGAAACTGATATATGAAAGAACCTATGATATGAGTCTGACCCTTTTCATTTAAAAAACAATGCTATACGTATAATTATTTGTTTTGATAATTGTACCCATAACATTGTTTTGTTTTTTTACATATTTACAGCCATTTTATCAACTTCAGGCGGGGAAATCATTTTATTCGAGTATAATTTTTGCCAGTTAAGAGGATGCTTATTTCTCTTATTATATGCCAAAAGCATTGCTTCGGCGTATCCAAGTGAACCGGCTCTTCTTTCTCTGGCCGTTTTTGATAGTTCTTTTATTGATATTTCCCCGAGCTTTTCTTTAAATGTTTCATCCTTGATGTTATCCCCGAAAGCGTTCAGAAGCCTTGCTACACCGTTTAATATATTGGCGGAAAATGATTTTAATTCTCCTTCCCACGTTATTATTATAAGTTTCAAAACCCTGTCCAACAAATCATATCCGTACTTATCAAATATAGACTCTATTGTTCCGATAGCACATATATATCCTGGCGCCGATGATATGCCGATTTTTAAATCATATGATTCAATAAGACCTTTTATTAAAAGTTCTTTTTCGTTCCCCGCCTCACAATTTGCATTAAAAATCTCTATCGGATGCAGAGGTTTTACATTTTTCATCTGATTTGCAAAAATATCCGCTTCCTCACAGTATTCAAGATCATCATATACCATACACCACACTGGCGTTTCTCTGCTTCCCGATGCCATTGCAACAATTTCTGCCGTATGCTGTCCGTTAAACACAAAATTCACCCCGTTTCTACGGCTTACCTTTATGGGGTTAATCTGGTTTAAATCAAAGTTTTCAACAGCTTTTTTAACATGTAACATCGAAAGATTTCTCTGATAATCCTGATTAGACACCAAATCTTTTATTGGGATCAGTTCAAAATGAACTCTCGGAATGAATTCTTCATATTCGTTATTCATACACTCTTCCTTTCTATCAGTAATTCCTGGATATTACTTATTGTGTGTTCCAGGGATGTAAGTTTGTTCATCAAATGTAAACTGGCTTTCTCCGTTATCTTTGAGAAATTCTCTGATTTCTTTACTCTTTCTATTGATGAAATCCATGAATCTATTGTCATGCATAAACTGTTTACTTCTGAATCAGGATTATATTCAGGCATTCGTCTTATACCTGCATTGGAATGGTACTTTGACTCTTTCCTCTCTCTTCTGCTTACAGGATCTTTTTCCTGAACATGACTCCATTTGACTTCATTACGTATATACGAGAGGGAAATATAATCTAAGTTTTTTTCAATCACATTGTTTGATATTGCTCGTATTTCTTCATTACTTAAGCGAGACAGTTCAATGGTATTTTCATGAGATATCCGTGTTTTATTTAAAAGAATCCTTTTTCCCATTTCAACGCTCGCTTCAAAAATACAATTAACTGCCTCGGAATAAAGATTGTACTTCTGTACAGTTCCCCCCGAAATAAAATATTCTTTCCCTATTTCATTTGAAATATCGGTTTTGGACTCACTCTTTGAATTATCCCCATGTTTGACCATACTGTAATGAAGCAAAGATCCGATTAGGTATTTTTTATATTCGTTTGTAAGAATGTTTCGCTTTAACTGGTTGTTACAAATATAAATTGCAGCATCCATCCAATCATCAAAGAATAATTCTGATATCTTTACTGGAATCTCCATTTCCATACACAATTCATACTTTTCTTTGTCTTCCAAATGGTTTCCCCGCCATGTATAAATCACGACCGGGTCCGAATCATACTTAATCCTGTTTCTTATATCATCTTTTTCCACTATTCCAAGCGGCTGAACCATTCTTGAAAACAGTGGAATTTCTTTTATATAGCAGACTTCTCCTGCATTCATATTTATCCTCCATTAATTCGTATTAACTATTTGAAATATGCGAACATCAAATTCAGCACAGTTATTTCTTTCAATTCCAAACAGCCGGTAAGAAACATTGCTTACGATATTTTCATTAAGTAAAGATATCTGAGTCATAAGTTCCGTGCTGTAAATATCGCAGTAAGAACATCCTTCTGTCTTTATTTTTATAGCGTCTTTATCTGTTTCATGTGCCTGGCATATTGCTATTTTCTTTTTCTCAGGATTTACAAGAATATAAATATATTCCGGATTATCAATTACTTTTAAGGTACATTTATGAATCCTGATTCTGTTCTTCTTCATATCCAGCGTTATTATCGGTTTCGACATTTCTTATTTCCTCTTCTTTATTAATTCTGAACACAGTATAATCATCAAAAATTTCCACTAACGTTAAATCCTGATGTTCTTTAACAGGTATTCCAAACTGTTCTTTCCATTCATCCGGATAAAACGGTTTTCTTGAATTCTTCTCATCGTTTTTTTTGCTTTTTCCATATGTTTCGGCGCAGTTTAAATCAAATACAAAAAGCATATCCTCTTTGGTTTTTATTAGTTTCCCCAAAATCTTATATCTGAAAGACGGATCCCATCCCATAAGTTTCATTACTTTCGCATAAAATATTCGGCATGAAATCATTTTAGGTTTTCTTTTTCCATCTTTTCCGATACTAGACCACTGAAAAGAATCTTTTGCTTCTTCCACGCAGGGTTTCACAGCAAGCTTCTTTTCCGTTGGATTCACTAAAAACTGAACATAATCCGTTCCCGGCAGTTTCCGTATGCAGGCTGCATTTACCGATACCTTCTCATCCTTTAAGGTTACCGAGGGTTCAAAAAGATGCGCAAAAAACTCTCCTCTGACTACCTGGTATCCTTCATACGAGAAATCATAGTCTTTTTCCACTTTCTCATCTTTTTCAAATATATTATTGTTTGTTTCAAATTCAGTCATCTTCTGCTCCTATATCCTTTAAAATATCGCTTATTCTTTCTGCGGCTTCCTGCTGCGTTGTTACCCCTTCTTCTCCGATACTGTAAATAAAATCTTCATTTTCAGTTATGAAGGATACATCATCATACTTACTTTCAAAGTTCTCTACAGCTTTCGACTCATAATATTTATCCCCGAATGATCCTGCCCATTTTGCCGGGTAAGCCCTGATTCTCTTAAGTTTCTTTTTACAGTTGTTTTCATCAAGATATTCGTCTCCATCCTGGAAAAGGAGCAGAACTGCTTCGGATAATTCAAATACCAGATATCTGTTTTCTCCTTCACCATGTATTTTTCCTAGAACTTTATACTGTGAATCCTCGCTCCATCCTAAAAGCTGATAAATAATCGGAATAAACGCGCTTCCGCTTATTATTTTTGGATAACACTGCCCGTCCTTGGTTTTACTCCACTGGATACTGTGCTTTGAGTTGCTTCCCGCTTTACGGACTGCAAGTTTTTTCTCATAAGGGTTAATCAAAAGCTCTATTCTCTGCGTATTATTCATTTTGCTTACGCTTGACCTGTTAAAAAGTATTTTCGTGGGTGAAATTGTCATTTCCATCTGCCCGTATGATGTCATGAACTGTGTGCGCACAACTTCATAACCGCTTAAATCTATCGATCCCTTTTTTATTTCATATTCAAGTCCGTTTGAAGGAATTTTTGTTATTCCCTCCATTACACTGTCGCAGGCTTTATAGTAATCTTCAGCAGTAAATCCTGCCCATTTGGGATGTATGGTTATAAATCCTGTCAAAGCGCCTTTTTTAACCACTTTCATTTCCGGAAAATAACCTTTGTTTCCGTACTTGGCATTACGTATCATTTTCTGAACAGCAAAGAAATCCTCTCTCGATATAATCGCTGAATGATGATTTTTCTGTCTGTATTGGTTGCGATCATGATTATTCTTTTTTGACTTATGATTCAGATAATTGGGAACGAATGTTTTTCTAGCCAGAACGTCACCACAATACCTTTCATTTGTTAATATCTGTAACACACTTCCTGCAGACCAGTTCTCATTTCCTCTTTTGGTAAGCCTTTCAAGTTCCGTCAGTGCATCTGCTATCTTCTGTGCAGAGTATCCGTACAGATACGAAAAGAAGATAAGCCTTACGGTCTGAGCTTCTTCTTCATTTACAATCAAGTTTCCGTCTTCATCGTGATCATAGCCAAGAAGAACCGGGGTTAAGAAAATTCCCCTCTTAAATCGCATCTCTATTGATGCATTCATTATTTCCGACTTGGTATGACTCTCTTCTTGAGCCAATGTCGCAATAAACGAAAGAGCCATTTCCGAGTTTTCATCCAAAGTGAATATATTTTCTGTTTCAAAGAACACTCCTATCGGAGGCTCTGCAGCCCTTAACTGTCTGACATAACCAATGCAGTCAATTATGTTTCTTGCAAATCGCGAAACACTTTTTGTTACTATCAGATCTATTTTCCCTGCCCTGCAGTCTTCGATCATTCTGATAAAATTGTCTCGGTGCTGCAAAGAAGTTCCGGATATACCTTCATCAGCGTAAATATCCACAAGTTCCCAGTTGGCTCTTCGGTTAACAAGATCCTCATAATGATTTTTCTGAAGCTCATATGATGATGTCTGATTCGGGTCATCTGTTGATACCCTGGCATATACCGCTACTCTTTTATGAGTTTCTGATCTGTAGAAGTCTTCCTGGGGAGTGGCAGGAATAACATCCAGTACTTCCTCATCAACTCCCTTGTATCGCTCTCTTATTTTTTCTTTTAACTGCTCATTGGTATTCGCACGCTCTTCAGATTCCATTCCTTATCTCCTTGTTGTGATTATCACAAAAATAATATTATTTATATTTTTTGACCATATTCTCACGGTTAAGTTATTAACCTATAGGTTAACAACGAAAAAATAATAACCGTCAGGATATTTTCCAAACGGTTATTATGTGATAAAAGACTTTATTATTGAGGAAATGCTGTCTATCAGAAGCTGCTGTTTTTCCGGAGTGCATAGTGAGATGAGTTCTGATAATTCTTTATTATTTAACAACAATGAATTATCAGGAGCGCTGTATATAAGATCATTAATTGTAACTCCCAAAACCTCGGAAATTTTTAACAGTTTTGACAGGCTTGGTTTCTTCTTTCCGGATTCTATGTTACTTATATACGAAGAAGAAGTATTTAATTCAAAAGCAAGTTCCTCCTGAGTAATATTTTTGTTTTTCCGGAAACGTTTTATTCTCTGGCCGAGACGAACATAATTAATCTCCATTATTGTCTCCTTTGGGGTATTGTCCCTTTTAGCATACTACCCTTAATGGGGATTATAGTGCATTATAATAAAAAAAGCAACGGAGAAAAAAATGATTACCTACGACAATCTTTGGAATCTGATGAAAGAAAAGAGCATTTCTCAGTACAAGCTCTGTAATATGGGTATTAGCCATTCCACGCTTAACAGGCTTAAAAAGAACCAGCCAGTTAATACAGAAACTATAGATAAATTATGCAAAATTCTAATTTGCAATGTAGAAGATATTATGTGTTTCACCGATGATAAATAATACCTTTTTTATTATTCGTAAGCATATAAAAGATTCTAACGGAAAAACAATTAATAAGGACAAATACTTGATTCAACCACAAAACATGGACCTAACATATCTCGCCGGGTTATCGAATTGAAGGAAATTATCCAGTATTTACCGTTCTTACTATGTCACCATTCGAGGAAGTCGCAAGAATAAACAACAGAATGCCTGTTATCTTTCCCCAAAATCAGATTGAAAACTGGACTAATCCCAACGCAAATCCAACTGAACTTTTGCAATTTGCCGTAACTAATATGTATACTGAAAAAATCTCTTCTGAGTAAATAATATGACAAAAATAGCGTTACCATTTTTATCTGGTAACGCTTTCTTAAACTATTCTTTCCTTAAAAAAGTATAAAAGATCATATGATTTGTAACATAAATCGTAACATTTCGAGCATAGAGAACTTCTTATAATGGATTATAAGACTCATAACTCTTGCTTCTTTGCCTTCTAGATTATCTGATGTTCTACATTTTCCTTAATTAAAGAACCCTTAATAAATATGGATACCTATGATACCTTTTACTTATTATTGTTCTTAAAAATTTTATTCTGATTTAAAAATTTTTGACATCTCTTTTTCCATTTGTTTAATCAAATCTACCACCAACGCATTGCCCATCATGAACCTTCTCTTTGATAGCGGAACCTCCATTACTTTTCCATTGATTAAACACTCTTTAGTCCATTCCGATGGGAATCCTTGAATTCTTTCCATTTCAACTGGAGTAAGTAATCTTATTCTGCCCGTTTTTTTATCTCTAACTATATGTGTAGTTCTACTGAATCCGCCTTCACTAGTAAGCATTGTACGTGCTGGTTTATCATATTCATCTATCATAGGAACAGGACCTTCTGAATAAAGATATTCGTGTCCATTATTAGCAACGCGATTAATACGCTTTCCACCTTTTATATACTGCCATGTTTTTCTATCTTTTTCAGATAGTTTTCCCCCAGTCTCATCGCTATGATTCACTTCAGGTGAGGTATAGTAAAGTCTTTCATTGGGAATGAAGAAAAGTTCGTCAACGGTTCCTTCTTCCATAATGTCTCCAAGTGTAATTTGATTTCCAGTATAGTTTGCTTTCGTTTTAAGAGTAAATACTATACCATCTTTCATTATTCCACTATTCTCAAAGTCAAATTTATACTTATTTGATAATTCAACAATATTTTGTGGCAGTGTATCACTCTTTATTATTCCATCACTTATAACCGAAAATGACTTGGCGAAGAACCCCTCTTTAAGGATGATTTTATTTATGGATTCTTCTACTTCTGTGAGTCCATATTTGACTTTTTGAACTAATTTCGAAGCATAATTTGTATCATTTTTATATGCGAAGATAAAAGTCCTTCTACGTCGTTGCTGATACCCATAGTCCGCTGCATTTATAACTCGCCATTCAACTGTGTAGTTCTCATCTCTTAAACAAGCAAGTATAATTGCAAAATCCCTTCCTCTTTGCGATGCAGGAGATTTTAATAATCTATCAACATTTTCAAGTAATATGAAGGGAGGCTCTTTCTCACGTACCGTATCTAATATCGACCAAAATAAAACTCCTTTTTTACCTTCAATCCCTTTGGATGTGGCTAAAGAATTTGCAACAGAGTAATCCTGGCACGGGAAACCGCCCACTAGCAAATTAAAATCTGGTATATTATTTTTATCTACTATTGCAATATCCGTATTAGTGGTATCTTCGCCTTTCTTATCGAGACAATACCCAAATCTTTTTGTATAGCAACCCCAAGCCCACTGAGTTGTTTTATCT
>JAEEGL011252939.1_pt1 | contig 17943 bp, 14 predicted proteins | sample 9134231 | NCBI WGS metagenome assembly JAEEGL01 (sample SAMN16246548, study PRJNA631951) | gut metagenome | biome: gut microbiome; feature: rumen; material: fiber-attached | host: Bos | place: Iran: Karaj | collected 2018-10 | reverse complement strand
GGTCGAAAAATGAAGCTGGCTGTTTTATACGATTCCAAATCCGGCAATACGAGGCAGGCCGCGGAATGGATCGCCGCGGGCATGAACGAGGCGGCGGGCATCGAGGCGCGGGCCTTCCAGATCGGACAGGAGGACGGCGATTTCGTGAAGGAGGCCAGGGGCGCGGTGATCGGCTGCCCCGTTTACGCGGCCCTCATGACCCCGGACATGCGCGCCTGGCTCATGGGTGCGGGAGGCAAATACGCCATGGCCGGGAAGCTGGGCGGCGCTTTCGCCACGGAGCAGTACACCCACGGCGGGGCGGAGCTGGTGATCCAGGCCATCCTCACAAACGAGCTGGTGTGGGGCATGCTCTGCTATTCCGGCGGCGGCAGCCAGGGCCACCCGGTGATCCACCTGGGACCCGTGGGCGTCAACGCTAACGCGGAGAAGCACAACGGCATGGAACATTACGAAGAGACCTTCCGCATCTTTGGCCGCCGCTTTGCCGGCAAGGCCGCGGAGCTGTTCTCAGACTGATTTTCCACGAAAATACGACGGTCCTTGCGGCCTGATCCGCGCCATCCTTCGTTGTCGTCCTTGGCGGGCGTCAGCCCGAAAGGCGTCCTTCGCCTTGGCTGACACAAATCATTCCCGCAGTTCCCTGTCTGGTTTCAACGGAAAATTCGTATGAGGAGGAACGATATGGAAAAGAAAGGCGTGCTCACCGGCCTGCGGGTGCTGGACTTCGGCCAATATATCGCCGGACCCATGGCCGCCATGATGCTGGGGGACTACGGGGCGGACGTGATCCATGTGGACCCGCCCGGCGGCCCCCGCTGGGACGGCTGGAATGCCAATGCCGTGCTGGGCCGGGGCAAACGGAACATCACCCTGGACCTGAAAACGGCCGCGGATCTGGAGACGGCGAAAAAGCTGGCCGGCCGCGCGGACATCCTCATCGAGAATTTCCGTCCCGGCGTCATGGACCGGCTGGGCCTGGGCTATGAGGCCTGCGCGGAAAGGAACCCCACGCTCATCTACTGCTCCCTTCCCGGCTTCAGCCGCCATGACCCGGCGCGGCGGGACCTGCCGGGCTGGGAGGGGCTGATCGCCGCGGAGGCGGGCCTCTACTCCACCATCGACATGGGCAGCCGCCAGAGCTCCATCCGCTTCGACGCCCTGCCCCTGGCATCCGATTTCGCTGCGGTCATCGCCTGTCACAGCATCGCCGCCGCCCTGATCGTGCGGGAAAAGTGCAATCGGGGCCAGTACATCGAATCCGCCCTCTATGACGCCTGCTTTGAGGTGGACAGCACCCGGACGGTGACCCCGCCTCAGAGCTTCCTGCTGCCGGGGATGAAGCTGAGCCCGGAGAGCATGAACGCCTATTCCCTGGTGCGGCTCATGGCCCAGCACCCCTGCAGGGACGGGCGCTATATCCAGACTACGCCGCCGCCCCGGGGCGCTCTCAACATCGCAAAGGCCCTCTTCCCCGCCGAATGGCTCGCAAACGGCCTCCCGGAGGAGGCGGGGGAATTCGTCCGCAGGACCATGCAGGAAAAAACCATGCAGGAATGGGAGAACTATGCCCAAAAGGAGCACGGGGCGGGCTTCGCCGTGTGCAAGACCAGCGCGGAGTGGCTGCGGGACAAGGCGGCGCTGGACAGCCGCAGCGTGATCCGCGTCTCCGATCCGCTCCTGGGGGACACGGTGCAGCCCGGCGTCCCCTCCCTCATGCTGAAAACCGGCGACTGCGCCGGGAATCCCCGGCATCTGCCGGACGAGGACCGGGACGCCATATTGGCGGAGCTGGAGACGCTGCCGGAAAAGCCCAGGCCCGAAAGCTGCCCCAGGCCGGAACCGGCCCTGCGGGGCATCCGGGTGCTGGACCTCTGCCAGGTAGTGGCCGGCCCCACCTGCGGAAGGCTGCTGGCGGAATACGGGGCGGAGGTGCTGAAGATCAACAACCCCCGGCTCATGGACAACTACACCGCCCTGGCGGGCCATGAGACCCAGAACAACGGCAAGACCTGCATTTTCCTGGACCTGAAATCCGACGAGGGAAAGGCGATGCTGGAGGACCTCATCCGCCGGGCAGACGTCTTCCACTGCAATTTCGCCCAGGCGGCCTACGAGCATCTGGGCTTCACGGAGGAACGGCTGCGGGAGCTGAATCCCTATATCATCCTCTCCCAGATCAACATCCACTCCCTGGGAGGCGGACGGGAATGGATGCGGGGCCATGAGGACCTGGGAGAAGCCGCCACCGGCATGTCCTGCCGCTACGGAGGCTCCGTGAAGCCGGAGACCCTGCCCCTGCTGGTGCTGGACCACATGACCGGGCAGATGGGCTGCCTGGGGGTGATGCTGGCGATCTACGGGCGGATGAGGACCGGCGCCGGCCAGCGGGTGCAGGCCTGCCTCTCCCGCAGCGGCGGCCTGACCCAGCTCCCCTTCATGCTGGATTATGCGGGCAAGGTATGGGACGAGCCCGCCGGACCGGAGGCCGTGGGCTACGGACCCCTGGACCGCATTTTCAGGGCTTCCGACGGCTGGTTCTACCTGGTGGCTGAGAGCGCGGAGGCCCTCCGGGCCATCCCCCTCCTCGCCGGTCTGCCGGAGACGCCGGAAGCGCTGGCGAAGGCCCTGGAGGCGCGGACCCCCGAGGGCACGGTGGAAGCCTGGCTGAAGCTGCTGGACGTTCCCGGCGTGTGGGCCCGGCGCTGCCGCCGCTATCAGGGCGAGCCCCCGGAGGAGGCCTATGCCAAGGCCCGGGGCCTCACCCGGCGGGAATACCACCCCGGCGTGGGGATGCTGCGCACCACCCACGGCGCGCCGAGGCTGAGCCTGACCCCCACGATCCCCGTCTGCCCTTCCCCCTTCCCCGGCGGGGACACGGAGCGCTTCCTGGCGGAATACCGGGCCAAAATCGAAAGCTGAGCCGCCCATAGCGCGGGCCGCCGATTCTTTCTTGTAATCGGCGGCCCGCATTGCTATAATGTTGTATTATGAAGCAAACGATACCCGCCGGGGCGCTTCCGCCGCGGCGAAGAAGGAGGCTCCCATGAAAGCTGCACGCCGGAAAAAGCGGCCGGTAACGCTGCTGGCGGCCCTGCTGGCGGCCCTTGCCCTGCTGGCCTTCCCTGCCCTGGCAGCGGACGCGGAGGAGGACAACGGCGCGGGCTATGCCTATGTGCTTTACGACAACACCAGCGGGCTGCCCACCTCGGAAGCCAACGCCATCGTGCAGCTGTCCGACGGCTTCATCCTCATCGGCGGCTACGCAGGCCTGGTGCGCTACGACAGCAACAGCTTCACCCGCTACGAAGCCTCCACGGGCCTGAACAGCGTGCGCTGCCTGTTCGTGGATTCCAGGGAACGCACCTGGGTCGGCACCAACGAGAGCGGCGTCGCCATGCTGGACCGGACGGAAGCCCTGCGCTTCTACACCCGCCGCGACGGCCTCAATTCCTCCTCCATCCAGGACGTCACGGAGGACGAAAACGGCAACATCCTCATCGCCACCACCATGGGCCTCGCCTATGTGAATAACGAGGACCGGCTGCAGCTGGTGGACGATCCCCAGATCAACCGGGAATACATCCGGCGTCTGGAGGCGGGTCCCGACGGCGTGATCTACGGTCTCACCAGAGGGGGCGACCTGTTCACGGTGGAAAACCTGCGGGTCAGCGCCTACTACCCGGCGAAGGAGCTGAGCCTTACCAGCACCATCCACGCCGTGCTGCCGGACCCGGAAAAGCCCGGCTGCGTCTACCTCGGCACCCAGGGCTCCGACATCCTCTACGGCGACCTGAACAACGGCCTTGCCGACTGCCGCATCCTCTCCGCTTCCCCTCAGAAAAAGGTCAACTGCCTCCAGCTCCTGGACGGGGACCTCTGGGTCTGCGCGGACAACGGCATCGGCTATTTCGACGGGAGCGGCCGCTACCATGAGCTGAAGGACACGCCCCTGAACAGCAGCGTGGATCAGATGCTGCGGGATTATGAAGGGAACCTCTGGTTCACCTCCTCCCGCCAGGGCGTCATGAAGATCGTGGAGAACCGCTTTACCGACGTCTCCAAGGCCGCGGGGCTGGAACCTATGGTGGTGAACGCCACCTGCCGCTACCGCAACGAGCTCTATCTGGGCACGGACGACGGCCTGGTGCTGCTGGACAGCAGATACCGCAGGCGGGAAACGGCCCTGACGAACCTGCTGCGGCGCGCGCGCATCCGCTGCGTCTATGCCGACAGCGAAGGCTATCTCTGGCTGTGCACCTACGGCAGCACGGGCCTTGTGCGCTACGACGGGGAATCCAATACCTGGCTCATCTTCAACACCGACAGCGGCATGGCCTCCGACCGGGTGCGGTCCTGCCGGGAGCTGCGGGACGGGACCATGGCCGTGGCCACCACCGCGGGGCTGAACCTGATCTCCGACGGGAAGGTGACCGCCACCATCGACAACAGCCGGGGCATCAGCAACCTGGAGATCCTCTGCCTGGAGGAAACGCCGGACGGACGGCTCTACCTGGGCAGCGACGGGGACGGCATCTATATCGTGGACGGGGGCAAGGTCTCCCGCATCGGCCTGGAGGACGGGCTTCGAAGCGAGGTCATCCTGCGCATGAAGCAGGACCCCGCGGAGGAGGACCTTTTCTGGATCATCACCAGCAACTCCATCGCCTGGATGCGGGACGAGAAGGTCACCACCGTCGCCGGCTTCCCCTATTCCAACAACTTCGACCTCTATTTCGACGACGACGGGCGCATCTGGGTCCTCAGCAGCAACGGCGTCTATGTGGTGAGCCGGGACGCCATGCTGGCAAACGGCGAGATCACCTACACCCACTATGACTTCTCCAACGGCCTGCCCTGCGCGGCTACCGCCAACTCCTTCAGCCAGCTGGACGGGGACGGCGTCCTCTACATCGCGGGCTCCACCGGGGTGTGCAGCGTCAACATCAACGATGACGTGACCGACTACGGAAAGGTGCGCCTGGCGGTGCCCTTCCTGACGGCGGACGACGTCTATTACGCCGTGCCGGAGAGCGGCGAGGTGCACATCCCCGCTTCCGTCAAGCGCCTCATCATCTATCCCTACGCCTTCACCTACTCCCTCTCCAATCCCCACATCCGCTATCAGCTGGAGGGCTTTGACGACGCTCCCACGGTGCTCACCAAGCGGGAGCTGGGCAGCGTCAGCTATACGAACCTGGACGGCGGCGCTTACCATTTCCGCCTGAGCCTCATCGACATCACCACCGGGGCGGAGCAGCAGACCCTGACGGTGACCATCGTCAAGCAGAAGGCCATCCACGAGCAGCTCTGGTTCTGGGCGGCGGTGGGCGCCTTCGCGCTCCTGCTGGCGGTGGGCAGCGTCTCCCTCTATTTCCGCAAGAAGACCCGGATCCTGGAGCGGAAGAACGAAGAAAACCGGCGCATGGTCCAGGATATCAGCGGCGCTTTCGCCAAATGCGTCGATATGAAGGACCCCTACACCAACGGCCACTCCACCCGCGTCGCCCACTACACGGCGCTGATCGCCTCCCGCCTGGGGAAGACCCGGGAGGAGGTGGACAAAATCTACAACATCGCCCTGCTGCACGACGTGGGCAAGATCAGCATCCCGGACAACATCCTCAACAAGCCGGGGAAGCTGACGGACGAGGAATTCCAGGTGATGCGGAGCCACGCCTCCCGGGGCTACAATATCCTTCAAGACGTGTCCATCGCCCCGGAGCTGGCCCTGGGGGCCGGATACCACCACGAGAAATACGACGGCACCGGCTACCCCTCCGGCCTCAAGGGGGACGAGATCCCCCAGGTGGCCCAGATCATCGCCGTGGCCGACACCTTCGACGCCATGTATTCCACCCGGCCCTACCGGAAAAAGATGCCCATCAGCGCCGTGGCCGAGGAGCTCCGGCGCATCGCGGGGCATCAGCTGAACCCGGAATACGTGGACCTGTTCCTCCGGCTCATCGAGGAGGGCGAGGTGGACAAGATCGACCGGGAATACACCACGGACAGCGCGGCGGATATGGCGGCGGCTGCCGCGGCGGCGAAAGCCGACCAACCAAAATAACGGAGGTAAGGCAAATGTTCTACGAGACCGCGAAAAACGACCACGGCCTGGCGAGGCCCCCCTTCAAATCCTGCGCCGTGCCCCGGGTGATCGGCTGGCTGAGCACCGTCAGCGCCGACGGGGTGGATAACCTGGCCCCCTACAGCCAGTTCACCAACCTGACCTTCGACCCGCCCTACGTGCTGGTGTCCATCAACCGGGGCCCCAACGGCAAGCGGAAGGACACCGCCGTGAACATCGAGGAGACGGGGGAATTCGTCTACAACATCGTGCCCTACGCTCTCCGGCAGGCCATGAACGTCACCGCCGCCCCCTTCCCCCCGGAGGTGGACGAATTTGAAAAGGCGAGGCTGACCAAGGCGAAATGCGAGCTGGTGAAGCCCTGCCGGGTGGCGGAAAGCCCCATCAACCTGGAATGCAAATACGTGCAGACCATCGTCCTGCCGGGGGACAGCAAGACCGGCACCGTGGATATCATCATCGGCAAGGTCGTCGGCGTCCACATCGCCGACGAGGTCATCCTGCCCGACGGGAAGATCGACATGGAGAAGATACGGCCCCTGGCCCGCATGGGCTATTCGGACTATACCAGCGTGGAGCACGTCTTCGAGCTGGAGCCCGACCTTCGGGCCGGCGGCACGGAGGATATGGCCCGGGCGGGCCTGGAGGGCGCCACCGGCATGGTGCCCTGATATGCCGCTGCGGCGGCCGGTGAATATCCGCGGCTGCGCCGTATAAAACACGAAAACTGCGCCCTTCGGGCGCAGCGAGGGATTTGAAAACTCGGGCTGATGCATCTGTATCAGCCCGAGCGTTTTTCAATCAGTTGCGGATGCCGAGATCACGGCGACGCGGTCCAGGTCCGGGTCGTAGACGCTCCAGCAGGAGGCGCCCCACCATTCGTGGCCGTCGTCGAAATAATCCGACCAGTCGGTGGACCAGCTGTAGGCGATCAGCTTTTCCGGACCGCCCGGAAAAAGGACGGCGTTGAAGCTTGTAAAATCCTCCGGCCCGTAATGGCAGCCGCAGGGCGGCTCCAGAAAGGCGTTCCAATAGGGGACCTCCCCGCCGTCCGACGTGATGTCCAGGCCTTCGGCGCGGATGGAACCCTTGATGATGTACGATTTCCGCCAGGGCTTCTCCGGCAGGGCCAGAAGCGCCGCCGGGTCTATGGGGCGGGCCTTTGCCTTTCCCAGCTCATAGGTCAAGTCGCCGCATTCCTCCTGCTTCAGCTTATGAAAGGCATAGGCCAGGGCCAGCCGGTGGGTCTCCTCCCCCCGATAGGGCCCCTCGTTTTTCAGCAGGCAGTAATCCACCCGAATTTCGGGATAGCGCGCCAGCACCTCGTAGAACACGTCATCCTTTAATTCGTACATAGACCTTCCCCTCCTCCGTGACCATGACCCGCTCCTTCCGCTTCTTGGCGTGGGAGAATGCGTCGCTGATCTTCCGTACCCCCACCGCCGAAGGGCTCACCGCCGTTTCCGGGCTGAGGGCCCCCAGGTTTTTCAGCGCTTCCAGGGCGACGGCCCCCTCCGCATAGCTTATGTCGCAGTCCGGGCAGCGCTCCGCCGCGAAGGCCAGCAGGCGGCAGACCCTGCCGATATCGTATCGGCTGCCGGTGACGGCCCGGGTCGTTCCCCCGTTTTTCGCCAGGGAGGCGATCTCCTCCGCGGTAAAGGCATTGTGGATCACCGCGGACAGCTTATCGCCGCGGTAAAGACAGGTGCAGGGCTCGTAGGGGTGGCTTGCCAGGCGGTAAGCCTCCGTGCCGGCGCGGAGAAACAGCTGCCCGTCCTCCTCCGTCAGCGCCAGGTCCCCCTCCCGATAGAGGGTCATTTCCATTCAGCGCTCCTCCCGCTCCTCCAGGGAAAGCTTCATCCGCAGGATGCGCAGGACGCTCTCGTCGATGCGCGCCTCCGGGATCGTCCCGTCCTCGACCGCCGCCGTCAGCGCTTCCAGAGCCGCCGCCGGGTCGCCGGGGCAGAGCAGCAGGTCCACCCCCGCCAGGACGGCCAGCACCGCCGTCTCCCCGGAGGTGTAGTCCCCCAGGGCTCCCATCTCCAGCCCGTCGGTGACGACGACGCCGGTGAAGCCCAGCTCCTGCCGCAGCAGGCCCGTCACGATGGCATAGGAGAAGGGCGCGGGCGCTTCGTCCAGGGCCGGGACAGTGAGATGGCCGATCATCACCATGTCCGCCCCCGCTTCGATCCCCGCCCGGAAAGGCTTCAGTTCCCCTTCCCGCAGTTCCTCCAGGCTCTTGGTGACGTAAGCCGCGCCGTAGTGGCTGTCGCTGGCCGTGTCCCCGTGGCCGGGAAAGTGCTTGAGGGTGCAGACCACGCCCCCGGCGCGGAAGCCCGCCACCGCCGCGGCCACCAGCTCCGAGGCCTGGTCGAAATCGTCGCTGTAGGCGCGGGTGCGGATGACGGGGTTGTCGGGATTGGACCAGACGTCCGCCACGGGGGCCAGGTCCCCGTTCAGGCCGTGGGCCCGCAGGTCTCCGGCGATGGTCTCGGCATTGGAAAAGGCCTTTTCCGGCCCCTCCGCGCGATAGCTGAACATCGCGCCGATCTTCGTGGTGCCCACGGTGCGCATGAGACGACTGACCGTGCCCCCTTCCTCGTCGCAGACGATCAGGGGCAGGATGGGCAGGCTGGCCTTCAGTCCCGCCGTCAGGGCCTTCAGCTGGCCGCTGTCCCGCATGTTGTCCGCATCCAGGAGGAAGCCGCCCACCGGATAGCTTTCCAGGCTCTTCCGCAGGGGTTCGGTCAGCTCCGTCACCGGATAAAGTCCCGCAAAGTCCCCCGGCCGGATCATCAGCAGCTGACAGAGCTTTTCCCGGAGGCTCATGTCCGCCAGCAGCCTTTCCGCTTCGTCCGGCTCCGGCGTGGGTTCGGGGGTGGGTTCCGGCGTGGGGACCGGGGTGGGCTCCGGGGTCGGTTGCGGCGTGGGCGCAGGGGTGGGGGCGGGCGTTTGCGCGGGCGTCGGGGACGCCGGCGGTACGGGGGCGGCTGCGCAGGCCCCCAGCAGGACCGGCCCGAAAAGCATCATCATCACGAGGAGCGCCGCAGCAGCTGCGCTCCTTGCGCGGTCAATCCCATCGGCAGAGCCCCGACCCCCATGGGGAGATTGTGAAGAGGGGACGGGAATCCCCTCTTCACGTTGAATCCTTGCAAAATCAGAAAGTATTTTCTGATTTTGCGTCTCCATGTGTCGACGTTTCGTCGACACATGGAGCGCCGCAGCAGCGGCGCTCCGAAAGCGGTTGTACGTTCTTCTCATTTCGCTTCCGCCGTTTTCTTCCGCGCATCCCTGCGCCGGACCAGGGCTCCGGCGGCCAGATAGCTGAGCTCCGCCAGCAGGATGCCCGCGGCGGCGTCCACGGCCACATGCTGCTTCACCGCCAGGGTGGAGGCGCTCACCGCCAGGGCCAGGAACAGGGACAGGCCGCGGTATTTCAGGGGCACGCGCTTGTCCCCCCGGACCCCGATCCAGCTGAGCCAGCTGGCAAAGCAGTGGATGGAGGGAAAGAGGTTGTCCGCGCTGTCCAGCCGGTAGGTCAGCCGCAGCAGCATGGCCCCCAGGCCGCGCCCCTCCACCGCCGGCCGCGCCATGGTGGTGGGCAGCAGCACGAAAAAGAGGAAGCAAACGATCTCTCCCAGGATGTGGGCGGTCAAAAACCGGCCCCGCCCGCCCTTTTCCAGGGTCATGCCCTGGGCGTAGCTCACGATCCAGAAGATAAAGCCGATCCAATAGAAAAAGATCATCCAGGGCAGCAGGGGGATCGCCCGGTCCAGCGCCGTTTCCAGGCAGCGATGGGGCGCTTTCGCGGACAGGAGCCGGCCGCCGTAGTACGCCGCCAGGTTGACGGCCAGGGCCGCGGCGATGCGCACAAGCAGATCTTTCGTGACAAAGGAGCGCTTATTCATCCTGCAGCCTCCCCAGCCTTTCCCCCATGGAGGTCCGCACCTCGCGGCCCTCCATCGCTTCCGTGAAGGGCGGGAAAAACGCCAGACGCCGCCGGACCTCCGGCCCCAGGAGCAGCAGCACCGTGGAACCGGCCAGCTCGAAATTGCCCATTTCGTCGCCCCGGCGCATCCAGCCCTCCGGCCCGGCGAAGCGGACGCCGCCCACCAGCATGGCTCCCACCTCGATCTGGGCGGCATAGCCGAAATTGCGCGTCTCCAGGAGGCACCACCAGCGCCGGTTCAGCCGGTACACCGGCACCCGGTCGCAGGCGATGGGCTGCACGCTGTGCAGCTGGCCCGGGATGAACCCCCGCGCCAGCAGACGCGCGTCGTCAAAGCAGCAGAAATGGTGATAATCCGACGCCTCCAGCCGGAAGACCAGGCAGAGGCCGCCGCAGAAATTCTCCGCCAGCTCCGGCGAGGGGAGCAGGTCCGTCATGTGGTAGTGGGATCCCTTCATGGGGATCTCCAGCTCCGGCGTGACGGGATAGGCCGACACCAGCCCGTCGCAGGGGCTGATGAGCTCCTCCGGTTCGCTTTCAATGGCCGCGGAAGCCTTCGACCGGGCGAAGAATTCCGCATAGGAACGGTATCGCTGCCCCTCGTAGGGGGTCATATCGATGCCGTTGCGCTTGATGTAGCGGGGGATCAGCCGCCGGGAGGGCGGCGTTCGCAGCGCCCAGGCGGCCACCCGGAAGGCGCCGCTTTTCTGGCAGACCTTCAGGATCGAGCGGCCGGGTATGCTTCTGTAGAAAAAATCAGCTTTCATGCTCTGTCTCTCTGACCGGGCTGTCTATTTCAGGAAAGCGACAGCCACCAACACGACTTCCCCCACGCCGATGATCACGGCGCAGAGCTTTCCCATAAGGCCGGGTTTCCGGAAACGGATCGGCAGCAGGAACATCACCGCCATGATCCCCAGGGCGATGGAAAGGGAGACCGCCGGGAACCAGCAGAGGAGCAGGCTCACCCCGTAGACCAGCGGCAGGAACAGGGCCGACAGGGTCACCGGCAGGCCCAGATAGATTTCCCGTGGTTCTTCGCTGTGCTTTTGCCGCTCGATCTCATCCACATTGAAATAAGCCAGGCGGATCAGGCCGCAGAGGAGATAGAGGCCGGAGACCGCCAGCACCGGAATGCTGCGGCGGCCCCAGGCGCAGGTGATGGCGGCGGGCAGCACGCCGAAGCAGATCAGGTCGCTGAGGGAATCGATCTGGATGCCGAAATTCTTTTCCGGCTCCGTGCGGGGCCTGGTGGAGGCAACGGTTCCGTCGAACATATCGCAGAAGCCCGCCAGCATCAGACAGACCACCGCCTCCATGACCCGGCTGTTCATGGCGAACAGCACGCCGGCGAAGCCCAGCAGCACCCCGACATACGTAAGGATGACGGTGTAGTTGTAGAAGCCGATCAGTTTATGCTTACGATCCATGATGGGATTCTCCTCTATCTTCGTTCAGAGCTGCACGAACCGATAACCCGGTAACAACGGACCAGTTTATATAATACCATACCTTGCTCCAGAAAGAAAGCTCCCGTTTTCAGTTTCTTGGAAGTTGCAAATATGCTTTCGGAATCGTATGATAGAAGGGACTTCAACAGGAAAGAAAGGATGATCTCCCTTGTCGAACCCCGTTTTTCCCGCCTTTGACCGGGAAACCTGCCTGAACTATTTCCGGCGGCTGATCGCCGTGGACAGCACCACCGGGCAGTATGAAGAAATCCAGGACCTCCTGTGCCGGATGCTCGCGGAGCTGGGCGTCCCCTGCCGGGTCACCCGCAAGGGGGGCGTCGTCGCCGAGCTGGGCGGCGAGGGGAACGCCCTGGCCGTCACCGCCCACCTGGACGACATCGGCCTCATGGTGCGGAAGGTGAACCCCGACGGCAGCCTGAATGTCTGCGCCGTGGGGGGCCTCTACCCCTTTTACTGCGTCACGGAAAACGTGCGGGTCTACACCCGCGGCGGGCAGGTGTTCACCGGCACGGTCTGCCGCACGCCCAACTCCATCCACGTGACGGAGGAGGAGCTGCGCGTCACGCCCCCGGATTTCCGCACGAACGTCTGCGTGGTGCTGGACGAGGACGTGGGCTCCGCCGCGGACACGGAGGCCCTGGGGATCGCCACCGGGGACATGATCGCCCTGGAGCCCCGCTTCACTCTGGCCGGGGACTATCTGAAATCCCGCTTCATCGACGACAAGGCCCCCGCCGCCGTGCTGCTGACGGCCATCAAGGCCCTGAAGGAAGCCTCTCTCGCCCTGCCCCGGAAGGTCTATGCCTACTTCGCCGTTTATGAGGAGATCGGCCACGGGACCACGGTGCTGCCGGCGGACGTCTGCGACATGCTGGCCCTGGACATCGCTCCCACGGGGCCGGATCAGACCTCCGACGAGCACAAGGTCAGCATCTTCGCCAAGGATTCCCGCTTCCCCTACCACTGGGGCATGACGAACGAGCTGCGCCAGACGGCCATCGACGCCGGGCTGGATTTCGTCATGGACATCTTCACTCCTCACTACGGCACCGACTGCGACCCGTCCCTGCTGGCGGGCTACGATATCCGCCACGCCGCCGTCGGCCCCGGCACCGCCAACAGCCACGGCTATGAGCGCACCCATATGGCGGGGCTGGAGAACACCTACAAGCTGCTGACAGCCTACCTTCTGCGGCCTTGAGCAGGGGAACGGCCCCTGCGCCCGGGAATGCCCGGAAATCCAGTCCTCCTTTTTGACAGCGCCCTCTGCAAGTTCTGCGAAAGGCAGGCCGCTTCGGTTGCAAGAAGGGAGGCGGGCTGGTATAATGGCTCCCGGAAGAATCTGGAACAAGGAGGCTTCTTTATGACGAAGAAACCGATCTTTACCGGGGCGGCCACCGCCCTCATCACCCCCACTACCCCGGCGGGCGTGGACTATGAAGCCCTGGGAAAGCTCATCGACTGGCAGATCGAAAAGGGCATCGACGCCCTGGTCATCGCGGGCAGCACCGGCGAGGGCAAGACCCTCACCATCGCCGAGCACAAGGAGGTGCTGCGCTACGCCGCCGAGCGCATCGCGGGCCGGGTGCCCATGATCGCGGGCACCGGCTCCAACGAGACCAGCGTATCCATCAGCATGAGCAAATTCGCCTGCGAGGTGGGGGCCGACGGGCTGCTGGTGGTGACCCCCTACTACATCAAGGCCACCCAGAACGGCCTGGTGAAGATGTATAACATGATCGCCGACGAGGTGACGAAGCCCATCATCCTCTACAACGTGCCCTCCCGCACGGGGGTGAATATCGAGCCGGAGACCTATGCCCGCCTGGCGGAGCACGAGAACATCGCAGCCATCAAGGAGGCCAGCGGCGACATCTCGAAGATCGCCTCCACCGCCGCCCTGACGGCGGGGAAGCTGGACCTCTATTCCGGCAACGACGACCAGGTTTTGCCCATCCTCTCCCTGGGGGGCAAGGGGGTCATCTCCGTCCTGAGCAACCTGCTGCCGGCGGAGACGAGCCGCATGTGCCGCCTCTATCTGGAGGGGGACACGGCGGCGGCCACGGCGATGCAGCTGCATTACCTGCCGCTGATCCACGCCCTGTTCAGCGAGGTGAACCCCATCCCCGCCAAGGCCGCCATGTCCGCCATGGGCTTCTGCGAAAACTTCCTGCGCATGCCCCTGACCCCCATGGAGGACGCCCACAAGGAAAAGCTCTTCGCCCTGATGCGGGCGGAAGGGCTGCTGTAAAGGAGGAACGCGCAAAATGGGCAAGCTCATGAAAAAAGCCGCCGCTCTGCTGGCGGCGGTGCTGCTGCTGACCCTCTTCGCCCCCATGGCCGGGGCGGCGGACGTGTGTCTCAGCACCCAGGCGCTGAAGGTGAACGGGAAAACGGTCCGCTGCTCCGCCTACAACATCGACGGCAGCAACTATTTCAAGCTGCGGGACCTGGCCATGCTGCTGACGGACACCGGCAGCCGCTTTTCCGTGGACTACGACGAGAGCAGGCAGGCGGTGACCATGGTCACCGGGGAAGCCTATACGCCCGTGGGCGGCGAGCTGGAGACGGGGGAGGACCTTTCCGCCACGGCCCAGCCCACCCGCCAGCGTATCTTCATCGACGGGCTCGAGCGCTCGGACCTCAGCGTCTACAACATCGGCGGGGAAAAGGGCAGCAACTATTTCAAGCTGCGGGACCTGGGAGAGGCCCTGGGCTTCTATGTGTACTATGACGAGGAAAGCCGCACCATGCTGGTGCGCAGCCGCTTCGCGCCGGGAACCGCCCGTCTGCCTCTGACGGAGGACGCGGGGCGGGAATATCTGGACAGGATCACCTTCCTGGGCGAATGCACCACCTACGGCATCGGTTACTACTACCGCCACGGCTACAACGACCTCTGCCCCCCGGCCCAGATCTGGACCCCCGCCAACGGCACCATGACCCTGGCCTACTATGAGAGCGCCCGCATCCTCTTCCCCGGAACCAAGGAGGAGATCCCCATCGCGGAATGCGCCAGGCGGGCAAAGCCGGAGATCCTCATCATCACCCTGGGGGTCAACGGCCTTGGCTATCTGGACGAGGAAGGCTTCAAGGCGAAGTTCCGCTCCCTGGTGGGAGAGATCCGGGATGCCAGCCCCGCCACGGAGATCATCCTCAACGCCATCTATCCCCTGGCGGACAGCTGGGAGGGAAAGAGCTACCTCAACAACGCCATGATCGACGACGCCAACATCTGGATGGAGGCCGTGGCGGAGGAGCTGGGCTGCCCCTTCCTCTTCTGCCGGGAGTCCCTGGAGGCCGACGGCAGACTGCCGGAGAAATACCAGAACGGAGACGGCCTGCACCTGGCGGGCGAAGCCTACAGTCAGATCATCGCCTACGTCCGCACCCACGCCCTGACCGGTCTCGGCTGAAACGCAAAACCGCCCTCACCGCGGCAGCATTTCTTTTTGGAGGCAGCTGATGGCAACAACGAAAGACCGCGCCGAGCTGTTTGAGCGCACCCCCATCCTGCGGGCGCTGGTGACCCTGGCGGTTCCCACGATCTTCAGCCAGCTCGTGATGGTCCTCTACAATCTGGCCGACACCTTTTGGGTAGGGCGGCTGAACGATCCCCTGCAGAATGCGGCGGTGACGCTGGTGGCCCCGGCCATGATGGCGCTGAACATGGTGTCGAACCTCTTCGGAACGGGCAGCTCCAGCCTGATGAGCCGCTCCCTGGGGGCCAGGGACTATGAAAAGGTCTCCCGGGTCTCCTCCTTCGGCTTCACCTGTGCCGTTGGCATGGCGGCGCTCTTTTCCCTGCTCGCCGTTTTGGTAAAAAACCCGCTTCTGAGCCTGCTGGGGGCCGGGGAGGCCACCCGCGCCACCTCCGGGGCTTATCTGCGCTGGACGGTGATCTGCGGCGCCCTGCCCGCCATCATCAACACCACCATGGCCCACCTGGTGCGCTCGGAGGGGGCCACCCTCCACGCCAGCATCGGCACCATGAGCGGATGCCTTCTCAATATGGTGCTGGATCCGCTGTTTATCCTGCCGGGAGGGCTGAACATGGGCGTGGAGGGCGCGGGCCTGGCCACCTTTCTCTCCAACTGCGCCGCCTGCGCATACTTCGCCCTCCTGCTCCTGAAAAAGCGGGGCAGGACCTATGTGGATGTAAATCCCCTGCACTTCGCCCCCCGGAAGGACATCGTCTCCGGCGTGTTCCAGGTGGGGGTGCCTTCGGCGGTGATGAATCTTCTGAGCGTGACGGGAATGACCGTGCTGAACAACTTCACCGCTTCTTACGGGGCCGAGGCCGTGGCCGCCATGGGCATCTGCAACAAGATCTACATGGTGCCGCTGAACGTCACCTACGGCATCGCCCAGGGGGCCATGCCCCTGATCGGCTACAACTACGCCGCAGGGGATGCGAAGCGGGTCCGTCGGGCCATCCGGACGACCCGGGTCTTGAATCTCAGCTTCATCACCCTCATGGGTCTGCTGATCTTTTTCTTCCCCCGCTTTTGGATGGGCCTGTTCATCGCGGACGAGACCATCATCGGCCACGGGAGGATCCTGCTGCGCATCTTCTCCCTGGCCCTGCCCCTGCTGAGCCTGGATTTTTTCACCGTGGCGGTCTTCCAGGCCGTGGGCATGGGCAAGGAGGCGTTTCTCTTCACCGTGCTGCGCAAGCTGGTGCTGGAGATACCGGCTTTGTTCTTCTTCAACTGGCTCTGGCCGCTCTACGGTCTCCCCTTCGCCCAGGTCTTCGCCGAGGCGGTGCTGACCGTGGCCGCCTTCTGTGTGCTGTCCCGGTTTTACAGGAAAATGGATGCGGAAAACGCCCTGTCTGCGGCCGAGCCGGAGCGCTGAACGCTCCGGGCCAGACGCAGGCGCCGGTCGGACCTCTCCGGGTCCAGCCGGCGCTGTTTACGTGCGGGGGCTTATCTCTCTTCCTTTTTCTTTTCGTAGAAGTCCCGGAGGACGTACCAGGCCGGCTTGCGGTCCTGCCGGTCGGCGGTGACCAGGCCCTTGCGGTTGAAGTAGCCCTGGAGGATGTGGGTCCGGCGGGGGCAGCGGAAGTCGTAGAGGATCCAGGGGGTCATGCCCCGGACGTAGGGGATCCTCCCCAGCTCCTCCGTCTGACGCCGGTACACCTCCTCCTGGCACTCCAGGGTCCCCTTGTCCTCCGCCGTCCCGTGGTGGCCCCAGAGGGCGTCGGCCCCGAATTCGGAGACGATCACCGGCTTATCCGGGCGGCTGTTGCGGAAGAGCTCCGGGAGCTGCCGGAAGTCCGGGGAGTACCAACCGTAGTACTCGTTCAGGCCGATCACGTCCAGCACCTCCGCCAGCCGGTCGGCAATGACGTTGTCGGCGCTCACCATGCAGGCGGCGGTGAGGAGCCGGGTGCCGTCCAGCCGCCTGGCCTCCGCCGCAAGGCGGCTCATGAAGGAAAAGCGCTCATCCGTGTCCGCGTTCTCGTTCCCCACGGACCAGAGGATCACGCTGGCCCGGTCCCGGTCCCGGAGGATCAGCTCCCGGAGCTGGTTCTCCGCCTCGGCGTAGGTATCGGGGCGGTGGAAGCAGACGGCCCAGTAGACGGGGATCTCCTCCCAGAGGAGCATCCCCAGCTCGTCCGCCAGAAGGGCCATCTTTTCCGTATGGGGGTAATGGGCCAGGCGCATGAAATTGCAGCCCAGGGCCTTCGCTTCCATGATCGCCGCCCGGCACTCCTCCTCCGTCACGGCCTTGCCGTGGGCCAGGCTCTCCTCGTGGAGGGAGACGCCCCGGAGGAAGAGGGGCTTCCCGTTCAGCAGGATCTCCCGGCCCCGGACCTGGATCCGCCGGAAGCCCACCCGGTCCCGCACCTCGTCCTCCCCGAAGGACAGGGAGAGGTCGTAGAGCTTCGGCGTCTCCGGGCTCCAGAGCTCCGGCGACGCGGGGACGGCGAGCTCCGCCTCCCCGTCCCGGAAGCGCAGGGACTCCCGGACGCCCAGCCCGGGGATGCAGAGGAGCCCCTCCCCTTCCAGGGCCTCGGACAGCCGGGCCGTGACCAGGACCCGGTCCTCCCTTCCCGGCTCCAGGCGCACGAAGAGGTCCCGGATGAAGACCGGGGGCAGGCGGAAGAGCTCCAGCTCCCGGTAGATCCCCCCGTAGTTGAACCAGTCGGTATGGTCCGTAGGCACCTGCTCCGGGCGGCGGGAGGCGTCCACGGTGAGGAGGATGCGGTTGTCCGTCTCCAGCTCAGCCGTCAGCTCGAAGAAGGCGGGGGTGGAGCCGCCGGTGTGGGAGCCCACGAAGCGCCCGTTGAGGAAGACCCGCAGGGTGTAGTTCGCCGCTCCCGCCCGGAGGAAGACCCGCTCCCCCTCCCGCTTCGGCAGGTAGCGGAAGCGCCGGGTAAAGATGACGCTGCTCTCGTACTAGAACAGCCGCTCCTCCTGCGTATT
>JAEEGL011757466.1_pt1 | contig 17944 bp, 8 predicted proteins | sample 9134231 | NCBI WGS metagenome assembly JAEEGL01 (sample SAMN16246548, study PRJNA631951) | gut metagenome | biome: gut microbiome; feature: rumen; material: fiber-attached | host: Bos | place: Iran: Karaj | collected 2018-10 | reverse complement strand
CTGAATGGTATCCCTGCATCCTGTAGCCGTTCTAAAAGTCTCTGCTTTATTTCTGAGATTCATATCGGTTTTCGCGTCAATCGTATACTCAGCACTCGAAAACTTCATCTCGCAGATATCGATCACTTTGTCACCGCGCTCAATTAACAGATCTATCTGAGCACCGCTAATACCTTTTTTCTTATCACCTCGCTGAAACCATGACGATTCTTCTGTCAAAATACCAGGGATTCCCAATTTATATTTTATGGCCATTATATGATCTTTACAGACCTGTTCAAATGTTAGACCTTCCCATGTACTTTTGGAACGATTTCCCGTAGAATTGGTCCAATAATGCTCATCTTTTCCATGTTTGTCTTTTAGATAATGCATATAGAAAGCCGTATAATAATCGCGAAGCTGATATAATGCATCCTTTTTCTTTTTCTTATAGAACCCTGATATACGCACAAAACCGGATAGAACAAGATCCTTCAGTATTTTGCTCAGATCACCATTATTCTTAAGACCTGTTTCAGCTACTATTTCTCCCCTGGTAAGGCCGGAGGCTTTGGTGCTCAGGGCTTCAACAATCTTTATATAACTGTCACTATTTGAGAACAGCGTTTTATACAAATGTTCAAATTCATCCCACAGTTCTCCGTCCTCAGCAAAAAACAATCTGTCTATGTTTTGGGAGAAGGGAAGCTTATTGCTCAATAAATCAAGATAGTAGGGAATGCCGCCCATGATCATGTAACATCTGACTACATCATATCTTGACCATTTGATGCCTTTGTTCAAAAGGAATGCCTCGGTTTCAAGAAGTTTAAAGGGCTTTAAAAACAATTTACATGTATGCTGGTTAAACAATCCGCCTTTGTTATTTGCAATTTTCTCATCCATCCATGAAGTGGCAGATCCACACACTATGAAAACAAGATTATCCCTTGTAGATGCCCAGTCATTCCAAAACCATTCAAACACAGAAAGAAATTCACCCTTCTGGCTATCCAAGTTGAAACCGCCAAAGCGAACGGTCTGAATGTCAACGCCTATCTGGAATATCTCTTAAGGGAGTTATCTGCCCACGCCGGCGAAACCAAAGAGGATTACATTACCCGGCTGCTCCCCTGGTCAAAGGAAGCAAAAAAACTCTGCACCAACACGAAATATTTGAAACAGTAATGTCAATGTGCTGATCTGTCCAAACCGCCTGAAATACGGCGGTTCTTTTATTCTATGGTACTCATGTTTGAGGGCTTACACTTTTGCAAAGATCGCCGGCCACTGAAAAAAGCATCCATGGCCGGCGAACTCCGCAGAATACAATTACATCACTCTACGATAATATCTGTTTTATAGTATACTCCGTTTATTTCAGCAACAACGCTGATGAATTCATGATCTGCACTTGTCACCTTTACCTTTGCTGTGGTACCTGAAGATTTCAGATATATAGTTCCATCAGCATTATCCGATCCCCACATCCAGTTCACTTTTTGGCCCTTGGGAACGTTCAGGATTTTTATCGTCTTCCATTTATTCAATTTAACTTTTGTCTCTTTAGGCAGATACGGTGGCATATCTGCTTTCACTTTTGCCTTGTACTTTACGGAAAGTTTCCCTTCACCAATAGTACAGGTCACGGTCACAGTACCGGATTTCCCGGCAGCATACAGCTGATCTCCATCGACTACCGCAATTGCCGCCTTAGACTTTGGCACAGACCAGCTGACCGGCGTATTTTTCGGCAGATCCTGAACAAAGTCGAGCAGACTCAAAGGCTCATCTATACTGGTCAACATCGTACTTCCAAAATCAAATACCGGTTTAGTCACAACCACTTCTACCGAGGATATAGGCTCATATTTCTTTCCATTCTTTACGTAAGCTGTAATCGTCACAGTTCCCGACTTCTTTCCAGTAACTATTCCCTTCTTTGTTACACCGGCAATTTTCTTATCGCTGCTGGTATACTTTTTGATCTGTGAAGCTTCCCCTGTGCTGAGTATGCTTTTTATTTCGTTTCCCGCATCAACCTTCCCTTTTACTGCAACATATAATGTAGCTGCAGACGGAACCGGTTCCGTACCGCTTTTACTTACTTCTATGTTCTGCTCCGTCGTGCGCGTGATACCTTCTTCGGTATAGCTTATCGTTATACTTTTATCGTCCAACGACAGATTTCCATTAGGTGTATATTTATATCCGCTTATTTCTTTACTGCTCTTATCCGTATAGTAAGCGGACACGATCATACCGGTAGGATCAAATTTCTCACCCTCTTTATATTGAGTTTTTGCCGGAGCTTCTGTGATCCTGATGAAATCAAGACTCACGTCAGGCTTAAGAACGAAAGAACTTGATTCAGGTGAATATACGACAGAAGACAGATTCAGTTGTAATGCAGGACGCACTCCAAACTCCCAATCCACACTGGCACTGCCAAACGAACCAACGTATTCAGGGTAAGGTGCCTGGCAGTTCACACACTCCACACCATTAGTCCCTTCAGCTAACGATCGCAACCACCAAGCTGCTACATTACACATCCTGACATCTTTGGGTAATTCTTTTGCCTCTGACTTGCTTAGCAGATATAGTTTTGCTGTATTTCCTTCCGGATTCGATGGTGTAACACTCAAAATAGCAGAATCAACGTCAGCAAAATTACTGTTATAATATGTATTCAGATAGGTTTCAACCGTAGAACCTTTGTATACATTACTTTTATTTGAATCAAAAGGAGATGTACCGACACATTCCTTCGCCAATAATGTTAATGTCCCGGCATCAGGGGCTGTGGAATTATCTTCAATGATATACCAGTCCATATTATTGAATCTCACAGATGTTGTGGTGTTTACAAGGCTGGAATAAGGATTTCCCTCCCACGCATATGCAGGTATCACCGGCATATACGAGACTATTGCCGCCAAAAACATCATAAAGCACATCAGCAATGCGCATTTCTTCTGAACAGTTTTCTTAAAGCTTTGTATCTTTCGTAATTCTTTTCCTTTCATATTCTTCCCTCTCCTTTGCTTTATAAACATCTACATATTTATGATCAAGCACTGAATACTATGCTCTTACTGCACCGTTACTGTTATCGTGATCGTCTTTCCGTTGACCTTGGCCGTCAGCTTTGCTTTGCCCGGTCTGTTTGCTACAATGGTTCCGTCTGTGTCCACATAGGCAGTCTCTCCTTTACTGCTCCTAAAGATCACTGTCTGGTTCACAGAAGCAAACTCTATCGCAGCCGAAGCTCCGGAAGCAAGGGTCAGTTTATACTTATTCTTTCCCGAATTTTGGATCACATTCGTTGTGATCGTCGGATCCTCAACATAAACCCGGATACGGTACTCCTTACCCTCGTATTCTGTCCGCAGGACCGTCTCACCGGTCGCAAGAGCCGTAAGCTTATTCTTCTTTGCAACACTCACGATGGTTTCATCATCCGACACCCAGGTGACTTTCTTAAGGCCTTTAATACTGATCGTCTTTTTGCCGCTGACGGTCATGTGAAGCGTCCGCTCTTCCGCCACGACATCTTCCTTCACCTTAACTTTGCAATTATACGCAGATCCGTTTACAAATGCGGTGATCGTTGCCGTACCCTTTGCAACTCCGGTCACTTCTCCGTCCTCAGAGACCGTCGCGATATCCGGCGTATTACAGTACCACTGCACCGGAAGATGCTCGCTGTCATAATTGAATCCGATCGGCTGGGTACTTCCCGCCTGCAGGGTGATCGACTTCGCCGCCATCTTCGGCTGGGTGATATACACGTCAATACTGCGTCCGTTATTTGTCAGCTGAACCGGTGCTGTCGTGACCTTCTTTGCCGTCATAAGGTTCTTTTTGCTTATGGCCAACGTTTTCTTATCACTGCTGACCCAGCCGGCTTCCGCGAGCGTGAATTTCTGGCCCTTCACAAGATGGATCTCCGTTGTAGTTTCATCTATGGGAACGACGGGGTTCATGGGAGAGACATAAACATCCGTTCCCTCTTCATATACCGTAACCTTGCAGCTTGCCTTAACGCCATTTTCTGCCATGACCGTGATATCAGCAGATCCTACACCCACAGCAGTCAAAGATCCCTTTGTTCCGTTTCCGTTCACGGTGACTATGCTGCTGTCGCTGCTATGCCAGAGCAGTGCAGCCTCTGCAGCCTCCTTCGGGCTTACGGTTGCCGTCAGTTCTGTAGTACCCCCGCGCAAGATCCTGATGTTTGTTTTTGATAGTGAGATCCCGGAAACCTGCACGGCACTGCTATCCGTTACCGTAACACTTGCACTGGCGCTCACATCTCCTACGGATGCCGTAACAGTGGTCATTCCGGCCTTTAAAGCATTAATACGCACGCTGCTGCCCGACGCTTCAATCGTTGCAATAGACGGGTCACTGCTTTCCCAATCTATGATCGCATCCGTCGCCTCCGCAGGTGTAATTGTCGCCGTGATAGCAGCGCTTTGTCCTTTTTCAATAGTCACATCCGATTCAGACAGACTGATGCCGGTTACCGGAATATCATCTCCCGAACCATATTCCTTTACCGTAACATTGATATTTTTACTCACCCCACCTGAAACAGCTGTAATAGTTGCAGTACCCGCTCTCAACGCATGAACCATCACACCATCATCCAAAACTTCCAGATTCACAACAGATGTATCTTTACAGATCCAATCGATCATTGTGTTTGTCGCGTCAGCAGGCATTACTGACGCTGTTAACTTCCTACTGTCTCCCTCATTCATCACCATCTGTTCCTGGCTAACACTGATCTCACTGACCAGGACAATACTTTTTCCAACATGCACGATATTTGAGTATGGCATTGATACTCCATTTAATTCTCCAACATGTTCGTCTTCATTATTCGATCCGGTTTTTGCATATAACCCTTTTATCCTATACCAGTATTCCTTCTCAGGATCAGCAGTGGAGTCCGTATATGTATAATTGTAGCGACCAGCGGAGTTGCTAGCATTAAACCCTGAAATGTCTTTTTGATATCCACTTACCAACGCTTCAAATGGGCCTGTTTCATCCTCTGAACGCTCTATTTGATACCATCCCTTATAGTCTTTTCTATACCAACACAAAGCATAGTAATTACCGCGCTTTGAAACGCTCAGATTCTCTTTATCAGGCATTACTTGTAATTCTATGCTATAGGATAATACTTGTGGGGTCAAACCATATACTTTTTCAGTAAATTTTCCATCTCCGGCAACTAATTTCAAAGTGCTATTAACATTCCTCCTGTCCGATATTACGATAATATTTGTCAGGTTCCCCGTTTGGTTCGGCGTAATACCATTGCAGTCTATAACTTCTGGAATATCCGCCATCTTCCCCTCATTTAATACTAAGGGCTCCGCATCCTTAAAACCCAGACTATCAGTATCTATTGGATTATCTATATAAGGAGACGATTTTCTAATTCGCATAATTGGTCTGATTCCGCTATTCCATGTATAATATACTCTCCCCCCGCACCGCATATCTCCTTCGCTATCCACATAAAGTGGCTGAGAATAACCGTAATTAGTTCGATTGGATGTTCTTGTCCAATATGCACATGTATAATTCGTTGTATTATATGCTAATTCATTGCCTCCGCCAGTAATAGGCGTTGTAATTTCAGGCTTATCATCCACATAATAATGCGCTCTCATATCTCCATTTTTAAAGTACCTTCCAAGTTCTTCGTATGAAGGTAACGTAAGCTTATCGGCAGTATATGACGTTTCAGAATCTAGTGTATCCGCAATAATATCATTGATTTCTCCATCTGAAAAGAATGATCTTAAATAGCCATAGCTATTAATTTTTTTCCTCAGCTCGCTATTCTCCCATGTTACTACTCCTGCACTCAAATTTGATGAATACGATCCTCCCGATAAAACATATTCTGACATCACCAGAATATCTTCTGCACTTTCATCTAGAACAACCCATCTGACAGGTATTGTTCCATAAACATCCTTATTTGAGCTTACCCAGTATAGTTTTCCATCTGATCCTACATTATAACCACTCGGCGCATTTTGAAGCTCTTTATAAAGGTCATTATACGGTATCAGGTTGCTACCACCATAAGCCCAGTGCCCATAGTTTATTATATCCCCCTTTTTATACACGGGTGTCCATTCTGGTTCTTCTGGTTCATCTTCCTTTTTTGTTGTTTTAAATACCTCTGTTTTACTTAGATACTCTTCTCCCTCAACATTCATAAATAATCTATAATAATACTCCGTGTTTTCATCCAATCCCTCTGTAAGTTTTTTCAGATCGATCTTTAATCTACTTAAAGTTGTCAGATTGCTAATTCTAATTTTGTTAAATATGCTAAAATCAGCATCTTTACTGATGTATATGCCATACTCTTCCGGTTTAAGACCACTTGATAATTCAGCATTAAATAACGCGCATGTACTCCTTATTTTATCTGCAAAAACAGAAACGAAAAATCCGGATCCTTGTCCAAATACAGATATTTTACATGTCGCACTTTTCTCACTTCCATCAGTCGTTCTTACCGTAACCGTTGCCGCGCCTTCTTTCAAAGCGGTAACTGCACCATTATTATCAACCAATAGAACGTCTTCGTCAGACGATATCCATTCTACCTGTTTTATAGTTGTATCATCAGGGCTTATCGTTGCCGTTAACTGGATTTTTTCACCCTCATCAAGAACTATATTTGTCTTATCAAGAGCAATACCTGTGGCTTTCACAGACTTTCCTTCCGCAAGTGAAACAGTAACCTCACATTCTGCTTTTATTCCGCTTCCATCCGCCGCCTCAGCCGTAACTATAGCAGTTCCGGCCTTCAGCCCAGCCGTAACCGTTCCTTCTTTAGCAACATAAGCAATATCTGCATCCGTAGTTGTCCACTTGATATTTTTGTTTGTTGCGTTATCTGGTGTAATAGTCGCAATCAGTTTTCTAATGTCTCCGCTCGTGACTTCAAGCTTTGTTTCACTTAAACTAATACCAGTTACGGCAACAGGAGAAGAACTCTCACCTACCGTAATGGTCAAGGTTCCAGATACTCCACTTATAGCAGTAGCGGTAATTGTTGCCGTCCCCGGCGCAATAGTCGTTACAAGACCATTTTGATTTACCTTTAATATGTCCTCTCTATCTGATTTCCAAACCAATTCTTTATTGTCCGCATCTTCCGGCGTAACTATTCCTATCATCTGATACTGCTTTCCAACTATATAAGAATTTGATAAATATGGGCTAATAATAACAACTGTTTCTACTTGATTTTTGAGGACACCAAATTTATAATATCTAATATCATAGAAAGATCCACAACCTGCATCTGCATCAAATTTATAGCACATATCACCTTTATATGAGTACGAATGCGTTGAATCCGATATCACCGGAGTGTTTGTAATAATAGAATACTCCCTATCTACATATACATGATGATTATCACGGCTTAGAATTACGTAATATCCATTATCAATATATTCCTTTACTTTCTTTACATCGTTTGCATCATTTCTACCAGAAAGCACTCTTTCTTTTTTACCCTTATCTATTATTTCAACACCTTTTTCCGCCGCATAATCTTCTATAGTATTTGCGCCTAACCAGAAATAACTATTAATTTTGTTTTTCCTCCTAAGCCAATCTAGATAATCATCAGGATTCCAACCCTTCTCCAAAATTCCAGCTTCTTTTAACAGTTTTGCCTGCGCCGTAATAAGACAACCATATGCACGCATACCACTATCTTTGGAGGCACCCTGTGACCAATACTCCCATTTAGAATAGTAATTTGATGTATCGCTACTCGTGTTTTCTCCTGCTTCTCCAACCCTCTCATCGATTGGAACAATTGTTCGACATTTAGTTCCATTCAATTCTTTCTCATACTCATTTTCTTCTTCATAATTGCTTATATCATCATAAACCTTTCTCCCAAAATCTTCGGCATCTTCATCTTCCTCTATATCATCCTTTACAAAATACTCTGTATCGTCATCTGCCGCCCACACTACAGGAAGACTACCTATCTCTGTCGCCAGAAGCAAGGCAGTCATCACCAAAGCAATAATACCGTTGATCTTTCTCTTCATCACTTTACCCCTCCTGTAAACTATCCCTGTACCATCTTTATATTTCTGCTCATTTCCCACAACATCCAGTGTCGTATGCCTCAACGCAAACGGATTTGGCTCCGTATCGAAAATACATCACACCCGAAAGAGTAATAGCAAACAATAAAACCCTTTTCGCTTTGCCGTTTGCTGTGCCGGATTATGGTCTCTGAAAGTGACGTATTCTCTTGCATAATCCGCTCAAATTCGTATGGCACATCATGGGGCTGCCACCCAGATGATTTTCATCAGCTAAGGCGACAGCCCCCCCCTACACAATACTACAAGCCTACTGCACAGTTACCGTTATCGTGATCGTCTTTCCGTTTACCTTGGCTGTCAGCTTTGCTTTACCGGGTTTGTTTGCAATGATTGTTCCATCTGCGTCTGCATAAGCAACCTCACCCTTGCTGCTCTTAAAGATCACCGTCTGATTCACAGATGTGAATTCGATCAAAGATGAGGCTCCCGGGGCAAGTGTCAGTTTATACTTATTCTTCCCCGAATTCAGTATCTCTTTCGTCGTGATCGTCGGATCTTCTACATAAACCCGGATACGATACTCCTTACCCTCGTACTCCGTCCTCAGGACCGTCTCACCTGTCGCAAGAGCAGTCAGCTTATTCTTCTTTGCAACACTCACGATCGTTTCGTCATCCGATACCCAGGTGACCTTCTTAAGCCCCTTAATGCTGATCGTCTTTTTCGCGTTGAGTGTCATATGAAGTGTCCGCTCTTCCGCCACAACGTCTTCCTTCACCTTGACTTTGCAGTTATATGCGGAACCGTTTACAAACGCAGTGATCGTTGCCGTACCTTTCCCGACTCCGGTCACTTCACCTTCATCAGAGACCGTTGCAATATCCGGTGTATTGCAGTACCACTGAACATCCAGATTATCACTGTCATAATTGAATCCAATCGACTGAGTACTCCCCACCTGCACAGTGATCGACTTCGCTGCCATCTTCGGCTGCGAAATATATACATCTATACTTCTTTCGTTATTTGTCAGCTTAACCGGTGAAGAAGTGACTTTTTTCGCAGTCATAAGATTCTTCTTGCTTATAGAAAGCATGGTTTTATCGCTACTGACCCATCCGGATTCCGCAAGTGTAAACTTCTGTCCCTTCACAAGGTGTATTTCTGTCGTATCCTCACAAACGGCTACTACAGGATTCATCGGCGAATTTTCTGAAACAGCGCCTTCAGCAGTTACCGTAATATCACACATTGCCTTAATACCATTTTCAGCACTTACGGTCACCTTAGCCGTTCCTTCCCCAACAGCTTTCACCTTAACCTTTGTACCGCTGCCGCTTATAGTTACTACCCCTTCATCACTACTATTCCAAGTGAGGACTGCGCCTGCTGCTTCCACCGGCGTAATAGTAACAGACAATTCATTTTCTTCATCTTTCTTGAGAGAAAGCTTTGTTTTAGAGAGAATTATAGATTCTACAATCGGCTCATTGTTTCCATCTGTAACATAAGGTATTTTATTATCTTTAGCATACTGCTCGGCATATGAGCCCGCTGTACAGTATATAGTAATCTTGTTGCACATATTAAAGGCTTTATAACCAATCTCAACAACTGAAGGCGGTATAACAACCTTTTCTATATAGTAACCACACGAACAAATATAATCTGGGATTTTTTTGATGCCCTCTGCAAAAACAATCTCTTTTAATGTTGTGCACCCTGCTAATGCTCCCGTTTCGTATAATTTATCATATCCGGAACTTGTTACTGTACTTGGTATCGTTACGCTACTGATCCCGGTTCCCGCGATTATTTCATCTCCAAGACTTGTCACGCCCTCCGGGATTATCAGACTTCCTGTGAAGCCTTCACAATCGTAAAAAGCAAGCTGCCCTATTGTCGTTACGCTATCCGGGATTGTCAGACTTCCTGTGAAGCCACTACATCCACAAAATGCATTATCCCCTATAGTCGTCACGGCATTCGGAATTGTCAGATTTCCTGTGAAGCCTTCACACCAGAGAAAGGCATTATCCCCTATTATTGTTACTCCATTCGGGATTGTCAGACTTCCTGTGAAGCCAGAATGATCAAATGCATACTCCCCTATTGTCGTTACGCTATCCGGGATTGTCAGACTTCCTGTGAAGCCACTACAATTAGCAAAGGCATAAGGACTAATTGTCGTCACGCTATTCGGAATCGTCAAACTTCCGCTGATTCCTCTACACCAAGCAAAGGCCCCTTCCCCTATTGTCGTTACGCTATTCGGGATTGTCAGACTTCCTGTGAAACCATCACACCAATTAAAGGCATAATCTCCTATTGTCGTCACGCTATTCGGGATTGTCAGACTTCCTGTGAAATCACAATGATAAAAGGTCTCCTCCCCTATTGTCGTTACGCCATTCGGGATTGTCAGACTTCCTGTGAAGCCATCACAAAGATAAAAGGCCTTCTTCCCTATAGTTGTTACGCTATTCGGGATTGTCAAACTTCCTGTGAAGCCATCGCAGTGCTGAAAGGCAGACTCCCCTATTGTCGTTACTGATTTCCCATCAATTGTATCCGGAATGACCAAAGCTCCTCTATCCGTTCCATCAATTCCTGCAATGCATATCGCGGAGTCATCCGTTACATAATACTTTAAACTATATGTTGCATCATTATAAGGCTTGTAATACTTATACTCAACATCACCTAAATCCTCAATTTCAGCTGATTCCGGTTTTTCGGCTTCCCCTGCAAAATCCTCACCAGCTCTCCCTTTATTCATTTTGGATATTTCATCATTACCAGACTCCTCGCTTATCTCTTCCAACTCCGCCGCCCACACAACTGGAAGACCACCTATCTCTGTCGCCAGAAACAAGGCAGTCATCACCAATGCGATAATACTGTTGATTTTCCGCTTCATTAGTAATGCCCCCTTTTTTGAAAATGTTTTGTAATTGTTGCCTCTTTGCTGTTCCTGAATCTACAAATGTACTTTTCATAGGGCGATGCATTCGCATCGCCCTATAAAACTTCTTTACTTTACTGTCACCGTTATTGTAATTGTCTTATATTATATTGCGCATCAAATATACTGTCAAATAAGCAGAAATGCATGCGAAAAAAAGAGAATGCTTATTTGAAGAAATAATTGACCAATTCTAAAGATTTATACCCCATCTTGAAATCAAAAAAGTCTCGGAAGCCCTGTATTTATACCCCATTTTATACCCCAGGTCACTAAAAAATACGTGAATATAGACGAACGCAGGCGAAGTTTAACGCAATTAAATATGCATTCTGCAAATATCTCAAACCACCGTAAAATCAAGCAGAAATGAACAAAGACAAGCAAAGACGAACGCAGACAAACATAGCAATAATTTAATACGCATTCTTGTTGATAAATCCCTTGAACAGGGTCAGGAACAATATACGGATATCCAGCATCAGCGTCCAGTTTTCGATATAGTACAGGTCGCATTCGATCCGGCGGCGGATCGAGGTGTCGCCGCGGAAGCCCTTGATCTGGGCCCAGCCGGTCATGCCGGGACGCACCTGATGCTTGATCATATAGCCCGGGATCTCTTCCCGAAATTTCTCGACAAACTGCGGGCGCTCCGGGCGGGGACCCACAAGGCTCATCTGCCCCACCAGCACGTTGAAAAGCTGGGGCAGTTCGTCAATGCTGGTCTTCCGCAGGATCTTTCCGATCCCGGTGATACGGGGATCGTTCTTGGTCGTCCAGCCGTCTTTTTCCTCTTCTTCCTTCTGCTCCCGCATCGTGCGGAATTTATACATACGGAAGTTGCGGTTATGCAGCCCCACGCGCTCCTGGGAATAGATCACCTTTCCGCCGTCCGTGAACTTGATAAAGATCGCGGACAGGAGCATGATGGGCGAGAACAGTATGATGAGTATGATGGAACCGATCAGATCGATGATGCGCTTGATCAGGCGGTTCAGCGTATTGGTCAGCGGCACATAACGGATATTCACGACCGACAGGCCTGTCAGGTCTTCGATATAAGGATTTGACGAGATCACGCTGTTGTAATCCGGGATGAACTTGGTGTGCACACCGGCTTTTTCGCACTGGCGCACCAGCGCCTCCAGGCGGTCGTAATCCTGCAGAGAAAGGGAAATGCCGATCTCATCCAGCTTATTCTCGGGCAGCACCACCTCCAGATTGGCGATACGTCCCAGCACCTTCACGCCGCGGTACAGCGTACCTGCCGGGATATGGTCATCCAGGATGCCGCACACGACATAGCCCCACTGCGGATTTTCCAGGATGCGGTCGATATAGCTTTCCGCCGCACGGGAATACCCCACCAGCAGCACATGCTTGATATTATAGCCCTTCCGCCGTATCGTACGCAGGACCTTGCGTATGAACTGGCGTTCCAGTATCGTGCCGCCGGTACAGATCAGGTAGAAGAAGAACAGCATCTCACGGGAGAAATCCAGTTCCTTCCGCATGAACATCGCGATGATCACGAGTCCGATGCCGAACACGTTGGCCTTGATGATATTGAAGATCTCTCTTTCCACGCTGGAATAGCGTTTCGAGATGTAAAGATTACAGAAATAGTATATGATCACATAGCCCGGCGTAATGAAATAGAGCAGTGAAAAATACTCTCTCTGGGTAAGACTTCCCTTCAGCAGGTCTTCCGGCGTGGCCAGCCAGTCAAACTTCAGATACCACGCAAGGATGTATGCGCCTGCGACCAGCAGCGCATCCATCAGCACATGGATCCGGTTTAATACTTTCTGATTATCCTTGATCATACGATGTCAAATCCTACCTGCGAAAAATAAAACGCTGCACGCTTTCCGACAGAAGCTTCTTCTCCATCAGAAGCTGCCGGCGCAGAGTTGTCTTTGAAAAGTCTACCCGCTGTTCTTTTCCTTCACGGCAGAGGCGGAGGCCTTCTCCCGTGGCCTTCAGGTATTCCTTCCCCATGCCCTTCTTCGTAAAATACGCCAGCTTGATGAGCCATCCCAAAAGCAGATGATTCCGGTTGAACAGAAGCATCCATAGCGGCATATTCTTATAGACCAGATAGATCTGGTTGCGCACCGTCAGCCGCAGCTTGAAGGGATTATAGCGGGAACCGCTGCTGCCGCTGCCGGCATGCAGGACTCTTGCCCGCGGCGCATACACATTGCGCCAGCCGTTCCACTGCGCCCGGAAGCCCAGATCCACATCCTCCAGATAGGCAAAATGCCGCTCGTCAAAGCCCCCCAGCGCGAGAAGGACGTCCTTCCGGTAGATCGCCGCACCTCCGCAGGCACTGAAGATATTCCGGCGGCGCTTAAACTCCGCCGCGGGACGGTCCCTGCCCGGCGAATAAGCCCAGCCCAGCGTGGAGAAGCTGTCTCCCGCATCATCCACCCGCTCCGGCTTTTTCATATCCAGCATGCAGGCCGAAACCGAAAAGATATCCGGTCTTCTGTGCAGCTCACGGACCAGCGTCCCTACAAAATGCCTGTCCGCAACCGTATCGTTGTTTAAAAGGATCACTGCATCCGCTTTTACGGCTGCGATCCCCGTATTGACAGCCGCAGCAAAACCGCGGTTTTCTTCATGGAAGAGAAAACGCACTCCGGGAAAGAGCTTCTGCGCCTTCTCTGCCGAGCCGTCCGTGGAAGCATCATCCACCACGATGATCTCAAAATCCTTCTCATCCTGACGGGTCAGGCTTTTCAGGCAGGCTTCCAGATAACGCTCGCCGTTATAATTCGGGATCACCACACCGGCCTTCATGCTTCCTCTTTCCCCGCGTTAAACTGCGGATCGTATAAAAGGGTATAGCCCTCTTCCCTCAGCTTTTTACAGAGCTTCAGACTCCGTTCCTTCCGGCGCTTCGCATCCTCATCCCCCGGGAACGGCCAGGCATATCCCGTGATCTTTTCGTAGAGCGGCCGGAGCTCTTCCCGCAGCGTCATATTCCGCAGATCCAGCGCTTCCGCGCTCTGCTGCAGCGCTGCGATATGCATCGGTCCGGAAAAGCCCTCCGGCAGCCCGTCAAAGAGCACGGTACCGTCGGCTTTCATGACGCCTCCGCTGATCTTTTTCTTTTCGATCACCGGCCCGCCGATCATCGCGATATCCGGACGCTGCGCGAATACGCCGCCTTCATACTCCACACGGTAAAAGCCCAGATGCGGCAAGTCCTTAAGCTCCGCTTTGATCCCCTGTCCGGCAAGCGCTTCCTTTATCGAGCGCTTTCCGGCCTCAAAGGCATAGTTCTTTGCCGCCGGATCCGAGGATGTAGAGCTTTCATGGCTGCGCCAGTGATAAAGGATATGCGGCACATGGCGGATATGCTCTTTCCAGTCTTTTTCATAATGCTGCCTGCACCAGGTGGCCGTCCGGAGCAACAGGTCGTGATCCTGCGCCCCGTCATAGTCACTGCGCAGACCGAGGCTTTTGATCACATCCGCCCGGAATACGGACAGATGGCAGATATAATTGTTTGTCAGTAACAGCTCCGGATCGAAATCCCGCTTCCTGTGCGGCGCAAAATAATGCTCCAGATATTTGTCGCATTTATCTTCATCGCTGTAAAGCAGCACCACATCGCTGCTTTTGTCGATCTCTTCCCGCATACGCCACAGTGCATCCGGCGTAAGCATATCGTCATGATCCAGCAGCAGGATGTAGTCGCCGCCCGCCGCCTCCAGTGCACGGTTCGTATTTCCTGAGATCCCTTCGTTCTTTTCCAGCGGAAGATAAACGATCCCCGGATACTGCTCACGGAAGCTTTCGGTCACCCGCCTTACCTGCCGGCTCTCCGAAGCGTCCGCAACGATCAGCTCGTAGTCGGTATAAGTCTGGTCCGCCACCGAAAGGAAGAGATCCTGCAAAAACACCTCCGGCGTCTCATAGGCCGGTACCAGGATCGAAAACTTCAGCTTTCTTTCGTATTTTTTCCCGCGCTGCGCTTCCAGTTCCTCTTCGGAAGGAGCCGTATAGCTGTACTTTACGTGTCTTTTTTCCCAGAGCCGCTCCTGCACTGCGTACCAGGTTGCCGTAAAACCGTTCCGCTTATAATACCGGAGCGTCTGTCCGATAAAACCCGGCATAGCTGCCTCCCGTTACGCGCGCATCTGCCGCCGGAAGGAACGGAAATCCCCCAGCGCACGCCAGCCGATCTTTGCGATACGGAACAGGTTGATGGAATTGGATCCGCCCGCCCTTGCATGGAAAGGGATGGGCAGAAATCTCAGCCGTTCGTCATAATAGGCAAAATAAGTACTGAGCATGACATTCGGGATATTGAAATCCGCCGGCATACGGTAGATATACTTCTCCAGCAGATCCGTCCGCATCAGTCGGAAAGGCGCATTCGCATCCGGAAGCTTCACGCCGAAAAAGATCTGCAGCAGGACACATACGATACGTTCCACAAAAGCCCGGATCTGTCCGTCCTCCCTCTTCGGCCGGTACGCCAGCACCGCGTCATACTTTTTCCGTCTCTTCCAGAAACGATCAAAACCGTCCGGATCCGTCTGTCCGTCGGAATCGGTCTGAAATACAAAATCCGCACCGCTTTCGATCGCATGGTCGTACAGTGCGATCAGCTTCGGTCCGTGTTCCTTTTCCTTCGTCGGAAGCAGCACAAGCTGCGGATACTCTTTACACAGCTCCGTGAGGATACGGTGCGTGCCGTCAGCCGAGCCGCTGTCGGCCACCACCAGTCTGGAATCCGGCGCCGCCAGCGCAAGTTTCGGATACCACTGTTCCACCACCCTGCGTATATTCTGCTCTTCGTTGTATGCGGGCATCACGATATAAAGGATGTCCGTCTTTTCTTTTTCTTTCATCTCTTTTCAAAGTAAACGCCCCACACTCCGGCAGGGCGTTTCGGATACCTTACTTAAATATTTGCCTTTACAGCCTCTGTCAGCGCATCCAGCTTCTGTCTCGCATCATCCAGGCTGTTACCCTTGATGCCCATGTAAAACTTGATCTTCGGTTCCGTTCCGGAAGGTCTTGCACAGCACCAGGAATCGTTCTCCAGATCGAAATAGAGCACGTTTGAAACAGGCAGATCCGTCTCTCCTTCCTTTCCGCTCTCCATCTCTATCGTACGGCGCAGCTTGTAATCCTTAAAGCATTTCACCTTCAGATCGCCAAAGGCCTTCGGCGGATCCTTACGGAGCTTATCCATCATGGCAGCGATCTCTTCCAGGCCTTCCTTGCCCTTCTTGGTGATCGCATACTGCGTCTCCATGTAATATCCGTACTTCTCGTACATTTCGATCATCATATCCCAGAGCGTGATGCCCTGCTTCTTGCAGTATGCCGCCACTTCGCAGAGGAGCATCACTGCCACCACGGCGTCCTTATCCCTTGCATGCGTTCCGGCCAGGCAGCCGTAGCTTTCCTCCAGACCGAAGACATAATTGTGGGAGCCGGTCTGCTCAAAGAGCTTGATCTGCTCTCCGATATACTTGAAACCGGTCAGCACGTCGATCTCCTTCACGCCGTAGGCTCTGGTGATCGCATGCGCCATATTGGTCGTAACGATGGTCGTGACCAGCGCCGGATCCTTCGGCATGGTCGCGGTCGCTGTGCGCTCACGCAGGATGTATTCCGCAATGAGCATTCCGGACATGTTTCCGGTAAACGGGATGTATTTCCCGCTCTTGTTATCCAGTGCATAGATACCCAGACGGTCCGCATCCGGATCGGTGGCCATCACGATATCCGCCTTCTTTTCCTCCGCCAGCTTCAGCGCCAGGGTAAAGGCCTTCGGATCCTCGGGATTCGGATAATCCAGGGTGGTAAAGTCGCCGTCCGGCTCTTCCTGCTCCGGCACTACAAAGACATTCTTAAAGCCCAGCTCGTCAAGGATGCGGCGTACCGGTACATTACCGGTGCCGTGGAACGGGGTATAAACGATGCGGATCTCGTCCGCTACGGCTTTGATCACCTCGGGATGGATGATCTGCTTCTTCAGTTCTTCCATATAGCGGTCGTCGATCTCTTTTCCGATGCTCTGATATAGACCCTTGCTCTCGGCTTCGGCCTTGTCCATGGTCTTCATGGTGCGGAAATCCGTGATCGCATTCACCTCGGCGATGATGCCGGTATCATGAGGCGGCGTCACCTGCGCGCCGTCTTCCCAGTAAACCTTGTATCCGTTGTATTCCGGGGGATTGTGGCTGGCTGTCACCACGATACCTGCGGTGCAGTGGAGCTCACGCAACGCAAAGGAAAGCTCCGGTGTGGGACGCAGGCTCTCAAAAACGTAGGCCTTGATGCCGTTTGCCGCAAGGCAGAGCGCCGCTTCATCCGCAAATTCGGGGCTCATGTGACGGGAATCGTATGCGATCGCCACGCCCTTTGCGCCCGCGCCGGCTTTATTGATATAATTTGCCAGACCCTGTGAAGCCTTACGTACGGTATAGATGTTCATGCGGTTCGTCCCGGCTCCGATCACCCCGCGCAGTCCGCCGGTGCCGAATTCCAGATCCTTATAGAAACGATCCTCGATCTCCTTTTCGTTCCCCTCAATGGAGCGGAGTTCTTCCCTGGTCTTTTCGTCAAAATAGTCATCCTTAAGCCAGAATTCATAAGCCTCACGATAGTCCATCTTTTCTCTCCTTTTCTCCCGTTTTTTGAAACAGCCGTCCGATATTTGCGTTTTCCTTATTTCCGTCTGCCGGACCGCCGTATACCAAATGCACAAAACGCCTGAAAAACACGTTCGGCAACCCTGCGTTATATTATACCAAAAGCCCTTCACAATCGCAAGAAATACTTTGTTTTCGGGATGTGCGCCGCGCCCGTGACGCATGAACCAAAAAGGGACGCGGCCGTAGCTGCG
>JAEEGL016765262.1_pt1 | contig 17945 bp, 8 predicted proteins | sample 9134231 | NCBI WGS metagenome assembly JAEEGL01 (sample SAMN16246548, study PRJNA631951) | gut metagenome | biome: gut microbiome; feature: rumen; material: fiber-attached | host: Bos | place: Iran: Karaj | collected 2018-10 | reverse complement strand
TGTAGCTGGCCGTCTGTTGACTGCTACATTGTTCCATAGAAAGACGTTTTGGGAAGATAATACCCTCTGTATTGGCCCAAAGCGGAAGTTTTTTCTGTGCAGTCTGCCAACCCTCAATCTGCTGCAGGCAATATTTGATATTCACTCCTTCTGGCACAGGTTCGAGAGCCAGGTGCCGAACATCGTCCGAACGATGAAGTGAGATAAAAGAATCGTTGGCGTTCATTTGTCGAGTAAGCAAATGGCCTTTTCGGCATCCTTTTGGATTTGCGCCCTAAGTTCATCAATCGATGAGAACTGCAATTCATCGCGCAACCTGGCTACAAGTTCCACTCGTATCTCTTTTTCGTAAAGGTCGCCTGAGAAACGAAGCAGGTGAACCTCCACAGAGATGTTTTCCCCGTTCTGCATTGTAGGGCGTTTTCCGATGTTCAGTACAGCTGGGCATGCTTCACCTTCTGGTAGTATAGCCCGTCCGGCATAAACGCCGTCTGCAGGCAGGAGTTTCATCGTTGGAATCTGTAGGTTTGCTGTCGGAAATCCCAGGTGCCGACCTATCTGATGCCCTTTTACTACCGTTCCGCTCAACGGATAGTTATATCCCAACAGCCTGTTAGCCTCAGCCAGTTGCCCATCTTTAAGCAAGGAACGTATCCTGCTGCTGCTAATTTTCTCTCCCTCCAGTTCATGAGCGAGTACCACCTCGATACCACATTCCTTACCCCAGCGAACATAATCCTCGTGACTTCCGCCGCTGTGACCGAATCGATGGTCGTATCCCATCACCAGCATCGAAACGTCCAGTTTTTCTCTCAGAACCTTCGTCATGAACTCCGACGCGCTCCACAAACTCATTTCTTGTGTGAAATGAAGCACTTCTACCTGTTCTGCTCCCGATTGCCGGAGCAAAAAGAGTTTTTCCGTAGGCAAGGACAGCAGCTGAGGGACATAGTTCGAGTGGATAACCTCGCGGGGATGGCGGTCGAAAGTGATTATAACCGACTCCATCCCTTGGACTTTTGCAAGGGAACACATCTGGCTTATGAGGAACAAGTGACCTCTGTGTACTCCATCAAAAAAACCTATCGTAGCAGCTCGTTTGTTCATCGTGTTAATTGACTATTTACAATCATATGTGGCCCTTTTCACTCAGCTTATTGGCCGCAAAATTACTCATTTCCCTTCGGCATACCAAATTTTTGTCCTTCACATTTGGATAATTTGCAGGAAATGTCTAACTTTGCACCCGCAATCTTGCAAATCATTGCATCGGACTTGTAGCTCAGTTGGTTAGAGCAACAGACTCATAATCTGGAGGTCCCTGGTTCAAGCCCAGGCTGGTCCACATTGAAAATCAAGCACTTACGAGTTTCTCGCAAGTGCTTTTTTTATGTCTGCGTAAACAATGCGTAAACATTTTGTTTCAGTCTCCCCTTTTCGGTCACGTAGTATCATGGAGTTTCTATGATGTTTTATTAACCACATTCGCATTTCACGAAGGTGGTTTATTCTTCTATAATAGTTTCTGATTTCTTTGTTGTCACATATATATATTATGGTAAATGTATGCTTTTTGCGCCAATCTGCCTAAAAAGAGTTAAATGTATGCTCTGTTTTGGAAGAATTTTTCCAAATTAGAAAATTGTTTCGATTTTTATTAGTATATTTGTTCCAAAATTGTATAGTATGGAACAAAAGAATTTGAATAGACTACGGGTAGTTATTGCCGAAAAGAACTTAACCAACAAGTGGCTATCGGAGCAACTTGGGGTTAGTCAGGCAACAGTATCGAAGTGGGTGCAGAACAATGCCCAACCCAATCTTGAAATGCTCATCAAAATATCAAAAGTCCTCAATGTTGATGTGAATGAGCTAATCCGTCCAGATGAAGTAGAAATGGACAATGAGAATAGTAGATAACTTTTGCTAATAGAATACTGATGGACAACAAACAATATAACGCTCTCTTCTCTTTCATCTGGAACATTGCCAACGATGTGCTGGTACATGCTTTCGAGAAAGGAGATTACAAGAAGATAATCCTTCCGTTCATGGTGCTTCGTCGTATTGACGTGCTCCTTGAACCGACCAAAGCTGCTGTACTCCAAAAGAAGGAGTTCTGTGATAGCCATAATCTCGTTGATTATACTCCGTTCCTCACTCAAGTGACTGGCTATCCGTTCTACAATACTTCTGCGTTTACGATGAAGACCTTAAAGAACGAAATAGACCCACAACGCTTGAAGATGAATATCATTGAGTATTTCAATGGCTTCTCTCAGGATGTACAGGACATCATTGATAAGTTCAAACTACGTCAGCAGGTGGACAACCTTACAGAAGCAGGTCGCCTTGGTTCACTCTTGGAAAAATTCACCGATGAGAACATCAACCTTTCGGTGAAGCCTGTGATGGAGGAAGTGACAGAGAAGGATGGCACAAAGAAGATGGTTGAACGTCTGCCAGGACTCGACAACCACACTATGGGTACTATCTTTGAAGAGTTGCTTCGTAAGTTCAATGAGGAAAACAACGTGACTGAGGCCGGTGAGCACTTCACACCTCGTGACTATGTGCGTCTGCTCGGACAGTTGGCAATAGAGCCTATCAAGGACAAACTTGCCGACAACACCTATACCATCTATGATGGTGCATGTGGTACTGGTGGCATCTTGACTATTGCGCAGGAAGAGATTGAGCGCATTGCCAAAGAAACTGGCAAGCGTGTCCGCACAAGTATCTTTGGACAGGAACTTCAGCCCGATACCTACGCCACATGTAAGGCAGACCTTATGATTTCGGGCAATATCAATAAGTTTACCTATCGTCTCGGTACTGTTGACCATCAGTATATTGCTTATGGCTCAACCATAAGCCAGGATGGTCATGCAGGAGAGAAATTTGACTTCTGCATCAGCAATCCCCCATTCGGCACTCCATGGAAGGAAGACCTGAAGAACTGGGGCATTGGCGACAAGAAAGAGGTGACCGATCCTCGTTTTTTTGACGGAGTGACAAGTTTCATTCCAGACATTGGCGACTGTCAGATGCTATTTCTTGCCAATAATGTAAGTCGAATGAAAGACACTCCACTCGGCACCCGTATAGTGGAGGTACATAATGGAAGTTCTCTCTTTACAGGAAAAGCGGGAGGTGGTGAAAGCAATCTTAGAAAGTATATCATTGAAAATGACCTTTTGGAGGCAATAATCCAGATGCCAGATAATGATTTCTATAACACAAAGATTGCTACATACATATGGATTGTCACAAACAAAAAAGAACAAAAGAGGAAAGGTAAAGTTCAATTGATTGATGCTTCTACGTTAAAGACACCACTAGACAAACATTTAGGGAAAAAGAATTGTGTGACAAGTGGAAAAAACCGAAAGCAGATAGTGGATTTGCTCATTCAATTTCAAAACAACGACTATAGTGTTATCCTTGACAACCATGAGTTCGGATATTGGGATGTTGAGATTTTACATCCTGTGAAAGACGAATATGGTAATGTCGTTAAATCAAAAGGGAATGTAAAGTACTCAAAAGACAAATATACTCTTCAAGTGCCTTGTACCTATCCTTCTGGAATTGAAGGTTTTTTTGCAGATGAAGTCGTGCCACATGATCCAGAGGCTGTTTTAGGAAAAGCTGTGTTGGGTTATGAGATAAGATTTGCAAACTACTTTAGTAGAAAGCATGATGTGAAAGAAACAAGGTTTCTTCAAGATAAGATTGGTTTGATGCAAAAGGACGTATTATCTTTATTGCCAAAAATATCTGATTGGTTTCGGAATGATGATGTATGCCTGAAGGAGAGTAAGAATCCTATTTTCGGAAAGATACCATCACATTGGGAAGAAATCCAGTTCAAATATTGTTTCAATGAAAGAAACGATACTGGGCATCCTAATGAAGAGATGTTATGTGCAACCCAAAATAAAGGGGTAATACCTCAATCGCTATATGATGGTAGTGTTGTTACTGTTACAAAAGGCTTTGAGAGTCTTAAGTTGGTGAAAAAGGGCGACTTCGTTATAAGTCTTAGATCTTTTCAAGGAGGAATAGAGTATGCTTACTATCAAGGCATCATAAGCGCTGCTTATACCATTATTGAACCGATAGACAAGGAATACACAGAGTATTTTAAGTACCTGTTCAAGTCATCAGTGTTTATCAGTTTGTTAAAAACCTGTGTTACAGGTATTCGCGAAGGACAAAATATTAACTATAACCTTCTTGGAAATAAGTATATTCCTATTCCACCAAAAGAAGAGTTAAATGGCTTTTTGAAATTGAATGAGATTAACGAGTTGATTTACGCTTTTGAAGATAACGTAAATACGCTCAAAGAATATAAAAAGCATTTGATTTCAGATATAGTTACAGGTCAAATAAAAATCAAATAAGCATATGAAGAAGCTATTTAGTATAATATTGTGGATTATTTCTTTTTGTTTTTCGGGTTGTCTTTATGAACCAGTGTCAAATTATATAAAAGAAAAGAAATGGTTCAGCGAAGAAGGTTCAGTTAACATCTGGCTAAATACTCCCCAATATACAAATTTGCACTTTATAGTGTATGTATTATTACTAGTTCTTTTTGTGGCATTGGGCTATATTGTCGCTTATTATTATCTTCAACATAAATCTAAGGTTAAAAAGAATTCACCAGAAGAGCAACTAAAAAAATTTAATAGTTATGTTGATGAATCATCTGGTATTAAAATAACATGGGATGTATATTTTGGCACGCTTTACAACAATGATCCATTTGCTAGCAATATAAAATTATTCTGTTTGAAACATAATCCTCCTCAACTTATGAAATATTATGGGTGTGTGATTCCAGAATGTCCTAATGGAACTTTTTTTACAACAGAGGCAGAAATCAAAAGATTCATAGAATCAATGCTATTTGCAAAATATGATGAGTTGAAAAAGCAAAGTGAGAGTAAAAATTAGAAAAAGCCTATGTCAATAGATATATCAGAAACAGGACTTGAAAAGATAATAGTCAATTGGCTCGTACAGCACAATGGTTATGAGCAAGAGACTCCACACGCTTTCAATAAGGACTTTGCTCTTGTTGACAAGTGGGTGGAACGGTTCGTTACTGAGACTCAGCCAGAGAAGGTTGAGCAGACGATGTGTTTCAAGTCGCCAAGTGAGCGTTTGAAGTTCTTCACTCGTCTGAGCAACGAGATAACCAAACGTGGAGTGTCTGACGTGCTTCGCAAGGGCTATAAGTTCAATGGCTCCACCTTCGACCTTTACTATCCTCTGCCATCAGAACTGAACCCAAGTGCAAAAGTTGCCTATGAGCATAATATCTTTGGTGTTATCCGTCAGGTGATGTACTCCAAGGTGAACACCAACGAGATCGATTTCGTGGTATTCATCAACGGTTTGCCACTTGCCACCTTTGAGCTGAAGAACAACTTTACAGGCCAAACCTATGAGAATGCCATTATGCAGTATCGTACAGACAGAGACCCTAAGGAACTGTTGTTGCAGAAGAAACGCTGTGCCGTTCATTTTGCATTGGATGACTGCCAGACATGGATGTGTACAGAACTCTGTGGGAAAGATTCCTGGTTCCTGCCATTCAACCGTGGTGTGGATGGTGGTGCAGGAAACCCCGTTGTGGAAGGTGACACCATGACTTCATATGTTTGGAAAGATGTGCTTACTAAGTCAACACTCTCAAACATCATTGAGAACTTTGCACAGGTGATAAGTACAGAAGACAAGAAAACGCATAAGGTGAAAGAGAAGGTTATCTGGCCACGCTATCATCAATTGGATGCCGTCAGGTCGTTGCTCTATGTTACTAAGATTTCACCTATCGGAAGGCGTTTCCTCATTCAGCACAGTGCAGGAAGTGGTAAGTCAAACTCTATTACGTGGCTGGCTTATCAACTTGTGACGTTATTACAGGAAAATCAGCAACCATTCTTTGATAGTATCATCGTCGTGACCGACCGCGTAAACCTTGACAAGCAGATACGCGACAACATCAATGCTTTCAAGCGATTGAGCAACCTCGTAGGGTGGGCAGATAATTCAGCCTCGTTGCGTGAATTGCTGCAAGGCGGTAAGAAAATTATCATCTCTACTATCTTCAAGTTCTCTTTTATTCTTGATGAGATTGGAGATTCATTAAAGGATAGACGCTTTGCCATTATTATAGACGAAGCCCACAGCAGTCAGAACGGCTCACTTTCGGCAAACTTAGCAACAGGCATTTCTGGTAATGCAGCTCCCATAATACCACTGCACACGGGATATATAAGCGAAGATGACAGCTACCCTATGATGGCAGCCGATGACGGAGGCATTACTTACGGTGAGCCGGAAGACATAGAAGACAAGATTCACAGAATACTGAAGGGAAGGAAGATGGCAAAGAATGCCAACTACTATGCCTTTACAGCCACGCCTAAGAATAAGACGCTGGAAATGTTTGGTGACAGGATTGAACGCATTGGCGATGAACCTCTCTACATTCCATTCCATGAGTACACAATGAAGCAAGCCATCGAGGAAGGCTTTATCCTTGATGTGCTGAAATACTATACGCCTTACAGCTCTTATTACCGAGTATTGAAGGCTATTGAAGATGACCCCGAGTATGACAAGAAGAAGGCTTTGGGAAAGATTCGTGCCTATGTGGAGCGTCAGCCTGAGACCATTGAGAAGAAGGCAGAAATTATCGTAGAGCATTTCTGCAAGAAGGTGTATATGAAGATTGGTGGTCATGCCAGGGCAATGGTCATCACCTCCAGTATTGAGCGTGCCATAGAGTTCTACAAGACCATCACCCGGATGCTTGAAGAGCGGAACAGCCCTTACAAGGCAATCGTGGCATTCACCGATAAAGTGATAGATGGGAAAGTGGTGACAGAATCGGAACTCAATGGATTCCCTTCTGCCGAGATAGAGCAGCGTATCGAGCAGGAGCCTTATCGATTCCTGATAGTGGCAGACAAGTTCCAGACGGGCTACGACCAGCCACTGCTGCACACGATGTATGTGGACAAGCAGATAAGCGACCTAAAGGCTGTGCAGACCCTGTCGCGTCTGAACCGTTGCCATCCGAAGAAGCAAGACACATTTGTGCTTGACTTTGCCAATGACCCAGACATGATTCGACAATCATTCCAGCGATACTACAAGACAACAATTCTTGCAGGAGAGTCAGACATCAACAAACTCAACGACCTGACGGAAACTATCGAAGGGTATAACTTCTATACACAGGAAGATGTTGACAACGTGGCAGAGCTGAAATTGATGGGTACAGACGAAGATCGTCCAAAGATAGATGCAATCATAGATGCTGACGTGAAGCGGTTCAAGGAAGAACTGAACGTGGATGGACAGATTATGTGCAAGAGTGCCATCAAGAATTTCTGCCGCTGCTACCCGTATTTCTCCAGCATCATGCCGTTTGAGAGTCCAGAGTGGGAAAAGCAATATATCTTCTATGCCTTGCTGGTTAGGAAACTGCCCAAACTGAAGATTGATGACAACACCCAGGGTCTTCTTGATGACATCGACTTCGACAAGTACCGTATCGTCAAGGAGGAAGAGCGAGCCATTGTATTGGAAAACGAAAACACCTCAGTCAATCCAATCCCAGTCGGTATTGGCGGTGGCAAACCTGAACCAGAAATGGATGCACTCTCCAATATAGTCAAGGATTTCAATGACACCTATGGCAACATAGAATGGAAGAATCGCGACGAGGTGCAGCGTCAGATAGAAGAATTGCCAGCACGTATCGCTACCAGCGTTGATTTCGTAAATGCGGTACGCAATGGGGACAGGCAGGTGGCACAGATAACCTTCAATGATGACATCATCAACATTGTTGCTGGGATGCTTGAAGAAAAGACGGAGTTCGTGCAAACGTACTTTGCCAACCAAGACTTCCAGAACTTTGTGAATGCAAGGGTATTTCAAGCAGCTGTGAGTCAGTTGTCCAATATGCATCCTTGAGACTTATGAATATCAATTGTTAATCAAAAAGAATAGTCAAAACATGGCAAAATATATTGATTTAGAAAACGCAACCAAGGAGCAACTTGTTGAATATCTTATTGATTATTGGCACATCACGTCTTTAAAATTTGAAGGGGATTTTGTGCCGAGTAAATCAACCGAATCTACCGTAAGTGGTGCTTTCACAAATATTAAATCATTTGACACTCATCGTACTATATCATATTATCCACCTATGATAAAAGGGAAACAGGATGTTCTATTTTTTATTCCCAAAAATAAGTCTTTAAAGTCAGGCCATTATGCTTTTGAATGCGAATTAGCTGCAGATAGCATAAGGAATGAAAAGGATAATCCTTTTCTCTTGAAACTCAGGCTGAATACGATTAAGCCAGTAGTTACTGTACCAAAAAATATAGTATCAAAAACGGAAATAGGAAGAAAAAAGGAATATTCAAAAGATGAGATTCTTGTAAAAAAGAACTTAAAATTAAAAGATGATTTCTTTATTGGAAAATTTCATCGTAATCCCGATGGTCAATATGGCATATCGGACATTCGCCGTTCGGATTTTTCTAAATTGATACTTCAGGATGGAGAACAAATTAGAGATTTACTATTTAAACCAATTCTTCTGTCTATTCCAGAAGATGACTGTTATTACGAATTTACATGGATTCTTAAAAGTGTTAACCATGACGAGCATAAATACAATTTTACAATTGACCAAAAACAGTCCATAAAAAGAATAACACCAAAAAATGTTATTGATCGTTTACATCAGTCTATTATAGATAGTCCAGCAGGTTCTGGTGATCGTGATGTGAAGATGATTGAGACTTTAAAGTCACAATTAACAGCAAGTGGAAAAGAAATTTTCATATACGAACTTTTACAGAATGCCAATGACTACCCTCAGAAAGAAAATGGTAAGAATGTGCCAGTGAAGGTAGAATTCCATATAATGAATGAATACCTGGTTTTTATGCATTCTGGTGCAGAGTTCAATGAGAAAAATATCGCTGCAATATGTAATATCAATGACAAAGAAAAGTCTGATAATCCTGATGCCATCGGTTATAAAGGTATTGGATTTAAAACGGTATTTGTGGTAAGCAATAATGTTTACTTGTCAACAGGCCCCTATCATTTTAGATTTGACGAATCCTTTACAAAAGATATGGTCGCAACGGCTTATCAGCTTCTTCCAATTTGGACAAATCCCAATACGCTCGGACGTGAAGTCGTTGACCTCTTCAATTCCACAAAAGAACTATATAATGTCCAGTTTGCTCTTAAGCCTATAACAGAAGATATTCTTAGAGAGTCATCACAAAACTTTGTTAAACTTTTTGGTGATGTCTTTGAGAATGAACGAGTCATTTTATTCATTCCCAACATAGAGTCAGTTAAGATATTTTTTCATGATAGTCAGATTCCTGATATTATAAGAAAAAAAGATTCAGATAATTGGGTTGTTAATTCATATATCGAACCTATTTCTGAAAAATTGCGTAACTCTATAAATCAAGAAATTGAGGATCAAGAAAAGAATGGTACCATGAAGATTCCTACGAAGTACAAGGATTTTATGAAAACTCAGGTTTCATTTGCTTGTGCACGTGAAGGGGTTATGCTGAAAAAAGTAGAAAATTCTATACTTTATTGCTATCTTCCAGCTAAAGATGCATCATGGGGATTCGACTTTCTCCTAAATACCGATATGATTCCTACAGGCCCTCGTAATGACATAGAGTATGACTTGGAAATAAATAAGGAAATAGCCAACATAGCAGGAAAGAAATTTTTTGACTGGATTGTTGGACTTTGTAAATCAAAACAATATAGAGTAGACTCCATTTTCACATTAATTCCTGATTTTGAGTCATGTAAAACAGGGCGTTCTGCTGGACATCAAAATTTGATTACGATGTTTCAGTCAGGTTTTGAGGTAAGGTTGTCTTCTGAAATGTTTGTTCCAATTCCGAATGGAGGATATTCTGAGGTATCAAAGTTATTACTAGATGAAACAGAATTGTCTTCATCTGGAATTATGTCGGATGAAGAATTCATTTCGTTTACAAACATTGATGGTAATCTGCCAATTGCAATCTTGCGTAAAAATAGTGTGTTTAACACTTTTCTTAGAAGATATTTGTATAAATTTGGTGCAACAACAAATATTTGGTCAAAAAACAATCTGAAAGAGTCAGTAACACACGAATTCTTTTCTAAATGGTTACAGAATGGAGATAATAATAATCGTTTCATTTCTTTCCTTTTAGAAAAGAAATGGTTGTCAGATTTTGCTGATGCATGTATTTTTCTTGCCTCTGATGGTAAATTGCATACAGCGAAAGGTGTATATCACGACGATGAGATTTTCAACAAACTCCCTTATATTAAATGCTTTGAGGACCATATACCTCATTTAACGGATGGCACAATAAAATATTTCAAAGACAATAGCGATTGGAAAACTCTGGCAGCAGAGATTTTCACAACACTTGATTGCAAATCATTTGTTTTGAATATTTTGCTAAATTCGGAAAACAAGAATTCCACAATAGAACTTCTAAAAGTAAAAGATAACTCTCTAAATTTCTATTATTTTTTGGCAAAATATGTCAGTCTTTACAAAGACAATTCGACTAATATTGATACTGATGCAAGAAATGCTCTCAAATCACTTCCTTTCTTTGGTTTTTATCATTCAAAGGATGTGGAAGATGCTGAAATTGCATATGATAAGTTTGAAGGATTTACACTCGTACATTCTGATGAAGCAAATTCTTTTGTAGAGCGTCCATGGGTGAATAATAATTGGATGGTATTCATCTCAAAGGACTATACAGAAGAAGTCGTAACATACTTAAAGACTTTTTATGGCGTTAAGGAGTATTCTGCAAATTTTGCTGTTGATACATTCATAAGACCTACCTACAAAACAGTTAGCACTGGTTGGAGTAGTCGCGAAGAAAGAATACCACCTAAACATCTTGAGGAGATAAATTCTTCTATTCAAAATCCATCTTCTAATCTTGATTTCTTTAGATTTTGTTTTTCTAATAAAGAACTATTCGGACCAAAGGAGTTATACGAATATTGTCTTCACGTATATAATGGAGCCGATGAAGAATCCTATATGGATAGGTCTGTAAACAGATTTATTGATGCAGGATTATTCAAAGTGTATTCGCAAAAAGCTTGGGTGGAGAAAGAATGGCTATATAAAATAGACTATGCTTATTTGGACGATCTTGATGAAGAACAAAGTAAATTATGTAAGAAGTTTTTGAGAGAATGTTTCGGCGCATACGAAATGACAGACACAATAGCCTGTCATCTCGTAATAAGAAACAACCTTCCTGCAATCATAAAGAAAACTTCAATTCCCAGCCTAGACGAAACTAAAGCTGAAGACGCAACATATTTGACAGATTATAATCAAATGGCAAAGAATGCCATTGATCTGAACGTGGATTTTATCAAATTTGTTGATTCTAATTTGGAGTGCTTTAGAGATAAAGAAACTAAGGCACTGCCAGAGAAATTTAAGGATATTGTTTTAAATGACGGGAAGAAAAATATTAAAGTTTCCTCACAGATATATTTTCCAAATTCAGACTTGGGGGATATTTTAAATATGTCATGGTTCCCATCAACTATAAAAATAGAAATTGTTAACAAGGATTATGGCCAACTTGATTTGTTAGCATCTCTTGGTGTGAAAACATATACATTTGCTAGCTTCTTCGATGAGGTAATAAGTACACATCCTCAAACAATAGGAACATTTATCAAAGACTTTGAGAAGAATAAAGACTTTCACGCATTTATAGCAAGCCGTGTCTCTAGCATCGCTCCAGATAAATTATCTGAATTATCAAAATTTCCAGTATTTATTATAGGTTCAGATTCACAGGAAGATGCTAATGGGGCTGACACTAATGTTTTGCCTGCGAAATGTTCATCTTCACTTTCTAATCACAAGATTCTAAGTTCTACGGTAACGGATTTGTTTAAGAAGAATCTTGTTAAAGTTTCTGACTTGAACATAATACACCCTGATTATCAGCCAGATGACAATTTTGACTCATATTGGTCAAAATTTGGGAACGTACGCTTTGAATCCTCTCATTTTGTAGAATGGTTACTTGCTCATAAACAGACATTCTCTACAACTCTATCTAAATCGAACGAAAACATAGAATTCTGGAGATGGGCAAAAGCTAATATTTCAGACAACGAAAGAATTGGCGAGTTAAATTTCCTTCCAGTAATAGTTTTGCCTTTGCCATCAGAGTCCAGTAATACTGACATTGTTAATGCTGCTCAAGATACATTCAAGACATTAACAAGTACGATATATGCCTCAAACCGCTATATGGTAAATGAGGATATTGAGTCGTTCGTTAAACTAAATGATAAAAAAGCATTGTTTGTTAGCGATAAATACCTAACGGATCAGGAAACACCAGAAACTATTGCTGCATGGATGGAATTTTGGAAGAAAGTTGGTGTAAAGAATGATTATCTTTCAATAATCGTCAAGACAATTATTCCTAAACTACCATCAATTGAAAACGACAATTTACCAAACCTCTTTGCTCAATACGAAGCAGACCTTAGAAAGCAAGATACAAATCTGCCATCAACATTGAGCCAAATGCTCGTGAAGACTGCAGATGGAATCTATAGAAAATTATCGTCAACGGTGTATATTAACACTAATACAACTGAACCATTTCCCTACATAGCAATCCCAAATTCCATCTCATTTGTTGGGAAGGAACATAATGTAAGCGCTTTAATGCTTCAAATTGCAACAGCAGCAAATGCTACCATCGTAAATACTACTTTAGATTGGAGAAAAGCAAAGTTAAAGAGATATGCAGAAATGCAAACAAAAAAAGAGCAGGTCGCCAATTCTCTCTCTAATGCGAGCACTGCTGTAACGGAAGAAGAGAAGGCTTCTGTAGCGTCCTTCGATTCAATTCACTTTGCATTACTCAAAGACCTTGCTTCTATCAAAGCAAATAAGAATGACTCCATTACAGACTTGGAAACTTCGTTTTCAGCGCTAAAGTTATATTCAGATGCAGGTGTACTTACATTGCCAAAGACATTAACTGCAGGCTCTGTGTACAAACCGCTTTGCGACTATCAGCAGTGTGGTATTACGGAAGGAATTACATATATATCTGATAAATACGCGAACATTGAAAACATCAATAGCTTCCTTGACGGCACTCTTCGTGTGCGTAGCGGTTTCGGTGAGAAGGATATTCCATTACTCGAGAAATATCCGAAATTCGCACGGTATTTCTGGAAGACCTTCTTGGCTGAAAATATTGCAGGTTTCGCAAATGCACAGAAGACCATCTTGGAGTATTTCCGAGGAGGAAAATTCTCTTCGGTAACATGTATACCTACAGAGACTTCTGTCAAAAAACCTTGTGAACTATACTTTGGTAAAGATGTCGATGATTTCGTTGACAGACTTCCTAATTACAAAGAGAAAATACCTTCTGTACCTGATATTGTGTTTGAAGAGAATGGACAAAAGGTTTCTTTGTTCAGCTTGCTCCCATTTAAGTCTGACAAGTTGAGTTTGCAAGATTGTTTTGATGCTCTCGTTTGCTACAATGATCAAAAGCGTAGGCCGAAGCTGTTGTCTTGGATTGTCTCACAATTCAATAAGCAAGATGCAGAGAATATGGCTATCCGTGACACATACAGAAATAATCCTGAAGCAAAATGGATAAGCGGAGATAATGACACGAAGCGCATTGACGAGTTGTATGCATTGGATGAACCAAATGGAAAGCTAAGTTTTTATTTTGGATCTCACCCAAAAGTATTCAATACCAATTATTTCCCAAAAGGAGAAGATTATTTGAAAGCTTGCGATTGTTTAGCAATAAGGGTCATCCACGATAACACTGCAGATATGGAAACTGTTCATATCAAGTCGAATACACCTGATATGACAGAAGATTCGTTGAAGCAATATCTTCAGATGGCAGTTCTTATACTTGCAGGCATTGAATCTGCTCCAGGCTGGGAACAGGCCTACAACGTATATTCTGAAGCAATCTCTAAGATGAAGTTCATCTGTTGCGAATCTATTATTTTAAGATATAAAAATGATAATAACATTTCGACAGATTCAAAGAGGTTCTACCATCAGTCTGGTACAAACACCTTTATGTATGTTGATAGCTACAGAGACCCCCGATTGTTTACAGATTTTGTAGGCGAATTAATGTCTTATTTAGAAGTAAAGGCAGACAAGGATATTGTTCTCAATTTGCTCTATGATAAGAAATCTGCATTGGCTGAAATAGAAAAGCGTAATCAATTGAAGAGTGACGATCGGTTTATGCAGTTCATGGATGTTTATGAAAGTGGAATTAGTTCTCGCTATAAAGGAAAGAAAGCTGATGAGACTCCAATAGAAACAAAAATCGAGCACAAGCCGATTGAGGTAAAAGAACCAAAAGAAGAAAAGCCGATTAATGAAAACGATAATGGTAATAATGATGGGTCTGAAAACAATTCTACTTCTCCGATAACAGAAAATAAGAACGAGGTTCTTGACGATGAGAATATCTCCAAGGAAAATAATCAACAGGAGGAGAAATCTCAGACTAATAAAGACAAACGAACAAATTCAGAAACGCCAGAGAATAGGGTTAGAAAGACTCTACCCAAGCCCTCGTATGAGCGTTTTGATCCTAATAAGTATAAACGTAGGGAAATGAAAGTTGGTACTCAGAATCCTAAAACTATGGGCATAAATAGGATAATCAATGATGACGAGAAACGTCAACTTTCAGAGATTCTAGGCCGAGCTATGGAAACTGATACCATAATGAACGAAAATTATATAGTTCGTTTGCGATTCTACAATGAAGTCGTTAAAAAATATGGTGGGGCCAAGATGGATATAAAAGAGTTTGTTACGAACAAGCATAGCGAGCTAGAAAGTATAGGGAATAAGTTCATTCATCGCTGCAGTGCTCGTGGCGGAACTCTCTATATATCGCCTGAAATATGGAACTTACTTGCCCAAGACGAATGTGTGGTCTGTATGTACTATGGAAAATATGCAGACGATTTTATCTTTATCGAGTCACAAGAAGAATTGATGCAGATGATTGATCAAGATGCGATCGTTATACAAGTAACTGGTAATGATAAGAAAGATATTGTCAATAAGGTGTATGATGATGATGTCTTGTCAGATTTGAAAACAAATGGTAATATATATACGCTTATCAGAACAGTAAAAGAAGATAATTCTCAGTTGGTTTATACTTCTCCTGATGATGTTCCTGTTAATAGTTATTCGGATGAAGATGTTGATCCTGATATGTTCTAAATTATGGCAACAGTAATAGATAACTACGTAAAGTTTTTCCTGCATCAAAAACAGGAAATCATTAAAGACTACAATAAGATTAAGGATGTCTCCCTAAAGCAATTGTTTAGGGAGAGTAAAATCATTATTGGTCGTATTGATAGAGTAAATTCAACTAATGGACATGTTGTTCTTGAGATTGACAAACAATTGACAGTTCGTCTAAAGACAATGATGAACTGTACATTGCTTTCCAAGAAGTGCTTTGAAGATCTTGGAACTAATTACTCAAATTGGAGCATTTCATTTGGAGAATTTAATAAGCCAGAGCACTCTATGTGGCATCAAGGTTTGTCAGACATAATGCCTATGTATTTTATGGAAAGTCATAATCCGGATAAGGCATATGTTGGTTGCTCCTCTTTATCTGTGAAAATGTACAGTGATATTGAAAAACTCTTAGGTATGGGCAAAACACTTAACATGCTTCTTTTTGATCCATTCCCTCCTACAGAATATCTAGATAATCTTGCAGCTTATACTAAATATCACCCAGATAACGAATATTTCAATATCAATGAAGAAAAGCAATATGAGGATTGGCATCCGATAGAGTTGGAGTTTAATCCCCAGAATACTCTTGCCATTCCAGAAACAATAGGAAAAGTACTCGAAAAAGAAGATAAATGTATTCTTCAAGGCCCTCCTGGTACTGGTAAGAGCTTTACAATTGCTAATATAGTTGCCAATTATTTGGAGAGTGGTAAGTCTGTTTGTGTCACAACTATGGCGAACAAAGGACTTATTGAACTTGTAAAACAATCTCCTCTAAAGAAATACTTGGAAGAACACAAGGTTTATAAGACGAACCTTTCCTCAGATGAAGCTAGATCTGTACAAGGGCTACAGTATATTAAACGTGATTTGTTGGCTCCTAAAGGCTCGTTAGTTTGTTCAACATACTATGTTTTGTCAAAACTATTTAATGTTGAAAAAGAGCAAGAATTTGTAATGCCTTCTTTTGATTTGATTGTCATAGAAGAAGCTTCTCAGGCCTTTTTATCTACTTTAGCGGCGTTCTGCTCTCTTGGAACAAAATGTCTGATTGTTGGCGACCCTATGCAGTTGTCACCGATTATTATTAATCTGTCTAAAAATTCGGTTGAATATAAAATTTGGAAAGCGCAGCAGCAATGCGATGGATTAATGATTATGGCATTGAATCATCCTATTCCGAGTTACCGTATAACAACAACCTTTCGTTTGACGGAAAAAAGTGCAAATCTGACGAAAGAATTCTATGGTAATAGTTTTAGATCCGTTCAACCTAAACCTGTTGATTTTTCAAACATTAAGAGCCCATATTTCCCGAAGGAAGGTCAGCCAATTGTTGTTTTTACAGACGATGGTCAAGATGGCATCTGCTCAGATAAAGCAATTGCGATAATAAATAACGTTCTCGGAAATTTGAAGGAGTTTTATCCTGATTCTGAGATTGCAATTATATCACCTTTTAAAGATACAGTTAAATTACTTCAGAAAAGGTTCTATACAGAGAATCAGGATCTTGATTTGACAATAGATACTATTGACCGCATCCAGGGTATGAATGTAGATTATGCGATAGTGTATTTCCCACTTGCAGCGGTATCGTTTGCTTTTGCCGAAAATCGTTTTAATGTGGCAACGAGTCGTTCAAAAAATACTACGCTTATAATTTCAGATGGAGATTTTCGTGATTTTCCTGCATTACCACCTAGAAGTAAGGCCTTTTTATCAAGATGTGCTATGGTATCTTCTGATAGAATAGAAGAATTTGATGCATTAACGCCCCCAGATGATACCAGTCATTCATCTGAGAGTATTGAATCAATAACAGGAAATGGCATCGAACTACATGTGAAGGGAAAGATCAACTTGTCGAGATTTGAAAGGAAAAAAGTCGAAATCAAAACAGGTGTTCAAAATTACTATGTAATTGACACAAATGTATTTGTTAATTGTCCAGATATAATCTCTCGAATAGATAAACAATATCCTATTATTATGGCAACAAAAGTTATTGATGAACTCGACAAGATGAAAATAAAGCTTGATGCTAAAGGAAAACAAAATGCAGAGAATGCGATTAGGTCTATCAATCGTCAAATGGAACTGAGAGATATTAGAATGGAACTTTCTGACGTGTCTTTACTTCCTGAAGATTTTGATAAACGTTCACCAGACAATATGATATTGAGTGTTGCCTTAAAATACAAATCAGGAAATCCAATATTGCTCACGTCTGATAATGGTTTGCAGTTAAAAGCAAAAGGATTGGGACTAACGACATTGTCATTAAAAACATTTTTGTCAAAGCCGAAATAAAAATCAAAAGATAGTTTTTCAACTATAAAAGGCTCGCCTTGGGGTGGCAGACTCCAATCAAGCGAAGCGATGATGGGGTATTAGGCTGCCCCTCCCTACTATTGAGTGGACAGAGGCAAGCCTCTTCTGTATATCTATCTCGGTATGATGTTGCCAGATTTCTATCATTTTGAATACCGTATTTCGAAGAACCTTCAAAGTCATA
>JAEEGL014166397.1_pt1 | contig 17945 bp, 27 predicted proteins | sample 9134231 | NCBI WGS metagenome assembly JAEEGL01 (sample SAMN16246548, study PRJNA631951) | gut metagenome | biome: gut microbiome; feature: rumen; material: fiber-attached | host: Bos | place: Iran: Karaj | collected 2018-10 | reverse complement strand
TCTTGTTCATGGCTGCCTCGCTTAAGAGTGCATCCATGCCCCTCTCCTCAAACGACGGGCCGTAGTTCTCTCCGTTGTACTCATGGAAGAGAATCTTCTCGGGGCAGTCCTGATCATAGTCTTCGAACTGAAGTATCAGTGTGTTATATCCCGAGAATGCTGCGTATCCCGCGATAGTCGCGGTGAAACGGCGGGCGCGATGTGCGCTCTTCTTGGTGTCGATAACGTTTATGATCATAACGTTAACTTACCTCCCTTCTTAATGAGCTTGTTAAGCTGGCTGTCGGAGATATATGTGGCATCCTCTACCTCACGGTGGAAGGTGATGCGACATATCTCTTCGAACGCCAGTGATACGGAGTTAAAGTTCCTCATAAACCTCGTAGTGATGTTACGAGTGAACTTCGCGTAGCTCTCGTCTTCTTTACGGTCATATCTGACCATGTACACCTTCTTCTTGTCATCAGCCGAGAAGCCGATCTCATGACAGAGGTCGTTAAGGCTGAAAGATGAAGCAGTGTTCCTGTAAACGATCATCCTCTTCTCGTACTCAGTGGGAAGAACTTTCTTGATCGCATCAAGGTTCATACGCCTCGAGTCGGTAACGAGGATCTGAAGCGGTGCTGTGGGCATGTTATTCTCGCTCACGTTGGCTCCGATGTATTCGATGACCAGATCCCAACCATTATTCGAGCCGCCCAGTACGGCATCCTTTACGATACAAAGGTTACCCTTGTCTACCACGGCTTCTTCCTCGTCTGACTTCATGATGTTCCAGATGTCATGCGTAAGGCTGTTATCCAGTATTGCCACCTTTAATCCTGCCGCAAGTGCGACATTGGCGAGGGCAATCATCAGATCACCCTGCTCAAAACCCACGTATGCAACGCGGGGATACAGCGACTCCTTGAGAACGGCTGTATCGATTATCTGCTTACTGCCAAATAAACCCATGTTCCGTCCTCCTTACTCTTCTAATGAGTCAATAAGCTGCTGTACCTGTGTCGAGTATGTTGCTTCAATGTCTGACCATGCGTTCGAAGCATTGTCAAGGTCTTCCTCGGAGAGTGCTGCGAGTCTTTCACTCAGGCTTGCACGTGCGAGGCGGTTAAGCTCCTGCTCTGCTCTTGTGAGTGTCGCGGTCAGGTTCGGGTTGTTGCTTCCCAGAAGGTCTATTGTCGCTTCCTTCGGACAGTAGGTAACCTGTGATGCTGTCTGAAGCGCAGGGTCGGTGTACCTTGTTACATACAGCTGTGTGCCCTTTAAGAGGTAAGCGTCGAGAATGGCGCTCGTCATCAGCTGGATCTCTTCTTCCTTGAGCTCTGTCGTGAACAGGCAATTCTCGAGAGAGAGGTCTGCGATCTGCTTCTTTGCAAGGACTACATAGTCGCTTCCGTCTGCGAATGCGATACGGAGGTCGACGTAGTCGTAGTCTGCCTGAGTGGTCATGAGTGCCGCTACGCTTACTTCGTATTCGCGGATACCGTTTACCACGGTCTTATTGGTTGACATCGTGGCAAAGATGGGTGTTCCGACCTCGATCTTCGTGGTCGCATACGCTGAACCCGAATCGGGATGCCAGTAGAGGTAATCTGCAAGGCCGGAATAGATCTGCTGTACCTCGACGTTGACATCGGGGATCAGCTCTTCACCAAGCGCAATCTCCTCAATAGCGACCCACGCCGTCTTTGAGTTCGCACTCTGAATATCGACGAGTTCTTCAATCTTGGTGTCCTTGGTGAGTCCTTCGTTGTAGAAGTGGTACGCTCCGTATCCCGCAGCGCCAAGCGCCAGAACAAGCAGGAATACGATAATGGGTAAAACTTTACTCTTCTTTCTCATGTTAACTGCCTTTCTGCTTAATATTTAGCCTTAGGAGGTACGATGGAACTTGCGATGATACTGCCTCGTAACTGCCTGTGATCCTCATACTTACCGGTGATAAGAACTACACATGTTGATTCGGGAGTAGGAGGCACTGCGAGTGCAGAGCACAGACAAGGCATCTTATTACGCAAGTTCACGAAGACGCCGAGTTCAGTGTTGGTCGACTTGATCGTTGCAGCAACCCTGTCACCTACATTGAACATATCGAAGTACTTTGTCTCCGGGCGGGCGAGCAGTTCACGACGGGATACTACCAGAGGGATCTTGTGGTATACCTTTGAACCGACTTTTACCTTCTCTACATCTCCTACGGACATGATCTTTACTGCGAAGGTGTCACCCACGGTAAATTCGTGGCGAAGGTCACTTACAGGTGTCCACAGAAGGTCTGAACTTCTCATGGTTACGTCAACGCCACCTACGTCCACGATCATACGCTCGCGGTATACAGCAAGGACTGATGCTGTCGCAGCAAGACCTTCCCTCATTCTCGGCTCGCTCGAATTTCTCGAAGGACGAACGAAATTGTAGTATGAGTACACATCAAGGGCCGCAAGTCTTGAGCCGTATGCGATGTGTGCCTTCTCGTCGAACGAGAATACCATGAACGAGATCTTTGCTCCGAAGAATGCTTCAATGAGCGAGTTCATACGGCGGTCGCCGCCTTCACCCTCATATTCTTTGGCATCGTAATAGAGGAACTGTGCTACGGGGATCTTGATACGGTTCATGCCAGTTCCGTCTTCCAGCTCGATCTCCACCATCGGGATGCCCTGCGTCTCGGTTCTTGAAAGACCTACGACTGTTCCACGTAAGATGCCGGGGCGTTCAGCACGAGCGGCTGCCATGAGCATTCTTGCTTCCTCGCGTTCGGCCTTCTTCTCGGTAGCGGCAATGCCTGCGTCACCGGCATATGTTACAGGAGCCTTCTCTTTGTACGCCCTCTTCTTGGCTTTCTCATCAAGGGCATATACACGTCTGCGTTCGAACATGTAATCTACATCTTCGAGGCTCGGGTCGTAGGGGTTTGCCTTACGGTCTTTTGCCGTGATACGCTTTGTTCTGGTCTTGGGCTTGTCTTCTGCTACCTCTGCCTGCTCATTTTTCTTTCTTGTCTTGGGAGCGGGCTTAGATGTGGGCTCTTCCGTAACAGCGGGGTTCTGCTCGTCAACGGGGATCTCTGCGATTACTTTGTTTTCATCCATTTTGTTTGCTCCTTTCGGATTTACTTACCTACACTACCTGTACAAGCAGAGAACAACGTGCCGAAGTATATTTTTTACACATGTGTTTGCTTGTATCTGTGTTGGATTATAACGTCATATATCAAAAAAAGCAACACCGTGTTTGCTTTTTTTGAAAAACTTTATTTTGTTCACTCCGTTTCGGGCATCTCCGGATCCGTTCCCGTACTTTCGTCCGGAATTTCCTCTACTTCTGTCTGTGGCATCTCTACGCACGCCAGTTCCTCTATCGTCCAGCCTGCTTCACGCATCAAAGAACGGACTTCCGCTTCGCTCCAGCCTGCATTCATCCAGTTCTTAAAGACCTGATTAACTATTTCTGATATATCTCCCAGATACTCTGCTACAACAACCTCGGCCACATCCTCCGGATAACCCATGTTTATCAGCTCTGTTACGAGTTTTGCAGGGCCACAGGTTCCGTCTAATAGCTGCTGGTCGGCGGCCTTCCTGATGATGAGCTTCTCGCAGCTGTTATACGCTGTTTCGGCCTCTGCTTCGGTAAAACCTGATTCATTCAGCAGCAGACAGATATCGTCTCTAGTGTATGGGCCGTCAGGAAGCACTGAAAGAATCTTCCCTACGGCAGCATCTCCAAACGGGATGTTTAATGCGTCTATCAGATAGTCATAATCCGAATATCCGTACTCTGCGAGTAGAGCGATAAGTTCTTCCTTCGAATAGAACTGCTCTGTCTCGAGTTTTATCAGATCTTCAATGAGTGCCTGCTCAGTTTCATCATACTCACCCTCGGGAGCTACGAGCTCAAGGGCGAATCCTTCGTCGATTTCATCCGCCGGAGCATTGGTTTCCTCGGGGACGTCGACCACCGGCGAGGGCGTTTTTACGGACGTATCCTCTATCCGGAGCGGTGCTTTCGTGATCGCCTTTTCCGGAGCTATATCCGGTTCCGTGACCGGTTTCGCCGTTCTGCTACACCCAGCACACATTGCGAGAATAAATGCGAGCAGTATCGTTAATCTCTTCATCGTTCAAAATCCTCCTTTGCCCTTGTTAAGGAACTCAGCCTTCTCATTCTTCAGCTACACGGTGAACTACTCCGACTTATAGAAGTCGGAGCTTCCTGTAAGCATCTCCATGTCTTGCTTACATCAGCGTGTACTGTAACTGTAAATGTATCTTCTTTCGTTGTAGGTAAATACTTGTTGACTATTTCCTCAATCTCATCAACAATAAAATAATCACAAGTACCACGATTCTTTGTATTTATCTGTGCTTGAATCTGTTTTAGAACACAACTTAAACATGACCTCTCTTTACCGTCACAAGTTTCAGTTGTATCGTATCTACATAAACTCACACTATTCACCTTCTTTCAATCTGGACATCCTCTATGTCCTATTCCTCCCTTTCTGCCTTAATGTATGTATCAATTGTGTTGCTTATCCTGTCGCATACATCTGCGTATCTTAAATACCTATCATCTGTGCCGCCATCTATTCAATCTCTACGATTTCGCCATTAACGTAATGGCACAGCTTACCGTTTGGAGAATAATAAGGAGCAAGTGCGTTAATACCTTGAACATATATCACACCATTAGGCTCTATCGTAACTAAACGATAGTTCTCGGCGGACATATAAACATCTCTCTTATCAACTTCCTTACTGCATCCGGTAAATAATAAAAGAATAACCAAGCATAATGTAATTATTAACTGATGGATTAAATTTCTTCGCTTTTTAATATTCACTTATTTTGTTCCTCACTTTCGCTATGCTCGTCGATAATCTGCGACGCATCATTCTACACTACGTCTGTATCTGATACTGTACATCGCCGAGCCGTCCATATAGACTGCCGGATGATGTATGTCACAGGTTTCTTCAATCTTGCTTTGCTCCGGTTCAGATAGGCGACCTATATAAGATACTGACACCGGATATTTGTTCTTTGCCATTTCAACAAGGGACTCTGCTCGGCTCTTTGTATCCTCCTCACAGACTCTCTCGTCACATTCCTTGCAGTCAAGGTATAGGGCAGGGCCGTCCTTTACCGGACAGTATTTTGCCATCTTGTCCACCTCCTTCATTCATCTAGCGGGCAACAGGCGCACTCCTTTGCGCCCGCCACCCGAGCGGGAACCGAGGCAAGGTGGTTCTCCGCAGCAGCCCTTGCAGGGATTGAACCTGCATGGTGACTTCTTACTCTGGCTTTGTCACGTCCTACCGTTAGACGAAAGGGCTGAACATACTGCTCAGAAGTCGATTGGGAAACTCTGAGCCCACAATAGGGCCTCTACACTGATGATGCCATTCGGAATATCACAGTCATTTAGTGTCACACGATAAGTCTCGTTGTGGTCAGGGAAGTGTATGATCACCTTATCTTTTACTTTTCCAAGAAGTTCCATATCTCGCTTTCTGGTAGCGCTGCGAGGTCTCCTCCCTCCACAGAATTCCTTTACGTAATGTCTCTGGTACTCATTCAGATCCGTATTCCTCATGTCATCCTTCCAGCATATGCTCTACTTCTTCAAACCTATGCGCTACGATCAGATCCTTCTGCCCGACCAGACAAATACGGGTCTTCTCATTGTCTATCTCGTAGCTGTAATTTATACCGCCCTCATAGCGCGGGTAATGCTCTCTCGTTACAGAAACAATATTCTCCTCGTTTATGAGTACGGACTCTTCTCTGCCTCCGGCGAGAGTCAGTTTAATAAACTTTGCCATATCAACTCTCCTCTCCGACCAGACATCCGGTCTGATCTGTGACTTCTTTTCCGTACTGCGATGACGCTTTCGACATGCAGTGGCATTCTCCTGTCGGGCGTTCAGCGCGGTACGCACATCTGTTGCACCGTGCAAAGCGTTCGTGCTTGCTCGGCGTGTTCTCAAGACTTACGGCTATACGTTCCATTGCCGCCGTTAACTTCTGCAATGAGGCAGCTGTCTTTTCCGCAGTAGCGATGCCTCTGTTCGTGTCCCAGTAGCTCATTATGCGCCCTCCTTCAGTGTGACCATGTTAAGCCTTACCTTGCGTTCACTTAGGCCTTTCATCAGTTCTTCATAAGGAGAACGCTGCGAGACTTCGTTCTCTTCGTACTCCGCGAGGAACTTCTTCAACTCCTTTTCGTTCAGCAGAAACTTTCGTTCGTCTACGACCAAGATATGCTTCGCCATGAAATCTCTCCTTTTTTACATCAGAACACTCATCCTCTGCACTAAATAACTGTCTCTTGGCCTTACGACCGTCACAGGGTCGCCAGCAACTTTGTTGTCAGCTTCGGAAAGTGTACATTCTACTGCCAGTTCTCCGTCATCGGGCATACGCACTATGGCGTAATAGTCGAATCGGGTAGTCCCGTTGCGTCCACGCGTCCGCTCCTCGAGCCTTACAAATGTCCCGTCACACGCAACGAGATTGTGCGTCCGGATATCATTGAGTCCGAGGTCTTTAATGTATTTATGCCCGCGATATAACGCATATCCTGCAATGGCAGAGAAGATCAGCGTCGCAATATTCTTAGCCATATCTTCCCGAGAAATAATACCGAAGAATGATACTATCCCGATAATCACCACGGCCACATAAAAGAATGAGGTGACCACACTCAGAGCGCGATAGAATACCATGTTTTCAGTCTTGAAATGTGCGTATTCTCCTTCTGTAAGTTCCCTCCAGCCATATGCGCCTACCTTACTTTCCATCAGATGTCGCCTTCCTCTCTGTTATTTGCCCTCTCGGGTGTAAATCCATTTGGATAACGGGATTTTAGTTTCTCAATGTTGCGGTTCATCACATCTTCCATGGTCCAGCCAAAGCTCTCACAGATGAGGGCTGCGTACCACAGTACATCCCCAAGCTCTTTTTGAGCATGAACCTCGTCGAGCGGTTTCTCATGGAATACCCACTTCTTTATGATGTCGGTCAACTCACCTACTTCGCCCGAGAGTCCCAGACAGCCTTCGAATATCCCGCCTATGTCGGCATTCGGAAATTCGGGCTTGGCTTTCATGAGGCGTTCTGTCATATGCCCATCGTTCGTCCGCATGGCAAGTTCCTGATATTGGTTTGCGGTCATAGTCCCTCCCAAAAATTTATTTTTCATCTATGTATTAGGAGATTTTGATGTAAAACTTAACAGCGTTAAAAAATCGACTCATCAAATCTGATGAGTCGAAAAGCATTATCGTTCCTTTACAAAAAGACTGCCCAAACATTTGCAGCCGTCAGATCCGTAGATGCATCCGTTACAGGTCTTATTGTTCGGATAGATCCTGCGTATCCTGTCATGGATGACTTCGCGCATCTCCAGATGCTTCATCACCGATATCAGATGAACATCCTTTTCGTTCGCCAGTCTCCAGCAATCACAGTAGAGCGGGATATGGTCATTGGGGAGACCAGCCTCGCATTTCTTCAGGATCTCAACAATCAGCCCGCGCTTCCTGTATTCAGGGAGAGTGCCTGTCCACGATACCTCGTAGCCATTGTAATCACTCTGCTCGGGAGGGATGACCCCCGAGACGGCGACTATCCTTGTTGACACATGACGATACATGTCCATATATTCGGTCCGTTCTTCGGCTACCATGTACCGACCTTCGATCCAGTCAAGGCCGCCTTCGTTTTCAGCCATCTCACCAAAGCATTCCTTGAATACCGCCGATATGCCTTCCCTGTCACTTTCTTTTGCTTTTCTTATGATAATCTCTGACATGGAATCTTAAGCCTCCTGTAATAACGTGTGTGTGTCCGCTATGGTCGTTTTGCCCATTACGGTGATACTGTATGAATCCCTGTCGTTATACAGGTCAACGATCTTCTTTGTCCCTAATATCTCTATCCTCGGACGAAGGGAGTTCTTATGGTTCGATTTTATAACTTTGCCATACGCACCGTTCGAGAGAAGGACATAGTCGCCTTTCATGTATACAGGGTGTTTCGCGAGGAATACCTCCATATCCTTTTTCCTGAACATGACGTTATACTGTGTCATCAGATATTCCGTTACGTCAGTCGGGGATTCGGCAGATTTATAGCAGCGGGCCGAAGTCATTGCGTCATATACATCCGCGATGTGCAAAAGCCTTGCCTCCGGTATGATCTCTTTACCATGCAGACCGTTGGGGTATCCGGTTCCGTTATCGTTCTCGTGATGCTGGTATGCCATCAGGGGAATGATCCGGTGCTGTTTCGTGCCCAGCAGCTCATGCAGCTTTATATACCCAAGTGCTGAGTGCTGCATGATTATCGCACGTTCCTCAGGGGTCAGCCTGCCCTTCTTTAAAAGGACTGACTTATCGATATACATCTTTCCAACGTCATGCAGCATGGCCCCGGCTATCGCGTCTGTACTGTGTTCTTCTGAATACCCCTGCCACCAGCAGTAGAACGGAGACAATAATAATGCTACGTTCATGCTGTGCGAGAAGATACAGTCCGTTTCCGTCTTCATGCTCGCATACGCCTCTGTCATGTCCTCTAAAGCAAATGTCTTCTTACGTATAGCCTCCGCTATCTGTAATACGGTCTGGATATCCATGTCCCTGATCGCGAACATGCCTGATACATACTCTTCGTAGAACGGCGAATTATGCTGTATCGCCATGTCTATATCCTGCGCCGTGATCTCGTATTTAACAGGTTCTCTGCTTACGATCCCCTTTAATGCAGCGTATTCCTCTAATGTCATCTTACATCTCCCCTTTAAACACTCTTAACCAACTGCCCGTTTACGCTCCCCGCCGACAAAGAACGTAGTCCTTGTCCACGGAATACTGTAGATGAGCCTGTCACCCACCTTGCCGATCCATTTGCCCTTCCTGTTCGCGTCGTATGCCGCCTTATCAATGCCGGTGTAGTCGATATCGTATCTGTCGCAGATCGACTCCAGCGATTCACCGGCTTCAGGCAGTATCCTCGTATATTTCTGGGACGAGCACCTGCAATACACGTCATTTTCCTGTCTGACGCTGTATGCAACTTCTTCGTCATTCACCTCGTTACGCAGGAATAACACATACTCGAAATCGTGTATCCTTTCCGTAAGGAACTTCTCAAACTGACGCTGATTACCTTCGTCAGCGAAATCGTAGCTGTCCGAGAGGGTAACTTCCTCCCGGACACACATCACATTGCCATCAAAATGATCGAACAGATAATTCGCGACCGCTACGGCCTGCGAATGCTTTACCTTAAAGATTGCTGATGCTACCAACTTCCTACTCCTCCTCGTCATCGTCAAATGTGAATACATCCGTTAACCCCTTTTTCTCCATGGTGTCAAGCGTAATGCTGTCACCATGTGTCTCACGTACCGCATCTACATTCGCGGCCAGAGCGTATGCCTCGCCCTCCTCATCCGCCTTTGATACGATCTCGCGCTTTTCGGGGTGATAGAACCTCATGAAGTCCTCGGGAGTACACCTGTATGCATGCTCCACATCCATATCCCAGCCGCCCTCACTCAGGAGTTCCTCGTCCGACTTAAACTCCTCGATCACGATACCGTAATCCTCGTAATCGATAGGGTCGAGTTTCTTTACCCATTCGGGTGTATGATGAAGGGCCTTGATACGGCGTACTTCTGCTGTCATGGGATGGTTATCCCTGTCGAGACGCTCCATCTCGCAGACATTGTGCTGTGCCGTGAACACAAGCTCGCGAGGGTGTCTCAAACGATATATCTCGCCAAGCGTATAAACAGGACGTTCAGCACGCTTGAGCTGCGGAGTCTCGTTCGAGGTCAGCTTTAAGATGCTGCCTTTCTGTACGCTTTCCTTGTTGACGGTCTCCTCGTACAGGATAGTGGTCTTGCCCGAGCGGTCACTGTAAAACTTTGCCGTTTTTGCCGACTGAGTACCCAAAAGCACCTGTACGGCACACGCATTCAGGATCGCTTCCGCATTGCTTTCGCCATAGAGCGAATCCAGCTGTTCGCGGCACTGTAGGATCATGATCGAATTTATCTTACGCGAACGCAGCGTATTCATCTTTGTCTCCCAGTACGGGATACGTCCGATGTTTGCAAATTCCTCGAAAAGAAGCGTTACGGGGACATCAAGACACTGCTTCGGATTAGAGTCCGCCAAGCTGCTAAGCTCTGATATCAGACAGTCAAAGAACAGCGAAGTGATGAAATCCAGTTTTCTGTTTCGGTCGGATACGTTGACGAAATAGATGCAGGGTCTCTTGCCGGGGAGGCGAAGGTCTACTTCCGGCTCGCTTACTACCTTCTTTATAGCGGGAAGGGAGAGCATGTTCAGCTGAATTGAAAGTCCCGAGTATGTTGAGTCCTGAACCTTCTTGTCAGCTGCGATGAAACCGTCTGCACAGGTAGTCAGCATCGAGCCTTCCTTACGCTGGGTGTTGAACTCTGCTATCAGCTGCGTGGGATTGGAGTTAAGCGTCCTGCGCACCTCAGCAAACGATTTATCCGTTCTGCTCGGGTCATTCTTTACCAGCAGCATGATGGCGGTAAGAAGGTTCGTACCGGTCATGCGCCAGAAATCATCCATGTCCGCTCCGATATTCGCGATAACGGTCTCGGCAAACAATGTACACGTCTCATCCGATTGCGTCGCGATTGAGAACAGATCCACACCATCGCTGTGCCTGATCGAGTCGATATCGAAGTCGAGGAAGCGAGTCTCATACCCGTGCAGCTTCGCCACCCACCAGATGTATCCGTAGATATCAGCCTTTGTATCGGTTACGACACAGGACTCGCCTTTGCGGATCAGCTGAAACAGGATCGGGATTACCCAGCATCGCGTCTTACCACAGCCGGGGTATCCGAGCACAACGATATTGTTGTTCATACCGCGATGATCCGTGTTGAGCGTCAGCAGCCTGTCGGGGTGGTCTATGTCACGGCCAAAAATGATGTCTGTCATCTCGAAATATTTACTGCTCTTGTATGTGGCATCCTTCTCCTCTCCGTCCTTCATTCGGGTTCCTGAGTCGCCTATCTTGATGTCACTTTCGGTATATCCCTTTTCCTTGTCATATTGGCCCGGCAGGGTGACCTTCGCCAGCCCCTTCGACCATAGCATCGCAAAGCATGCTGCTATAACTATTGTCACGGGAAACCACTTGAAGCCATAGCCTAGAACCGTTCCTACTGTGATATGTCTTATGTAGCCACTCGCCTGATAAAACGCACTTCCGGCAAGACCGGAACAGATGTGCCCTAAAATATAGCTTCCTACAAGAATCAATGTCACGAGGGGCTTGTTCTTCTTATACGCAATCTTATATGCACGTGATGCGCTGCCAAACTTCGTGTTCGACAGACTGTCTCCGATGCCCTTAAACAGCTTCATTTCTTCTCCCTTCTCCTATTACGAGGTCTATGCGGGGCGTTCTTCTCATCTCGCGCTTGAACGCGATAAAACGTTCATCCGAACACAGCCTCCTCGGATACAGTATTATGCCTTCCCTTCCGGCTTCCTCCATCGCAGCTTCGTCTTCACTGTCGATAAGGGCATAGCTTAACAGCCCGTTTCTTGTCTCTGTAAAAATATGATCCGCAGATACGAACGGGAGCGCTTTGACTATGCAGTTCAGGTTTGCTACCTGTAGTGTGGCTACCATCTCTGCTGTCGCCCGCGAGTATTCCTCCGACTGGGGAGACAGATACCCGACGTATAATGACTCCATTGTTACCTTCTCCTTCCGTGGTATTCTCCATGCTTGATTATATCGTTATATTACATCTGTTGCAAGGGGAAATCTTTTGCTTTTGTTACATCAAAAAAAGGCCGCCCATCTGGACGACCTTAAAAATCGGATCTATGCCGTATAAAAAAACGGGATAAATCAGCCGGTGACCGGCTTATCATTTTAGCGGCTCTTCTTCACAAAGAGCAAAGGAACGACTTACGAAACGTTCTTCGTCACGTAATCGGTGAGTTCAGCTGTGGATGCCGTCTTGATAAGCTCGTCAGGGACATAAAAGAATATCTCCTCGTCTATGGCACGTGCCATATCGGATACATAATCACCATTTGCACCGAGCAATTTATCCTGAAGCGTTTCGGTTGAGATAACCCTCTCACCGAATTCAGGAACAACTACGGTACGTGTGGGATACTTCTTGTCCTCATAGGTGATGCTGCTCATCAGCCCTTCATTCAAGGCCGTCTTTATATCTTTCCTGCGAAGAATGTCTTTCAGTGAATAATCCTCCGTGTAAACATCGCTGTAGGCGAAAAGGACCACATCCTCGGATCCCTCCTCGTCTTTCGTGACGTATCCACGGTCCTCGTACACAGAGGCAAGCGCAAGGTCAATTTCCTCATCATAGCCCGCAGGCTGGAGAACTAACCCAATGCCGGGCTGCCCGGGGTCTTCTATCTTATATGCTCTGATCGTTCCCGCACCAGTCTTTACTTCGAGATAGTCTTCCTCTTCGTCTCTGACTATAAAGCCTCGTCTGGTAAGCTCTGCTATCATCGCTTCAGTTGTCAGCTCGGAAAGATCATTGCCGTATACCGCAGTAGCTGTCTCCTCGACAAACTTCTGCGTATCGGGATCGAAACGGTATCTCCAGAGAGAATCGTCCTCACCACTAAAACTCATCGTGCCTTCGCTTACGTAAGGAGCAAGGGTGTTGAGGAACTCCATCAGGTCTTCCTCTTCCCAACGCTGGTTTTCGTAGGAGAGATCAACATACTTTCTCTCAGGCTCAAGCTCTAGATCAAAAGTTACCCTGCCGTTCCCCCGCTTCTCAAGGACCTTTGCCAGTTCGATACGGTCTGTGGCATCCTTCAGCTTCGCATATCCTGTTCCGCTTGCGTAATAGCTCATTTTTATCTCCTTCTACCCGCCATAGGGCGGGATTTGTGATTTAATCCACGCCCTTACAGGGCAAAGGTTTATTTTCCGAGGCTCTCATCGAGTTTCTGGTTGTAATACCAGTCCCTTGCTGCCTCATCTGTTGCTTCAAGCTGTGCATAGATTTCAGCCTCTCCATCGAGATCGAAAGACTCGAACTGAAGAAAGATATCATCGTGACCCAGAGAAGCAAGCGCTTCCCTTATAGCCGTACTGACATCCTGCTGCGTAAGCAGCCCTTCGATACAACCGCCACAGGGCGGGGTTTCTCTGTCGCCCTTATCACCCTCGTCAAACTCAATATTAGAGTTCTCAATCTCAAAGGTGAAATAAACGTATACAGAATCCTCGCCGTACCATACCTCGATGGTATGCGCCGGTATCGAAAAAATACCGGCTTGGACTATCGCTTCTACCAGAAGGTCAGCCTTTGAGACGATCTCTTTGGATTCCTTTTCGGGATCCCTGCCGGGGTCTGCATATTTCTGTACCGGATAGATGTCGGCTGTAAATGAACCTTTTTGTACACTCATCATACCCTCCTTTGCTTCCCGCTCCTGATTTCAAGAGCAAGACACATATTGATGACAGACCACGCAGCAGCGAGTACATTGACATACCGCTTTGAGGCTTCTGTGAGTAACGCCTTATTCTCGGGCGTCTCCTCACCATGCCAGCCGTACGTCTTAACACGTATGGCGTCATACTCTGAACGAGCTTTCTCAAGCTCCTCCCTGACCTCAGTCTTGCCGAAGTAGGTCAGGATGACTTTTGCGGAATCCTCACACTTGGTACTGATGTACTTGTGCTCGGAGATGCCATAACGAATGTCGGAGATGTCTCTCGCCCATACGCCCTGTCTCATGGCAGCAACCAGAGACAGATCCAGTTTTACCTTCGACGGAGCAATCTCTGTCCCACGGACATTACCACGATAGTCTTCGAAGTATCCGTCTGTGAGCTGGCCAGAGAATTCCGCATTGCATTCGTCTTCCGTATTCCTTGTGATACGGACGATGATGTATGAGGTGTGACCTGTGAGATCCGCACAGAACACCTCGAAGATCCTGACGCCGTCCGAGCCGTTAGACCAGTCCCAGTAAACTGAAGGCTCTTTTTTTGAAATGGACGGGCAGTATAACTTCCATGCTTTTGTAAACATATAGCCTCCTTAAAAATCAAACGGGGCGTAATGACGGGTTTTCTCGTTAAATGAGATACCCTTTTCATTCCAGCCCTTACCAAAGACGTCCTCAGTGATTCTGATGAACGTCTCGCAGACAGCACTGTCATATCTGTCAAATGTCTCCGCCGAAGCAGAGGCGATGACTGAAAATATGGCAGCTTTGTCACCACAGCTGTCATTCATGCCTGCAAAGTATCCATGCGCTGCTCCCGCAACGGCCTGCAACGCCGGTTCGTTCTGCTGCAAGAACGTCAACATAACCTGCAAGTCATTGTTGTCATACAGCTTCACGCACACAACCCCCTTTCCATTCTTTCAAACAGCTTATTGATATTCTCAATAAGATCGTTGATCGAAGAAAAGTTGTTGCTGCCGCCGGTATAGTCCTTGTCATGTTTAGCCGTTCTGTAAAGAACGCCGCCTATGCAGCCAGCTTTGTAGAAATTAGCCATGGTCGGGTGATTGTCTCGGAGGTTATAAGATACGTAAATATATCTGGCCCCCTTCTTGATAAATCCGAAAGTGTCATAGTGGTTTGGCTTAAAGCCAATCACTTCGCAATCCGGAAGGCTGCGTTTGAGGTAACTTTTGAATGCCCTGACAAATGCCTTTGCCTCATCAGACATGTAAGCACCCCAGTCCTCGATGGGACGCATATCCCATGCTTTGAATTTTTTCATTTTTTTTCCTCCTTTAAGGTTTTCTGCAATAAAAAAATCTCCCCGCCAAAAAGCAGAGAGATTTCTTATTACGTGTGAAGTTAGTATGTTTGATTACAAAGATGATTATAACACATATATAGCATCCTTGCAACATATTCTTCACATTAACCTCGTTTGAGGTCATACGGTTTTCGGCGTCGTGATAACTTCTTTCCAGAATTCATTCAGGGCATGTTTCAGTTCCTTGAGTTCCTTCTTCCTATCCCAATCACCTTCTTCAGAGATCATCTCGGTCAATCTCCGCCTGTAATTATTCATATAATCTTTAGCGAGCTTCTTTTTGCCGAGAAGATAGAGAATTTCAATCTGACAGCAGATCTCGTTATCGTACTCATCAGCGCAGCCGCTATCGTTAATATGATAGTTAAGTTCGTCATCGCAGAACTCTATTGTGTTCAGACGCAGACGTTCACTAAAATTTACAAGCATTGTTTTTCCTCCATTACCTCCCCATTTCCAAGCAGGGAGGTTTTAATGCTCCCGCTTGGCCGGGTTAATAATTTTACGGTAATTTTACTGTCCCTAGCATCCTTGCTCCACAATGAGGGCAAAAATCCCCTTCTTCAAGACTATCTTCACTGCAACAGGAACACTTAACATAATCTACACTTCCATAAGCCGTTGTAAGATAATCACTTGTCATTATCCAATGCCCCGTTTTCGGTTTCGGAATGACAGGCGGGAGTGCCTTAACCCTTGTCTGTGTTTCCAACGCTCCTGTTTCAGCGGTTATTTCAAGTACAGCTTCTCTACTCACACAGTCTTCGCAAGGCTGTGCTTTGAGTGCTTCGACGGCTACATCAAGGGCTTCTGCCAGCTGTTGTGACTCGCAGTAGTCCATGATGCTGTCTCTGTTCTCGATGATGGAAATAGCCTCTTCGTTCGTCATCTGTCGAGTTCTGTTAACTGCTTCTGTATCAGCACCCGCATTGACCTTCAGCTCCTTCCAGAGCGAAACCAGATCGTCGGCTACGAAGTACTTTCCGGACCACCAGCCGTTGCCGAGATCCCAGAATGCGTAGTACTTCTTTTCCGTTTCGCTGGAATTGCGGAATACCCAATATCTGTATATATCATCACAGGGGTATTCTTTGCCGAGAAAGTCGGCAATATTGCCGATACACTGCATATCTTTTTCGGCAAGAGGACTTATTTCGTCCTCTTCGAGAAACGTTTCACGTTCTAATTCTTTAAGCATTCGGGGCCTCCTTATCATCGGAACGAGAGTAGCCCTTTACGCAATACCCGTACTCTTCTGCGAGATATTCGGTTATCTGCTCATCGCCGAGAGTCGAAGGAACTTCGATTGTCTCGGGTAAGTCAAAGACCTCCTCGCAGGTCACCCTGTTGTGCCTGAGCTGGTCATAACACAGGTCAAGGATCGCACCCTCATGCAGCTCACAGTTGGCAACTGATGCGTCGTCAATCTTGAACAGTCTGAGCATCTCAGTAGTATCATGCTGGCTCAAAAGGGATTCGATGTCCTCACGGGTCCAATCCCACTGGATATTACTCACAGTGAGCTTGGTCGCATGAGCCTCATCATATGCCTTCTGTACAGCCTCGTATTCTGTGTCGCCATTGCCCTCAGAATAGATATCGTAGGCTCTTTCTGCGATGCCGTATGCTACGTCCTCATCATAAATGGGAAAATCATTCATGAGCGTACTCTCCATCCAGTCTATGACAAAGCGCTTATGAGCTTCGGCATCCTGCTCCGCAAGATACTTTGTGTATTCCTCCTCGGGCATCGCCATTAAGTACTTATTCATGTCGGTGTCCATGGTGGTCGCAAAATCGATGATCGCGTCCTCGGGTGTTGCAGCATCAATGACTGCGTGGATTACGTTTGGTCTGGGAATGATTACGTATTTCATTTTTTTCTCTCCAATCTGCAATACCCCTTCCATACAGGAGTATTGCTGTGAATTTATCCTGTATGGGGATATTAACAGATGTATTTCCAGATATTGAGGTCATCCATTTCGTTTATAAGCGCATCTAAGCCTTTGTCTTTGACATAATCCAGACAAGCGACAATGTTTACGCTTATATCTTCTACTTCCAGATCTGAACATCGGAAGTAGATCTCTCTAAAGAGTTCTTCGGAGTATTCGACTCCGTTTTCTTTACAGAGCTCTTTGATCAATCCGTCCATGGCTTTCTCCAATCTATTACGCCCCTTCCTGTAGTGGACGTAATAATGTTTCCTCTACAGGAGGGTTGTAAGTAATTGGTTATCTACAAAACCGGCTGATAAACTCGTCTTCCGAAATGATAGGGATTCCGAGCTCCTTGGCTTTGGCGTTCTTGCCGCTCGTGCTGTTGACATCATTGTTCACGAGGAACGATGTCTTGGCGCTTACAGAACCTGCTACCTTACCGCCACGAGCCTCGACTGAGGCCGTAAATTCGTCGCGGTTCTTGTACTCATGCACCGAACCGGTGATAACGAAGGTCAAACCTTCCAGACTTGATCCGGACGACTCAGCAGCCTTTGCAGGGAATTCCAGCTCATCGATAAGAGCCAAGAAATCCTCGTAACGCTCTCTGTAAGCTGTGACTTCATCTCGCCAGTTGACGATATTGGATGCTTTCTCATCACCGACGCCGTCAATAGCTGACAACATCTGATGACCGGCAGTCCAAGTACCCTCCGCATATGCCATGTCGTCTTTAGTCACCTCGTTAATGGGAACATCTATGAATGCTTCCTTTACGAAGGCTTTAAACTCTTCAATGTCACCGTGCCAGAACTTCGACAACTTTTTTGACAAGTCGTTGCCAAGCAGCGGAACATTCAGGCTGTAAAGGAACTTCTGAAGGGTAGTATTCCTTGAAGCGTTAATAGCTTTCAGGATGTTCTCCCATTTCGTTGCTCCCCAGCCCGGCGTATCGAGCAGGTTGTAGAGCCTTACAAGTTCGTCCTGTGACTGCTCACCGTTTCTAAACTTCTTCTCCATCTGGTAAAAGCTCAAGGGATCTGATGTGACAAGCCCGCATGCAAGGAGATCCTCAATCTGGCTCTCACCAAGACCTTTTATGAACAAGCCGTCCTTGGAGAACGTGTTCATAAGGTTTCCGACCTGATGGGCTGC
>JAEEGL014547195.1_pt1 | contig 17946 bp, 18 predicted proteins | sample 9134231 | NCBI WGS metagenome assembly JAEEGL01 (sample SAMN16246548, study PRJNA631951) | gut metagenome | biome: gut microbiome; feature: rumen; material: fiber-attached | host: Bos | place: Iran: Karaj | collected 2018-10 | reverse complement strand
TCAATTGAGATGCAAAAGGTATTTGATGCGATGCCTAATAATATGGGTATTAAAGCAGATACTGTTCTTGAAATTAATGAGAAACATCCAATTGCTAAAAAGTTAAAAGCTTTATATAAAGAGGATAATAAAAAAGAATTAGAAAACTATACTAAGATTTTATATAGTGAAGCTTGTATGATAGCAGGTCTTCCAATAGATAATCCAACAGAGATTAGTAATCTAATTTGTGATGTTATAAGTAAATAAGAGAACTAAGTTCTCTTTTTTTTGTAAAGTTTTTTAAACTGCAGTTTGTGGTATATCTTTGTTTGATTTTTTGTATTATAATAATATTGGGAGATTATAACTATGGCAATCATAAAAAAACATAAGTATGGTTATAAATTTTATGTAACAATATCATTATTGATATTGATGGGAATAACTACACTTGTAAGTGTAGGTTTTAGTGCTTTAAATCAAAATTTGAGTATTTCTGGTGATTTACAATACGTAGGTGATAATACTTTATATGGCGTTTTAGAGAAGAATGCAAATGAAGGGTTATATGCAAAGCAATATACTGGTAATCATCATGACTCATTTATAGAAAATCCTACTAAGAATATATATTATTGGTATGGTACAAATACTTCTTACAATTCTTTAATATTAGATAAATGGAATGTAATATTTGGTGGTTATTGTTGGCAAATGATTCGTACTACTGATACTGGTGGAGTGAAACTTATTTATAATGGAGTCCCTAGGGATGGAAAATGCAATAATACTGGTCCCTATCAAGAAATTGGTGAATCTATTTTCAATTCAAGTGGTGGATCACCTGCTTATGTTGGATATATGTATAATAAAGTATATCCATATCATTTATATGGAACTGATATTGATGATATTTATGTTGCTACAGAGATGAATGGATCAAACAATTATTATTATGGTACGGGAGTAACGTATTCTGATGATAAGTATATTTTGACTGGAGTAACTCAAAATACTTGGACAAATACTTATTCTTCTTCTGGAGGCTTATATACTTGTGATTCTACATCGGATACCTCTTGTTCAGAAGTTTATTATATAGTTGGTGGAACTGAAGATACTATGTATGGATTTATGATGGAAGGCAGTAATATGCTTGATTATTATAATACAAATATAACTTTTGGTTCAGGCTATACTGAGAATAATGGTACTTATACTTTAACTGATACTGCATCGGTTTCTAAGGTAAACTGGGCCAATGATTATGATGAATTTAATCATGCTTATACATGTGGTGATAATTCAACTAGTTGTACAAATTTACGAAGAGTGACACATGTTGATGCATACCGCTATTATTATATATATTCGGATTTAAGTTTATATTATTCTAATAGTTTCAGTTATAGTAATGGTGAATATACTTTAAGTAATGATAAAATTAAAATATGGGACTTTGTTAATAGTTCTAATAGAACAAGTTTAAATAATCGTCATTATACTTGTTTAAATGGTTCGACATCTTGTAGTTCAATAGCTTATGTATATTATTTGACTGAACCTGATGCAGCTAACTATTATTATTATGTTCTTTTAGAAGATGGAAAAAGTATTGATGATGCTGTAGATGAGATGCTTTATAATGATGATGTTAATACTACTGATTCTATAATAAAAACCAATATCGATAATTGGTATTCAAGGAATATGACATCATATACAAATAAATTAGAAGATACGGTTTTTTGTTATGATAGAACTCAATCTAATAAAAATGATAATGGATGGAATCCTAATGGTGGAAAAGTAAATACATCTATGTATTTTAATCAACAAACTTTCTTATGCCAAAATGATACTGATAAGTTTAGTGTATCAAATAATAAAGCAAAATTAACATATCCAGTTGGATTGCCTAGTTATATGGAAATGATAATGTTATATAATGGAGATACTTCACTTATTATTACAGGTGAAAATTATTGGCTAGGAACTCCTCATTTCTTTCTTTATGCGAGTTCATATCAGTCGAATGTACCTGAGTCTAATAGTAGTAGTGGTGAAGGACGTGTCTATAAATATAATGGTGTTAGGCCAGTGGTTTCGTTGAAACCGGGGACAGTATATGTCTCAGGTGAGGGAAGTCGTGACAATCCATATGTAGTTGACTAATAAATTATAAAAATATCTATTAATTAGATATTTTTTTTGTTATAATTAACATAGTAGGAAAGAAGGGGTATGATGAAACTAAGTGGTAAGGTTGCTATAGTTACTGGTGGAGCTATGGGTAATGGTTTAGGAATAGTAAAAACCTTTTTAAGATACGGAGCAAGAGTAATTGTAATAGATTATTCAGATAAATTAACAGAATCATTAAAAGCACAAGATAATTCAATGTTATTAGGATATCAAGCTGATTTGAGAGAAAAAGAAGTTGTTGAAGCAATCGTTGAAGATGTTATTGAAAAGTTTGGTAAGATTGATATCTTAGTTAATAATGCTGGAGTTGCTCAATTAGTTAGATTTTTAGAGATGGATGATAGAGTTAGAGATAGACACTTTGATATTAATATCAAGGGTACTTGGAATATTACTAAGTGTGTTTTACCTTATATGGTTAAAGCTAACTATGGAAAGATAGTTAATTTAAGTAGTGTTACTGGACCTATGGTAGCTGATGCTGGAGAGGTTGCTTATGCTACTACTAAAGCTGCTCTTTTAGGATTTACTAAGAGTTTAGCAATGGAAGTTGTTGAAAATAACATTACTGTTAATGCCATTATGCCAGGATATATTTTGACTCCTATGGTTGAAGGTATTGCAGTTGAAACTGATGAGAAAAATCCACAATCAGTTATTCAAGGTATAGCTGATGGTATTCCTATGGGAAGACTTGGTACTATTGAAGAGTTAGGTGAGTTAGCTGCTTTCTTAGCAAGTGATGAATCTAGTTATATAACTGGTCAAGGAATTGTAATAGATGGAGGATCAACTCTTCCTGAAACAAAATCAGTTGGTGTTTAAAAATAAAGAGGGGATGAAATAATGGGTTATATTTCTAAAAAAGAAATCGAATTATTAGATGGTTACTTTAGAGCAAGTAACTATCTTTCTGTTGCTCAATTATACTTGATGGATAATCCATTATTATTTGAACCATTAAAGTTGGAGCATTTAAAACCAAATCCAGTTGGACATTTTGGTACTGCTCCTGGACAAAATTTTATTTATGTTCATTGTAATAGAGTAATAAAGAAAGATAATTTAAAAATGATATATGTATCTGGTCCTGGACATGGTGGACAAGCAATGATTGCTCAAAACTATTTAGATGGAACTTATACTAGGTATAATCCTAGTTATACTGAAGATTTAAATGGTCTTAAAAAATTAGTTAAGAATTTTGCTTTTCCAAGAGGTGTTTCTAGTCACTGTGAAGCTAATATTCCAGGTTCTATTCATACTGGAGGAGAACTTGGATATTCTCTTTCTCATGCGGCTGGTGCTGTACTTGATAATCCAGAATTAATAGTAACTTGTGTAGTTGGTGATGGAGAAGCTGAAACTGGACCTTTGGCTACTTCTTGGAATATTAATAAATTTATTAATAAGAAAACTGATGGAGTAGTTTTACCAATACTTCATCGTAATGGATATAAAATTAGTAATCCTACTGTCTTTGGAAGAATGACAGATAAAGAAATAACTGGTTTCTTTGAATCATTAGGATGGAAGGTTTATTTAGTTACTGGAAGAGATACTTATGTTATGCATGAGAAGATGGCTCATGTTATGGATAAGGTAGTTAATGATATAAGAAAAATAAAAAGTACTGGAAAGGGTAATTTTCCATTGATTGTTTTAACTACTCCTAAAGGTTGGTTAGGACCTCGTGCTTTTGATGGTAAGAAGATTGAAGATAGTTTTAGATCTCATCAAATACCGATACCATTCAGTAAAGAAGAACCAGGTAATTTTGAAGCTATTGAAAGATGGCTTAAGAGTTATCATCCTGAAACATTATTTGATAAAAATGGTAAACTCTTAAAAAAATATCGTGATATTGCACCTAGTCCTACTCATACTATGGGTGCTAGTCCTTATGCGAATGGTGGAATATTAACTAAGAGACTATTATGTCCAGTATTAGAACCATATATTGTTGATATTAAAGAACCTGGTAGAGTAAATAGACAAGATATGAAGGTGTTATCTCAATATATTAGAGACTTATTTATATTAAATAAAGAAAATAAAAACTTTAGAGTTTTTGGTCCTGATGAGGCTTTATCAAATAGATTGAATTTTATGTTTGATGTTGAAAAGAGAACTTGGAATTATAGAATATTTAGAGATGATGAATATTTATCTACTACTGGTAGAATTATGGATTCTTATTTATCAGAACACTTATGTGAAGGTATGTTAGAAGGGTATATTTTAACTGGTAGATGGGGCTTTTTACATAGTTATGAAGCATTTGCGAGAGTTATTGAATCTATGATGGGACAACATGGTAAATGGTTGAAGTTTGCCTCTGAAATGAGTTGGAGAGAAGATATTCCTTCATTAAACTTTATTTTAACTTCACATGCTTTCCAACAAGACCATAATGGTTATACTCATCAAGATCCTGGTTTCATCAATACTTTAATCAATAAAAAATATGATGTTGTTAGAGCGTATTATCCACCTGATTCAAATACTTTATTATTTACTTTTGATAAAGTTATTAAAACTAAAAATTTAATTAATGCGATAGTTGCTTCTAAGCATCCTAGACCACAATGGTTTGGAGTAGAAGATGCTAAAAAATTAGTTAATAAAGGTATATCTATTGTGGATTTTGCTTCTAATGATGATGGTAATCCTGATATTGTGATGGTTGCTACTGGAGAAACTCCATTCTTAGAATTACTTGGGGCAGTAGATATCTTAAGAAGAAGTGTTAAAGATATTAAGATTAGAGTAGTTTATGTACTTAATTTATTTGTTCTTGATAAGAATCATCCTGATGGATTAACTGATGATGAATATAATAAAATATTTACTGTAGATAAACCAATTATTTATAACTATCATGGTTATACTACTGGTTTAAGAGATTTAGTATTTGATAGAGAAAATAAGAATATTAAAATGATTGGTTACCGTGAAGAAGGTAATATTACTACTTCATTTGATATGAGAGTTCTTAATAAGATTGATAGATTCCATTTAGTTATTGCGGCTATTGAAAAATTACCTAAATATCAAAGAAGTGGAAAAGTATTAATAGAGTGGTGTGAAGATATGTTAAAAGAACATGTTCGTTATATTAAAAAACATGGAGAAGATATGCCATATATTAAAAATTGGAAATGGGATAATGATTTAAAATAATCATTGTCTTTTTTTTATGAAAAATGTTATAATGATTTCATTGTTTTGGAGTGATAAAGATGGATGATTATTTAGAAGAAATTAATAAAGCTATAAGTGATAATCAAAGGAAGAAAGAAATATATTTAGAAGGAAAGAATATTCTTGAGAAGATTTGGGGTATTCAATTTGGAGTTGAATTATTAAGAAGTGATATTCAAGATGATTTATATGTTTTAGTTAGAGGATTAAATGAACTTAGTATCGATGATGTAGATGATTTTAAAATATTTAATGCTGAAGCAATAGATGATATGATTAATAATTCTAAAGAAGTAGCTGATATGTATATTTCTAAATATAAAGGTTTTAAAGAAGAATTAGATAGAGATTTTGGAACTTATACTAATATTGCTTTAGCTTCTAATAATAATGGATTATTCTTAAAATATGATAAGTATATGGAAGGAATATTAAGACTTTGGAAAGCTAAATATTTAGGAGATCAAGATGAGTTGTTTCCTATGATTAGATGTGATGAAGCAAGATGGAATTTTAAAAAGGAACTTACTGTAGATGACTTTTATAAGGATGTTGTAGTTATTAATTCTAAGATGTTTGCTTATGATGAAGATGAATGGTATAAGGTAAGTAGAGAAGAAGACTTTGATGAAGTAGTAGTTAATTTCAATGAGTTTATTGATGAAATTAGTGATAGTGAATTAGAAGTTTATTATGATGGATATTGGGAACCTAAATATGATATTCCTTTTGAAAACATATTTATGGGTCAAAAGAATGGTTGTTTAGATCAACGATTTGATTTAATATATGAAGTACCTTTAGAAGAATTAGAGAAAAGAAATAAAATATTACTTAAATAGGATGCAAATCCTATTTTTTATTGCTTTTTTTCGTTAAATATGTTATAATATCAGGCGTTCAGGGGGGATAGGTATGAAGATGATTCCTATCAAAAATAACGGTGTATTATATGGACGTTGTTTTGTTAATAAAAGAAATATAGTAAATAGTTTATATTATTATGAACATAGATTATATAAAGATTCATTCTCTACTAATAAGAGAATAAATGCTAGAATGCTAAAACCTAAGTTCAAATTTACCGGACCAGTTTATCGATATAGAGCTAATAATCAAATCGATAATGCTAAATTCTTAAATGAAGGTAAATCATTAATAATAGAGTAAAAGTAGAATAGATTATTCTACTTTTTTTTGTTATAATGAAAAAGAGTTGGTGATATTTATGGGAAAAAGATTGGTTATGATAATAGCCTTTATTATATTATTTGTTTTTGTAGTTATTTTTGCTTTTTCTAATGATGATTTCCATAAGTATAAAAAGATGGTTAAGAAGAGTAATTGGGTTGCTCATGCTTTGGGTGGAATTGATAATAATTCTTATACTAATAGTAAAGAGGCTTTAGATAACTCATATAAACATGGCTTTAAGTTTTTTGAGATAGATATTAAATATACGAGTGATAATAAAATAGTATGTGTTCATGATTGGACTAAGACTGAAAGATAAAAAAGTACTAAATAGAATGATTGTTGGAGGACATGATACTTCTATGATAAATGCAGTTAAAGGTACTTATGATTTTCCAATAATCAATTTATATTGGGCACCTAAGCCAGGAAGAAATGATAAAAAGATTGATACTAGAGAAGAATTTGTTAAGTATTGCAAGATAATAAGATAACTAGTTTATCTACATCAGTAAGAGCTTATAATGAAGATAAAGATATAATAAAGTTTTTTAAAGACAGTGGATTAATCATATATTTGTTTACTGAAAATGATCATAAAAAGGCTATTTCTTATTTACAAGATGTTGATTTGGTTGGAACAGATTTTATTGATTTATCTTAATAAAGTATTTATAATTAAGTATAGAATAATATAGGAGGTTAATATGGAAGAGATTGATGTTTTAGATATGGGTGAGGCACCAGTTTTAGATAGACTTGGTGATGAAAAGATAGAAGATGCTCCTGTAATTATTGAAAATATTACTTCTAATAAAGAATTTTTACCATTAGGATCAGTTGTTTTATTAAAAGAAGCTACTAAAAAGATTATGATAGTTGGGTTTTTAACATCTAGAATGAATGATGAAGATAAAGTATATGATTATGCTGGATGTTTGTTTCCAGAAGGTATTCTAAGTTCCGATGAAAGCTTACTTTTCAATGAAGAAGATATACAAGAAGTAGTGGCTAGAGGATATGAAAATGAGGAAACAAAAGAGTTCAATTCTAAATTGGAAGAATTATTGAATAAAAAATAGAAAAATAGATTTTATGTCTATTTTTTTTATGTTATAATGTTAATAGTAGGAAAAGGTGGTTGACTATGAAGATATATCTATTTTTGTCATCTAAATTATTATCTTTTACATTACCAATAGATATAAGCGGTAGTTATACTTTTGATGCGGATCCTTTTGAAGAATCAAAACTTATTAATGTTGAGGCTCGTGGAAATGAATGGGTATTATATTCTACTGAAGAAGTTGAGTTATTCGTTAATAATCAAATTGTTAAAGATGTGATTCTTGAAAAGGATAGTTTTTATTTGATTAGAAGAGATAATAAAAATTATTTAATATTCGTTACGGAATCCTTTGATTCTTCTTTTTCGGCTTATAGTATTTTAGATGGAGGAGTTCGTTTAACTATAGCGAATAAACAAGATGCAACTATTAGATATGATTGTCAATACTTAAATGATACTATTAATATTTCTACTACTAATGGGTATCCCTTGATTGAACAAAATACTAATTCGTTAACTTATATTAATGGAAAAAGAATATATGGAAATAAATATTATGTTCAGAATGGAGATAGAATTAATATCTTTGGATTAAGATTAATCTTCGTTAATAATTTATTATTTATTAATAATCCAGGATCTAAAGTTACTATTTCTGAAAAGATGGGAAATGTCTTAAAATATACTTTGCCTGCTGTTGAAAAATATGTTAATCAAGAGATTAGAGATGAAGAGTTATATTCTGAAAAAGATTACTTTTCTAAGTCTCCTAGAATTGTTAGAGATATAGATGAGGAAGAGGTAGAATTCTCTGCTGCTCCTAGTCAAGATAATGAACAAGAGATGAGTGGTTTCTTGACTATCGCACCAATGATTACAATGGGTATGACTTCAGTTATTAGTTCAGCAACTACCGTTACTAAACTAATGAATGGGGAAGTTGATTTTGCTGAGTGTTGGCCTACTCTTATTATGGCTTCCGTTATGCTTTTGAGTATGTTGTTGTGGCCAACTTTAATAAAACGTTTTGAAAAGAATAAAAAAGAAAAGAAAAAACAAGATACAATTAGAAAATATAATGATTATTTAAAAATAAAAGAAAAACAATTGGAAAAAATACGTAAAGATCAAGAAACTATTTTAAAAGAAAATTTAGTTACTACTGAAGAATGTCATGCGACAATTCAAAATAAAACTGTACATTTTTGGGATAAGAGGATTGATTATTCTGATTTCTTAAAAGTAAGAGTTGGAATGGGTAATGAAAAATTAAAAGTTATTATTAATTATCCGGAAGAAGGCTTTTCAGCAGATGAAAATGAACTTAAGGATGCTGCTGATAAGTTAGTTGAAAAATACAAATATATTTATGATGTACCTATAGGTTATTCATTCTTTGAAAATAAAGTTACTGGTATATTAAGTAAAGATAGAAAAGGTTATTATTTCTTAAATAATATGTTATTACAATTATTTAGTTTTTATAGTTATGATGACTTAAAAGTAGTTGTATTAACTAATGAATTTAATAAATCTGATTGGGATTATTTAAGATATAGTAATTATAATTTTAGTAATAATAAGACTATTAGATATTTTGCTTCTAATCCAGATGATTATAAAAGATTAACTGAATACTTTAATAGTATAATAGCTCCTAGAATATCATCTGAGAATGGTTATCAAGTTAGTAAACCATATTTCTTAGTAATAATAGATGATTATTCTTTAGCAGATGATTGTGATTTTGTTAAAGCTATTACTGAATTTGAAGCTAATTTAGGATTTAGTATTATTTTACTTGGAAGTAGATTAAATGATTTTCCTTCTAAATGTAGTAATTTTATTCATCTTAAAGATGATAATTCTACTATTATTTCTAATTCATATGAGAAACAAGAGACTACGGTATTTAAAGATGAAGTAAACTATAGAATTAATATGATGAGTGTTACTAAGATTTTATCTAATATACCTATTGCATTTGAAAGTATGAGCAAAGGTTTACCTGAGAGTATTTCATTTATGGAAATGGAAAAAGTAGGTAAAGTTAACCAATTAAATATTATTAATAGATGGAGAATTAATGATTCTACTACAAGTTTAAGAGCGGAAGTTGGTGTTGGTGGAGATGGAGATTTAATGTATTTAGATTTACATGAAAAATTCCATGGTCCACATGGATTGGTTGCTGGTATGACTGGTTCAGGTAAATCAGAATTTATTATTACTTATATTTTATCTATGTGTATTAATTATAGTCCTGATGATGTAGCATTTATCCTTATAGATTATAAGGGTGGTGGATTAGCAGGAGCATTTGAGAATAAAGCTAATAATATTGTTTTACCTCATTTAGCTGGAACTATTACAAACTTAGATAAAGCTGAGATGGATAGAACATTAGTAAGTATTGATAGTGAGTTAAAAAGACGTCAATCAGTTTTCAATGAAGCTCGTGATAAATTAGGTGAAAGTACTATTGATATTTATAAGTATCAAAGATTTTATAAAGATGGTAGATTAGAAGAAGCAATTCCACATTTATTTATAATTTGTGATGAGTTTGCGGAATTAAAGTCACAACAACCTGATTTTATGGAAAGTTTAATTTCAACTGCACGTATTGGACGTTCACTTGGAGTTCACTTAATACTTGCTACTCAAAAACCTAGTGGTGTTGTTAATGAACAAATTTGGTCTAATACTAAATTTAGAGTATGTTTAAAAGTACAAGATGCATCTGATTCTAGAGAGATGTTAAAAAGAGATGATGCTGCATCATTAAAAGAAGCAGGTAGATTCTATTTACAAGTTGGTTATGACGAATATTTTGCTTTAGGACAATCTGCTTGGTGTGGAGCTAAGTATTATCCATCTGAAAAGATAATAAAAACTGTAGACAAAAGTGTTAATTTTATAGATAATACAGCTATGTTTATTAAGAGTATTCAAGCTAATGCTGAAATGAAAGTAGAAGCTCAAGGAGATCAAATAGGTGTTATCTTAAGAGATATAATTGATACAGCTGCTAGAACTAAAAAGAAGGCTAGAAGATTATGGTTAGAAAATATTCCTGAGACTATCTTAGTTTCTGATTTAATGAATAAGTATCAATTTGATAAATCTAAATTAAGTGCTGTTATTGGTGAATATGATGCTCCTGAGATGCAAGATCAAGGATTATTAAGTATCAATTTACCAGAATGTGGAAACTTTGGTATCTATGGTAATGATGGTGCTGAAAGAGAACAATTATTATCTTCAATTCTTTATTCATTATGTTCTAATTATACTGCTAAAGATATTAATATTTATGGTATTGATTTTGGTTCAGAATCAACTAGAAATTTCTTGAATTTTCCACAAGTTGGTGGGATTGTATATAACGGTGATGATGAAGTTTATAAATCATTAATTAAATTTATATTAGGAATTTTAAAAACAAGAAAACAATTATTAGTTGATTATGGTGGTTCATTTGAAAATTATAATTCTAGAAATACAGAAAAGTTACCTGTAATATTATTCTTTATAAATAACTTTGAAGCTGTTACAGAGAATTATCAAACTATTCAAGAGACACTTGAACCATTCTCAAGAGAATGTGCTAGATATGGTATTATTCTTACAATAGCTTCATCTACACCAAGTACTATTGGTAGAAGAATATATACTAATTTCTTAACAAACTTTGCTTTACACTTTAATGATAATTCATCATATTTTGATGTGTTTAATATGAAAGTAAATATTGATCCAAGAGATTATTTCGCTAGAGGTGTTTGTCATAATTTAGATGCTTGTCATGAATTCCAAACAGCTTCTATAGTAGATGAGACTCATAGTGTTAATGAACATCTTAATACAGTATTGGAAAGTATTGATAAGAGTGTTAAGGCTCCTAAGATACCAACATTACCTGCAGTTGTTACTATGGAAGAAGTTCCTATGGATAACGTAGCATTAAATGCAATACCTGTGGGTATTGGAAGAAATTCTTTAAAACCTGTCTTCTATGATTTTACTCAATATTCTTCAACTACTATTTCAGGTTTAAGAATAAACAATACATATTCATTTGTAGATTCATTAGTAACAATGTTTACTAAAGTTAAAAATTTACATATTATTTTCATCGATTTAAATAATCAATTACCATCAGTTAATAGAGATGGAGTTCATTATATGAATGAGGATTTTGATAATAAGTTAAAAGCAATGTTAGCTTCTCAAGAAGAGATAGTAAAAAGAAAAGATATTAAAGCAATCTATATACTAATGGAGGCTAATAGAGCAAGTAAAAAGATTGAGGATATTTCCTTATTAAATAACTTAGTTAAATCAATTAAAGAATCTGAAAATACAAATATGATATTTGTTGATACTTCTACGATGATTAAAGCTATAGAATTTGAAAGTTGGTTTAGTGATATTAAGAATAATTCTAGTGGTATTTGGGTAGGTCGTGGAGTTTATGATCAAGCAACATTTAGAATTAATCGTGTTACTAAAGAGATGCAAGCGGATATTGGTAATAACTATGGATATGTTGTTTCTGAAGGTGAAGCTGAATTAACTAAGTTAATTGAGTTTAACGATATGCTAGAAGGGGATGATGAATTTGAATAATAAAGTTTTAATTCAATTATTTGTTCCTGAAATAGATGAAACTTTTGATTTATTTATACCTGTTAATGAATTATTATGGAAAGTGAAGAAACTTGTTACTAAATCAGTATGTGATTTAACTAATGGTGAAATAGATCCTCAAAAAGAGTATGTATTAGTTAATAAGATTACAGGAGAAATATATAAAGATAATGTAATTATTAGAGATACTAATATTAGAAATGCTACTGAGTTAGTACTGTTATTGTCTAAATAAAAATAGTTATAAATAATTTTTATAGCTATTTTTTGCTAAAAATAGATGGGATGTGATTAAATGACTGAACAAGGAAAAACTGGTTATAATTATATAGAAGTTGCAAATTTATTTGCTAAAGTTTTGGATGTAGCTACTGAAACTAAAAGTATTTTATCTAGATATTTAAACGAAGAAGTTATAGATCCTATGTCTAAACTTTGGTATGCTCCAGAAGCTAAAGAATTCTTCAAATCTTTTCAAAGAACTGTAGCTGAAGAAGAAAAAAACATTGATAAAGCTTTTCAATTCTTTGTAGATAAAATTGATTTAGCTCAACATGATTGGTCTGAGGAAACTGAAGGTGGAGAGGTTGCTGAAAAAGTAACTATTGAAACAGAAAAAATCTTCTTAAATGTTGCTAAAATAAAAGATCAAAATGATGGAAATATCTATATAGCTGAAAGAAGTGCTTTAAATTTTGCGGAAGGATTAACGTCTCTTAGAGAAAAAATAGTCAGTGACATAAAAACTCAAGAAACGTTATTAAAAGAAGCCTCTTTGGCGTTTATTGGAGATGATCAAGGAGCAGCTATTCAGAAGTGTTTTGAGGGTATTTTAAAGACAATAAGTGATATTTTTGATTTTTTAACTACTGGTGAAAATAGTTTGAAAGAAACTATTATTTCAGTAACAGAAGAGTATAGAAGGTTTGCTAGAAGAATAAGTGAAGAGATGAGTAGTAAGTAGTCAAATATTGTAAAATAATATTATAATATTGTATTTTTTGATTTATTTATGTTATTATTATTCTAGATAGAGTATATCTATTTAATAAAAATATGGAGGTGTATATAATGGCAAATACTATGAACGTATTTGGCGGAGACGATCAATTTGGTTATAACCATATAGAGATTGGTAAGATCCATGATGAAGTAGATACAATTGGAAAAGCAACTGCTAAAGCAATTGAAGATGTTATGAGTACAGACATTGTTCAACCAATGTCTACATTGTGGTATGCTCCAGAGGCTATAGAATTTTTTACTAGTTTTAAAGGAACAGTAGAGGCTGCAGCAATGACATTAACTTCAGCATTTAATGGTTTCATTGTAAATGTTAATAGCGCTCAACAAGCTTGGTCTGAAAAAACTGGGGGAGGAAAACAAACTCCTGTTGAACCAATTGGTACTTTAACTATAACAATTGATATAAGTTCAATTAAAGATGAAAATGCTGGAAGCATTGTGCTTTATACAACAAAAGCACGTGCTCATGCTGATTCTTTGACTGCTATTCAAGCTAAATTAGAAAAAGCAATTGCTGATCAAAAAGCTGCATTAGAGAATCTTAATCAAGCGTTCTTAGGTGGTGGACAAGGTGCCGCTGTAGAACATTGTTTTGAAGTTGTATTAGCTGCTATTGCACAAATATTTGATTTCTTAACTAAGGGACAAAATAGTTTACAAAATCAAATTAATGCAGCTGCTGATACTTATACTAAGATGGCAGAACAAGTTACATCTGGTATGAACAGTGCAACTGTTAATGAAGGATAGTTTTTAAACTAATTAATTTATTCAGAAATTTATTTTCTGAATATATTGCAACTTCAACTGAAGTTGCAATATATTTTGGAAATAAAAGTTAGGGGTTGTTTTAATGATAAAAGTAGATGTTTCAAAATTAAAAACTGAGTTAGAACAATTAAATTCAATTATTGATGAGTATGATGAAATAGAATTAAATATCTTTAATCAATTAAAGAATTCATGCAATGATTGGAATGATCCTAGAACTCCTGCTTTTGAAGAAGCAGTAAATAAAGAAAAAAAAGAATCTATGAGTATGTTAGATTCTTTTAAGGATGTACAAAATTGCTTAAATTATATTATTGCGCAATATGAAACTATTGGTAATAGAATTACAGTTTGCTTAGAAAAAAAATCATCTATAATAAAGACTTATGGAAGTATTGAAAGTAAGATTAATAGTATTATTTCTACTATTAATTCTGTTGATAAAAGTTTTTCATATTCACAAAAACATAATATTATAGATTTAGGTGATTCATTTGAAAACCTTAAAAACGATTTAGTTGATTCTCGTGATAGAGTTAGAGATTTATTTAAAAGAATAGAAAGAATAGAAGAAAATGTAGCTGTAAAACTTAGAAGTTTAAAAGAAATTGAAGTTGAAGCTTTTGACTACGTTTTAGATTATTAGGTGATATTATGAATAATGATCAAATTGTTTATTTAAAAATTAATAATATTACTAGTGATATGAAGCAAATAGATTTCTATTCTAGGGAAGAACATAAAATATTTGAACGTATATCTAAAAATTTCAAATCTATTAAAAATGGTTATAGTTCTCCTAATAGTGATATATTTGCTAATGTTGGTAATAGTATTCTAAGTAGAAGAGATTATATTAAATCAAAAAGAGGAAAATATAATGATGTTTTAAAACGCAATATAGAACTTTATAGAGAAGCAGCTGGTATAGTTGTTGGAATAATGTCTGAAAGTGGTGATTCTGATGAGCGATGAAGAAAAGAAAGCAAGATATAGAAGAATCGTTAGAAGACTAAAAAGAGCTAATACTAAGATGTATGAGTTAGTTGATTCTCTTGATAGTTTGGCCAGTTCTTTAAATTCTAATATTTCAGTAGATGGAAAAGGATATGATACTGAGCATGTTAAAAGTATAAGATCTAAAGCTGATCATCTACAAGATAAAAATATTAATATAATTAATAGTTTAGTAAGAAAGATTAATAGTATGGATTAATCTTTTTTTATGTAAAGTCTATTATCGTTATTTGACTTTTATTTGTTATAAGTTTAGAATTAAATTAGATAATGGGAGGATGTAATGGCTTTTTCTTATAAAAGTATAAATACAAAAACACCATCGATGGCGCCTTATTCAGGAAAAGTAGTCGATTTTAAATATCAAGATACTAAAGTAGAAGATGCAAAATTGATTAATCTTAATCTTGGAGAAATCGAAAATGTTGATTTAAATATCGCTGCCGATTTAGATCCAATTATAGATGTTGTGACTGGTGCTAGTGCAACAGTTACAGTTTTTGCTTTATCTTTAGTAGAAGGTATTGGAATTTTGGGTGAAGCTTTAGTTGATACAGGAGCAACAGTAGGTACAGCTGTTCGTACTCCTTTTACGTGGGCTGCTGACAAAGTAAGTGGTCTTTTTGGTGTTGAAACTCATTATACTGAAAATATGTGGGATACTACTAAAGCCTTTGTCTCTAAAGATTTCGTAAAAAATGCTTTTGATAATTTTTATAATTATAATCCTGGTGGACAAAGATTAAAAGAGGACGCTTTTGCTTTTGATACTGTTAGAAGTGTTGGAAATGAAGTTGGTTATGTTACAGGAATAGTTGGTTTAACTATTTTAACAGGTGGCGCTGGAACTGCAGGCTTAGGTTCAACAGCTGGTGCTTTAAGTATGTCACAAGGAATGGGACTTTTTGCAGGATTAGGTGGCTTTGGTAAAGGCGCTGATAATGCTTGGAGTCAAGGTGCTTCAACAGCAAGAGGATTATTTACTGCGACAACAAGTGGTTTATGGGAAGGCTTTCAATACTATCTTGGTGGAAGAATTGCTGGTATTTCAGTTTCAACAACAAAATGGGTTAATGCTCTTTTAAGAATGGAACTAGATTCTGTTCTTGGGGGAACTGAGGGTATAGTTAGACCAGCCATTAATTCGATAATATCTGGAGAAGGTTTTATAGAAGAATTTAAAGCTAATGGAGGTATTTATACTGTTGCTACAAATTTAATGTTTAGTTTTGCTTTGTCAAGCTTTGGTGAGTTAAAATTAAGAGATTTTATTCAGTTTGGAGGATTTAAATCAAAAATAAAAGGAAAAATAAATCCTGGCGAAAGAAAAAAATTGATAGATGAGTTTTTACAATTATTTGTACCTAATGGATCTGATCATAAAGTTACTATTGACTTCTATGCTGAATTATTCAATAATACTGATAATCCTGAAGCACTAAAAGTTCTATCTACTATGATTGAATGTAAGAAAAAACCAGGATTTAATCTAACTACTACTAATGATGGATTTTTTAGATCGTTTTTTTCTAGTGATGAGTCTAGAATTAATATATCTAAAAATGCTTGTACTAATAAATTATTTGGAGTAGGGATGCATGAATCAGGACATTTTCTTCATTTTTTTAAAAAAAATCATGAAATTCCTTTAGATATTGAAGATGTATTTAAAAGAGCTAAAGAATTTAATTCAAAAAAAGGTTCAAGCACTACTTTTGATTTTTCTATAGAAGCATCTACAAAAATGAGTGAAGCAAAAGAGAGAGCAGCTGAATCTTTAAAGAAGTATTTAAATAGTTTAGGATTTACAGAAGAAGGTTATTTTAATAAATTATGTAGTGAAAATAAAAATAAAATGTTGAATATGGTGGATTCAGACAGTATTGAATTATATTTAAAAGAGTTAAATATAGATGACAATTTAATAAAAACATTAGGTCCAATAACTCCTAATATGATAACAGATAAACTTGTTTCTGATATTACAACTAATCAAATTAATGCTTTAAAGAGCAAGGCAAGTGAGTTCTATTTTCATAGTGTTGAATCGGATTATACGGCTCTTTCTGATATTTTATCTGCTCTATATAAAAATCAAAATGTAGTATTAAAAGGGTATAATTTAAAACTACCTTTTGTTCATGATGCTGGATATTATATGACTAAACCTTTTGATGCACCTTTTAGAGAAATGATTGCTAATTATACACAATTAAAGACAACTGGTAGTGAAAGAAGTATAAGAATGTTAAGGCAAATGGTTGGTGATGAATTAGTCGACGTATTAGATAAATTCTATCAAAGTTTTTTTAAGTAGGTGATATAATGAAAATTGATAAAGAATTAGTATGTGAATTATTTCAATTAAAATATATGTCTGAATTGGGGTATAATCCTAATGATTTCGAGAAAGTATATAAAGAGATTTATCCTATAGGATGGCTTGAAAATGATGATTATGATTTCAAAATAAAGTTATTGACTGAAGCGATTGCTGAAAAGAAATTAGTTTCAGAAACTGAGCAATATAAAGCTGAGGTTAGGAATAAAATCTTTTAGTTATATGTGGAAATACAGTGTCTAATGCACTGTTTTAATTTGACTTTTATTATGTATAAGTTTAGAATTAAATTAGATAATAGGGAGGAATAAAAATGGTTCAAGAAAAGTTTTTACCTGTTGGTACTGTTGTGTTATTAAAAGATGGTACTAAGAGAGTTATGATAACTGGTTTTTGTACAATGGAAGAAGGAAAACCTGAGAAAATATTTGATTATTGTGGATGCTTATTCCCAGAAGGATTTATAAGTATGGATAAGAATCTA
>JAEEGL012713242.1_pt1 | contig 17946 bp, 18 predicted proteins | sample 9134231 | NCBI WGS metagenome assembly JAEEGL01 (sample SAMN16246548, study PRJNA631951) | gut metagenome | biome: gut microbiome; feature: rumen; material: fiber-attached | host: Bos | place: Iran: Karaj | collected 2018-10 | reverse complement strand
GGCTACAGGCGCCTCATGGATGCCTGGAAGGCCCTCGGCAGCGTTTCCGGTGAGGAAACTCCCGCCGTTGCTGCCATCCGGGACAAGGTAGAGGAAGCTCTCTGTGACGATATGAACACGCCCATCGCCATCGCCCACCTCTTCGAGGCCGTCAAGCTCATCAACGGCGGCTTGGGAGATGCGGACAAGGCGGCAATGAAAAAGCTGTTTGACGACGTCGTAGGCGGCGTCCTTGGCCTTGTGGACGATGAAGCCGGCGCCGGCAGCGGCAAATGGGAAAAAGCCCTTGACGCAGCAATGGACATCGTCCTAGAAGCCCGTGCCAAGGTCCGTGCGGAAAAGAACTGGGCGGAAAGCGACCGCATCCGCGACCTCCTCGCCTCCGCCGGCATCAGCGTAAAAGACACTAAGGACGGACCCACCTGGTCCATTAATTAACGTCATTCTCGGGCTTGACCCGGAATCTTTAACAACCAACGTCATTCTCGGGCTTGTCCCGGGAATCTCATATGAAAATGAAATTTATCAGTTGGAACGTAAACGGCCTGCGCGCTGTAGCCGGGAAAGGCTTCGCGGACATATTCGCGGAGCTGGATGCGGATTTCGTGTGCCTGCAGGAAACCAAGCTTCAGGCCGGTCAGCTGGACCTGGAGTTCCTTGGCTATGAATCCTACTGGAACTATGCGGAAAAGAAGGGCTATTCCGGTACGGCGGTGTACACAAAGCACACTCCGCTGAGCGTGAAGTACGGCATGGGAATCCCGGAGCACGATACTGAAGGCAGGCTTATCACACTGGAGTATGACAAGTTCTTCCTTGTTTGCGCATATGTTCCAAATTCGCAGGACGGCCTTAAGCGTCTTGATTACAGGATGCAGTGGGAAGATGCCCTCAGAAACTATCTGGTTGGCCTTCCCAAGCCCGTTATCTTCTGCGGGGATCTCAATGTGGCGCATGAGGAAATAGACCTTAAGAATCCGGCTACAAACCACTTCAACGCCGGTTTCTCGGACGAAGAGCGTGCCAAGTTCACGGAGCTTCTGGCGGCGGGATTCACTGATTCCTGGCGCTTCCAGCACCCCACGGACGTGAAGTATTCCTGGTGGAGCTACCGCATGAACGCCCGCGAGCGGAACGCCGGCTGGCGCATAGACTACTTTGTGGTCTCCAAGGCCCTGGAAGGCAACATCGTCTCAACTGAAATACACAACGAAATTTTCGGATCGGACCATTGTCCGGTAGAACTTTGCATAAATATATAAACTAAATATGGCAATTACTGAACTGAACGAACAGGAGCTGGGACGCAGGGAATCGCTGCAGAAGCTTCGTGAGCTGGGAATCAATCCTTATCCGGCACCGCTTTATCCGGTGAACACCACAACCGTGGCCATTGCAGAAGGCTACAAGCCTGAAGAGAACAACTTCCAGGACGTATGCATCGCCGGCCGAATCATGAGCCGCCGCATCATGGGCGCCGCCTCTTTCATGGAGCTGCAGGACAGCGAAGGCCGCATCCAGGTTTACGTGAAGAGGGACGAAATCTGCCCCGGAGAGGACAAGACAATGTACAACACCGTCTTCAAGAAGCTGCTGGATATTGGCGATATCGTGGGCATTAAGGGCTTTGCCTTCTTTACCCAGACGGGCCAGCTTTCCGTTCACGCCAAGGAGCTGACGGTGCTGAGCAAGAGCCTCCGTGTGCTCCCCATCGTCAAGACCGATGCGGACGGTACCGTGCACGACGGCTTTGCAGATCCGGAGCTCCGCTACAGGCAGAGGTATGTGGACCTGGTGGTGAACCCGCAGGTGAAGGAAGTGTTCCTTAAGCGTACCCAGATTATCAATACCATGCGCCAGTGCTTTAACGCAGAGGGCTGCCTGGAGGTGGAAACCCCCATCCTGCAGGCCATCCCCGGCGGCGCCACGGCACGTCCGTTCATCACGCACCACAACGCGCTGGACGTAGATATGTATATGAGAATAGCCAACGAGCTCTATCTCAAGAGGCTCATAGTGGGCGGATTCTCAGGCGTTTACGAGTTCGCCAAGAACTTCCGCAACGAGGGCATGGACAAGACCCACAACCCTGAGTTCACCTGCGTTGAGATGTACATCGCCTACAAGGACTACATCTGGATGATGGAGTTCACGGAGAAGATGCTGGAGAAGGTTGCAGAGGCTACCGGCGGTCTTGTAAAGACCATAGGCGGCAACGAGATTTCCTTCAAGGGACCTTTCCGCAGGCTTCCAATCCTTGAGGCCATCAAGGAATACGCGGGCGTGGACGTGAAGGGTATGGACGAGGCCCAGCTGCGCGAGGTCTGTAAGAAGTTGAACGTTGAGGTGAGCCCTGAGATGGGCGTTGGCAAGCTTATCGACGCCATCTTCGGGGAGTACTGCGAGAAGAACCTGGTGCAGCCCACATTCGTGATAGACTATCCCGTGGAGATGAGCCCCCTTACCAAGCGCTGCAGGCATGACGACACCCTCACGGAGCGCTTTGAGCTGTTCGTCGGCGGCAAGGAGCTGGCGAACGCCTACTCTGAGCTCAATGACCCCATAGACCAGCTGGAACGCTTCGAGGAGCAGGCCGCCCTCAAGAGCAAAGGCGACGATGAAGCCATGTACATCGACTACGATTTTGTCCGCGCCCTTGAATACGGCATGCCCCCCACCAGTGGCATCGGCATTGGCATCGACCGCCTCACCATGTTCATGACCGGCACCGACGCCATCCAGGACGTCCTCTTCTTCCCCATGATGCGCCCTGAAAAGTTCTAATGCGTACAGAGCAAGTCACATCGTTCCAAAACCCAAAGGTTAAGAACCTGTTGCAGCTGCAGGAGAAGTCTTCCGTGCGGCGGGAGCAGGGGCTGTTTGTGGTTGAGGGAAGACGTGAACTGGAGCATTGCATTGAGGCCGGCTACAAGGTTCGGACTGTGTTCTGGTGTCCTGAGATTGCCGGCACGGAGGCCGGCAATGACGTCTTGGAATCGTCATTCTCGGGCTTGTCCCGGGAATCTCTGGGGATTGAGGTTCCTGCCGCACTTTACCGCAAAATGGCCTACCGTGAAGGCACGGAAGGCATCATTGCCGAGGTTGAGGCAAAGCACCTGTCACTAAATGACTTGAACCTGCCGGAGAATCCGCTCATTGTGGTTCTGGAATCCGTGGAAAAGCCCGGAAATCTGGGCGCGGTGCTGCGGAGTGCGGATGCCGCCGGGGCCTCGGCAGTGATAGTGTGCGACCCTCTTACGGACCTGTACAATCCAAATCTGATACGTGCTTCCATCGGGGCCGTGTTCACAGTGCCGGTGGTGGCGGTTTCTTCGGAGGAGGCCATCGCCTTCCTGAAGGGGCGGGGGATTGCCATCCTCACGGCGCAGTTGCAGGATTCAAGCCTTTATTACGATACCGATATGCGCCGTGGAGTGGCCATTGTAATGGGCACGGAATCCACCGGACTCACAGACGCCTGGAGGCAGGCGGCGGACGCCCACATCCGCATCCCTATGCTTGGCCGCCTGGACAGCCTCAACGTGTCCGTGAGCGCGGCAATACTACTTTTTGAAGCAGTTAGACAAAGACATTAATCCCCTAATGCTATGAAACGGATACTGCTTCTGATGGTTTTGGTGTTCCTGGGGACATCGGCCTTCGCACAATATATACCGGACGGGCCGCTTCAGCGGAGGGGCTCACATCTCCGCGTAGGAAAGCAGACGCTGACTTCCGGGCAGCAGAGCCTTGTGCTTTCAGATATAGACGGAGTGGATTACAACAAGGCCTGGGACAAGGCTGCCGAGCTGAGGAGAAAAGGCAACAGGCAGATAGTGAAGGGTTCTCTTTGCATCGTTGGTGGTGCTGTTGGGCTTGTGGGCGGTTATTATCTGGGAATGACGTCTTTGTTAATGGGTGTCTTAGGCGCGATTGATGAAACCAATTATGGATTGAGCAATGGCGCAATGTTCCTGGGCCAGGTGTCGGTAGGGTTGTTTTTCTCGGGATTGTACGGTGCGGTAACCGGGCTGTTTCTGGTCCCGATAGGTATTTACCGGTCAGTGTCCGGGTCTACCAAGATGAATCATATCGTGAAGTATTACAATATGGGTCTTACTAAAAACGGTGTAGGTTTGAGTTATAATTTTTAGGCATATGAGAAAAGTTCTTGTTTTTGCGGCTGCGGCCATAGTGATTGTTTCCTCCTGCGGGAAGAAGAGAATAGACCTTCAGGCACACCGCGGCGGTGCGGGGCTCATGCCGGAGAATACTGTATCGGCAATGAAAAACGCCATAGACCTGGGCATAAGGACGCTGGAGTTCGACCTTCAGCTTTCCGGCGACGGTCACGTGGTGGTGTCTCACGACAACTACTTCCACCCGCGCTACACCACTCGTCCGGACGGATCCCTGGTGATGCCCGGAGACCCCAAGGAGTATCTGTACACCATGCCGTACGACAGCATTCTCAAGTACGATGTGGGCCTGCGTTTCGTGGAAAGGTGGCCTGATCAGAAGAAAGTGGCGGAGGTAAAGCCGCTGGCCACAAACCTCATCGATTTCTGCGAGAACTATGCTGCTGAAAAAGGCTTCAAGCCATTCTACAACATTGAAATCAAGTCCACCACCGGTGAAGGCGAAGGCACCCTGTGGCCGGATTACGTGGAGTTCTGCGACAAATGCGTGGACCTTCTCCTTTCCAAGAACCTGGGTGGCCGCCTCATAGTCCAGACCTTCGACGTAAGGGCCCTGGAATACATCCATGAGAACTGGCCTAACGTGATTCTTTCATATCTTACTGAGGACGAGACGGACATCGAGACCATCCTTGGTCAGATTTCCTTCAAGCCCAGGTGGTGGAGTCCCAACCATGAGGTGATTACCCCGGAGAACGTGGCCTACTGCCACAAGCGCGGCATAAAGGTGGTCCCCTGGACAGTTGACGACCCCGCTGAAATCCGCCGCATGGTCTCCTGCAAGGTGGACGCCATCATCTCCAACTATCCGGACAGGCTGCTGGAGATTGTAAAGTAGCTATTTAGCTAAAGAAATTGCTCCGAATACTCCAAGGCTGGCGGCCAGCATTATGGCACCGGCCAGGAGGACGCCGGCCATGATGTAGATCACGCTCTTTTTGAAATCCATGTCAAGAAGGCTGGCGGCCAGGGTGCCGGTCCAGGCGCCCGTACCGGGGAGCGGAATGCCAACGAACAGCAGCAGGGCTATGTAGAGGCCGCGTCCGGCCTTGGCCTGAAGCTTCTCTCCGCCCTTGTGGCCTTTCTCAAGGCACCAGGTGAAGAACTTGCCTATATACTTCTTGTCCTTACCCCATTCCAGCACCCTGCGCGCAAACAGAAAGATAAAGGGCACGGGCAGCATGTTGCCTATTACGGCAACTATGATGGACGGCACCAGGGGCAGTTCAAAACCCACTGCGTAGGGTATGGCTCCGCGGATCTCGATGAGCGGAACCATGGAGATTAGGAATACTATGAGGTAGTGGAGGAATATCTTTTTCATGCTACTTTTTCAAGGAGTTTTACAATCTGGAGGAAGGCGTCGGCTTCCGTGAGCTCCGGGGCGCGGAAAACGAGGTCGAAGACGGGGGCATCGTACCTGCCCACCTTGAAGCGGGCGCGGGAGCAGGAGGCCATGTACTCCAGGGCAAATGACGGACGGGCTATCAGGGAAACAAATAAATCCGGCTCTCCGGAGAGCATCAGGGACACTTTTTCCTTGGACGGACGGCCGTACCAGTTGAGGTCCTTACGCAGAACCGTAGTGGTGATGCTGGTTATGAGGCGCTCGTCCTTGGAGAGTTTGCGGAAGTCGAAGAAGAATACATCGGCCTTTATTCCGTGGTCTCTGAAGAAGGAGAGGACGGAGTTTTTGCACTGGTCGAAGGAGGTGTCTTCAACGTCGATGAACACTACGGCAGAGCGGACCTTTCCCAGGGGGAGCAGGCCCGTGGGCACCTCTGAGGCACCTTTTCGTAGGCTCTGACGCTGGAGAAGTTCCTTAAGCATACTTGGCTACAAGCTCCTTGATCTCCGCCTTGGCGTCCCTCCAGCGGGGAATGTCTATCTTGGTGCCTATCACCTCCACCACCTTTGCGGCGATGATGCTGCCAACCTCTCCGCAAGCCTTTAGCGGAAGGCCAAGAGAATGGGCGTAGAGGAAGCCTGCAGCATAGGTGTCTCCGGCGCCAGTGGCGTCTATGGGCGTTGCGGGCCAGGGCTCAATGAAATGGTATTCGTCCCCGGACTTGACCATGGAGCCTTCCTTACCCACCTTCACAACGGCAATCTTGGCGCGTTTTGCAAGGTCGTCGATGGCTTCGCGCGGCTCCATCTTGGTGAAGGCCTTTGCCTCAGACTCATTTGCAAAGACGATGTCTACGTAATTGTCCACCAGGTTGTGGAAGAAGGCGTCGTTGGATTCCACCACGTTGTAGGAGGCCATGTCTATGGAAATGGTGCAGCCGGCTTCCTTTGCAAGGCGTGCGGCCTTGGAGATGAGCTCCTGGTTCTGGACCAGGTAGCCTTCGATGTGGAAGTAATCGTAGCCTTGGAACTGATCGAGGGACAAATCGTCCGGGCCAAGTTCCAGGGTTGCGCCCATGTAATCCGCAAAGGTGCGCTCCGCATTGGCGCCGGTGATGAACACCATGCAGCGGCCGCTGGACTTTTTGCTGTAGAGCATCTGGGCCTTTACGCCGTACTGCTCCATGGTGCTCTTGAAGAGGTTTCCAAGGTCATCGTTGCCAATTTTTCCCAGGAAGCCGGAGGGCATCCCAAAGATGGAGGTGCAGGTGATGGTGTTGGCTGCGCTGCCGCCGGGGACGTACTTTACGCCATACTCCTTGAGGGCTTCCCAGATGCGGTCGCCGGTTTCCATGTCCACGTGCTGCATGCTGCCAAGGGGGAGATGATACTTCTGGAGGAGGCTGTCGTCCGGGAGGACGGCCAGGATGTCTGTGAGGGCATTGCCTATGCCAAGAATAGATTTCATGGGCTTTTGTATTTAACATACAAAAATAACCATTATTTGCGGAAATTCCATTACCTTTGTGTGACTATGGATAAGAAAGTTAAAAAGAGTCTGACCTACGTGCTGTTTATCCTGATAGCCGTGGTTCTCCTGTACTTCAGCTTCAGGGCAGTGGAGTGGGATGCATTTGTGGAGGCGTTGGAAAACTGCCGCTGGGGGTGGGTTATTCTGTCCATAGTAGTAGGGGCGCTTGTAATACTTATACGAGGCCTCAGGTGGCGCATGCAGATGCTGCCGCTGGATCCTTCAGCTACTCTTCTGACCAGCTTCAACGCTTATTCCATAGGCCTTGCCGCCAGCCTTGTGCTGCCCAGGATGGGAGACATAGTGCGCTGCGGGTACCTTACAAAGAATACAACCATCGGCTTTGACAAGAGTATAGGTACCATGGTGGTGGACAGGGTGTGGGACATTGTTTCCATGCTTCTGATAGGAGTGGCTATTGTGGTGCTTTTCTGGACGCACTTCGGCGGATTCATAGTGGACAATTATCTTGGGGCCATAGTTTCCAGCCGCACGCTTTGGATTATTCTGGTTGCCGGAGTGCTTCTGCTGGCATTTCTGCTGTGGCTACTGTGGAAACTGCGTGAGCGCGGCGGCTTCTGGACCAAGGCCTGGGGCTTTGTCCAGGGCATAGGGGACGGCCTTATGTCCTGCCTCAAGATGCGCCACGGCTGGCTGTTCATCCTTTATACCATTTTGATATGGGTCGGATACTGGTTCATGAGCTACTGCGTAATTATTGCCCTGCAGGACATAGAGGTCTTTGCCTCCATGGGGCCGGTGGATGCGCTGTTCCTCATGTTTGCCGGTACCGTGAGCACCGTTATTCCCGTCCCCGGCGGCTTTGGCGCATACCACACCGTGGTTGCCGGCGCCATAAGCGCAGTGTGGGGCGTTCCCTTTGCCACGGGAATGGTCTTCGCAATCCTGGCTCATGAGTCCCAGGTAATAGTCCAGGCTGTTCTGGGCTTGGGCTCATACGTATACGAAAGCTTCTTCAGAAAATGAAATTTGCGCTCATAGGGCATCCTGTGGCCGGGTCGCTGAGTCCCGTCCTGTTCAGTGCGGCCTATGGCTCAAAGCATACATACGAACTGTTTGACGGCGCTTCCTTTGCGGAGTGCTGGCAGCAGTTCCTTGGTAGCTACTACGGCATCAACGTCACTGCTCCTTACAAGCAGGACGCTTTTGCCAGATGCATGGAGCTTTCCGGCAACGCCGCATCCACCGGCGCTGTAAACCTTGTCCTCAAGGACGGCCTTCGTGGTTATAATACAGATGTGGACGGCGTGATGTATGCCCTCCGTGGCATCTCGGGAGAGACCGCGCTGGTTGTGGGAACGGGCGGTGCGGCACGCGCCGCCATTGCCGGAGCCGCAAAGCTTGGCTTCCGCGTAAGCGTGGTTGGCCGGTCCCCGGAAAAGGTGGCGGCTCTGGAAGAACGCTTCGGCCTTTCTCCCGCACCGGAATTCCCGGATGTGGTTATTTATACGCTTCCTGGAAGCGCTCCCGTGCCCCCGGACGTGAATATGTCACGTGCGGTTGTGCTGGAAGCAAATTACCGGGATCCTCAGCTCAGGGATGTGCCCTGCATGCTGTATATTCCCGGAGTTAAGTGGCTGTTTGGACAGGCAATAGCCGGCTTTAAACTGTTCACCGGAGAAGAGCCTTCTTTGTCTGCAATGGAGGCCGCTTTGGAGCAATTTTTGCAGTAAATCATTCAAATTATTATACTTATGTCACTGAATAAAGTAATGCTTATCGGTAACGTTGGTAAAGATCCCGAAGTACGTTACCTTGAATCCAATCCCCAGAATGCAGGTGCAAACCCCAAAGTAGCCACCTTCCCCCTCGCAACATCTGAACGTTACCGTGACCGCGCCGGCGACGTCCGTGAAAACACGGAATGGCACAACATAGTGGCCTGGCGCAACAATGCCGACGTTGCAGAAAAATACATCCGTAAAGGCACCCAGGTGTACATCGAGGGCCGCCTCCGTACCCGTCAGTGGACAGACCAGGCCGGCGCCAAGCGCTACACCACGGAAGTTGTTGTAGACACCCTCCAGCTCCTAGGCAAGAGACCTGAAGACGGCCAGCAGCCCGCGGGTGGATATGCCCCCCAGGCAACTGCAGCCCCCGCTCCGGCACCACAGCCCGCCCCGGCACCCGTAATCACCCCCGGTGACGTCCCTTCGGACGACCTTCCGTTCTGATAACGCCCATCGCTATGAAAAGACTAATCATTCTCATTGCCGTCCTTGCAATGCCTGCCGTGGCCGGCGCCCAGAAATACTATTCCATAGAGGACTCCAAATGGAAGATCTCACTCGGCGGAGGTTACTCCCGCCGTATAGCAATCTTTGACAAGGATAGTATGGACCCCGTGCTATATATGCACAACAAGAAGCTGCTGGGAGGCTTTTCCGGCAGCGCGGAAGTAACGTACTTCACAAGCCAGACCGGAGGCTTCGGCCTCAAGTTCAACGAGTTCCGTGCATCCAACGACGAGCTCGTCACAGTCACCTACGAGGACGGATCCCAGAAATCCGGCACTATGGATGAGACTATTGACCTGTTCTTCATAGGTCCCGTGGGCACCTTCCGCAAGCTCAGTACCTTCGGGGAAAGGGCCTTCATCTTCAGTTTCGGTTACGGATTGGTGGGCGAACGGGACGATCTGCTTCTTATCGATGACAAGTATCTGATGAACGGCTTCACAACCGGCTACCTCCTGGAGCTGGGCTATGACTTCAACGTATCGGACCACTTTGCCATAGGCGCTTCCCTGAACGCCATCGCCGCCAGCCTATCCAGTTACAAACTCACTGACGACAGTGGCCAGACACAAACCGTAAAGCTGGACAAGGATAGCTACGAAGGTCTTATGCACGTGAATTTCCAGATAGGCATCCGCTATTATCTCTAGAATTTGCGAGCCGCGTGGGGAAGGTTCGGTTTTAAGTGCCTGACCATCCCCGTAAAACAGCACTACAGGCAATATAACGGGGAAGGTTCGGTGGATAAAACCGAACCTTCCCCATTTAACGGGCAAAGCTATACCTTCCGGAAGTATTGGTGCAAGAAACCTGTGGCACCCACGCCTCATCAGTGGGAGGGGCCCAAACTTGTTTGGGAGGGACGAGGATTCGAAGAATCCGAGGGTTTCTGCGCCAATACTTCCGGAAGGGGAATCAGCTGCCGGAAACGGTCTTGGCTATCTTTTCAATGTTCAGTGACCTGGCGGAGGCGTCTATGATGTCTTTGTACACGCCGCCGGCGCGGTAGACGTCGTCCGGGTGGCCGGACTGCTCTACGCGGCCCTTCTGGAGGGCATACACCATCTCGGAATCTATTATCTGCGATATGCTGTGGGAGATTATTATCACCGTACGGCCGGCCTTGATGGCGTCTATGCTGTTCTTGATCTGTTCCGTGGCAATGGCGTCAAGGGAGGCGGTGGGCTCGTCCAGGAAGATGATTGGCGGGTTCTTGAGGAACATGCGGGCAATGGCAATGCGCTGCTGCTGGCCTCCGGAGAGGTCGCTGGCCTTGTTCTGGAACTGCTTGGGAAGAGCCATGATCTGGTCATATATGCTTGACTTCTTGGCGGCTTCAACTACTTCTTCAAAAGTGGCGTCAGGCTTGCCGTAGCGTATGTTTTCCTCTATTGTGCCGTCAAAGATGTGGTTCTTCTGGAGCACAAGGCCGATGTTCTCTCGCAGATACTTGGTATCGTACTCGCGGAGGTCCACGCCGTCCAGCATGATCTGCCCTTTCTGCGGCTCGTAGAACTTGTCCAGCAGGTTCACGATAGTACTCTTACCTGCGCCTGAAAGGCCCACCAGGGCAGTAATCTTGCCGGGCTCGATGACCATGTTCACGTCCCACAGGGCCTGGTTACCGTTGGGGTAGGTGAAATCCACGTCCTTGAGTTCGAACTTGCCGTGGATGGCGGCGGGCTTGTAGCTGCCGCTGGGCTCTACCTCTTCCTCTGAATCCAGGATGCTGAAGAAGCCCTCGGCATAAATAAGGGCGTCGTTCACATCGTCAAATATCCTCTGCAACTGCGTAATTGGCGCTATCACGTTGGAGAAGAGCATAACGTGGTACATGATCTTACCTATGGTCATTCCGGGATAGCCGGTGAGGACCAGATAGGCGGTGAGGATAATCACCAGCACCGTTCCAACCTGCTTCACGAAGCTCTTTACACCGCTGTAGTAGAAGCTCACCTGGCGGGTCTTGACCTGATTCTCCGTAACCCTGTTCTGAAGGTCTAGCTGCTTGGAGGCTTCTATGCTTTCGCGGTTGAAGGACTTGATGACGTTTATGCTGTCGATTATGTTCTTTATGCCCTGGCTCTTGGTTTCCAGGTAGGAGCGCATCTCACGGCGCCAGCCCTTTAGCCTCCGGGCCTGCCTGTAGGTAATCCAGAAATATATGGGCACGATTCCCAGCGCCACCAGTCCAACATATACGTTGGCGGCGAACATCAGAATCAAAGCCAATAATGCGCTGGTGAACAGCGGCAGAAGGTCTATGAAGAAGTTCTGCACCGTGCGGGAAATGCTGCTCACGCCCTGGTCAATTCGGGCCTGGACCTTGCCGGTGGCGTTTTCATCGGCACTGAAGTAGGCCATGCGGAAGGTGAGAACCTTCTCTATCACGCTCTGGGAAAGGTCCCTGGAAACGAAGATGCGCATGCGTTCGCCGTAGTAGTTCTGGGCGAAGGTGATGACGGCGCTCAGGATTTCCTTTCCAAGCAGCACGCAGGATATAATAATAAGGATGCGCGCCGCCTGGTTCCAGGTGAAATCAGTGCCTATGAGGGCGTTGATTGCGTCCACCGTCCTGTCCAGCACGATGGCGTTCACCTGCTGCATGGCAGATCCCACCAGCGTGAGGATGAGAGTTATGAGCACCAGCCATCTGTATGGTCTTACAAATGGTCTGATGTTGCGGAAGAGTTGGAATAAGCTCATTTCATGTACTGTTCAAGGAAGGCGTCGCGGATGGGCGGCCAGGCGGGCTCCAGCCACATTCCATGGCCGCAGGTGGGGACGCACAGGTAGTGCTTTTCCTTGCTTCCCAGATTGTTGTAGATGGCAAAGTTGGTGTGAGGCGGGCAGGTGGGGTCCTGCAGGCCAAAGGCCATGTACGTGGGGCACTTGATCCTGGGCGCCAGGTTCTTGATGTCGAAATAGGAGAGCATCTGGAACAGTTCCTCGCGGTCCAGGCCTTCCGCATCGGCGGTGTCCGTTACCTCGTGTACGGGCCACCATACAATCTTGTAGTAGTCACGATAGTCGCCAAGGAAGGGGACTGCGGGGGCTATTGCCTTGATGCGGTTGTCCAGCGCGGCGGCAACGAAGGTGAGGGCGCCTCCCTGGCTTTCCCCAAGGGCTACAATATGCTCCGGATCGGCCTGGGGGAGGCCAGCGGCAAAGTCTATTGCCCGGATGGCATCGGCAAAAGCGCCACGGTAATAGAAGGTGTCCTTGGAGGAGAGGCCGCGGTCTATCCACCGGGCTTCTTCCTCGCGGAAAATGCCCTGGCCGCGCACGCTCACAAGGAAGTCTATGCGGTCCGGATTGGCGGAAGGGTCAAAGTAGAAGATGGGGGCGCCGTAGCCCATGTATGACATTACCACGGGGTGCTTGCCCTCCGCATTGGGAACGCAGATAATACCGCCTGCAAGGGCGCCGTCAAGGGAGGTGTAAGTGACCCTGTAGGTGGTTCTGAGGTCGTTCGACTGCTCCGGGACCATTGTAAGCTCCGCGTCCATGGGAACCTCCCGCATGGCGGCAAGGGTGCTTTCCCAGAAGGCGTCGAAGTCCGGTGCGGAGTCCGGGGGACTGACCACATCGTCCGGGCGGATGCCTATGTTGAAGTGCACGTCCGGTGCCAGGCGGACCTCATAGAAGCCGGGCTTGAGCTTTCCCAGGTTCACGTTCAGGAGGCTGTCCGGGCCCACCTCCACATCTTTTTCAAGGACGATTTCCGGCTCCGGGGCCATGAGGGACAGGTCCGTTACCAGCTGCAGCTTTGCTGCTCCGGTGAGGTTGACCTTGGTGTTTAAGGTATAGGGGCCTTTGCCCGTGAAAAGCCATGCGGGGCCGTCTGCCGCCGCTCCGGTGGGTTTTGTGCCGCAGCAAGATGCCAGCACGAATCCCGTGAGAATGAGGAGTATACTGCGTTTCATGGCATAAATATACGAACAATTTGTCACATTTTGAGTGGAATCTGCATCTATTAAGGCGTATGAAAAAGATTATTATCCCCATAGCGGCATTGGCCGCACTCATGATATCCGGATGCGAGGCAGCATACGACATGCCCGGTGCGATGTATGACAATGCCTCAATGATGAATTATGCAATGGAAGGCGGAGAGGAAGAACCCTCCGGTGACCGTTTCGACAAAATAGTGGAGAATCCCTTCGTGGAAACAGCCACGGAGCCCGTCTCCACCTTCTCCGTAGATGCAGACGGCGCTGCATATGCATACATGCGCAGATGCCTCTCTCTCGGCTACCTCCCTTCTCCAAACGCCGTACGTATAGAAGAGTACCTCAACTACTTCACCTTTGACTATTCAGATCCCCAGGACGGCGCCACCGTGGCTCTCAACGCAGAGGCCGGTCCCTGCCCCTGGAACACCGGGCACAAGCTCCTCCGCCTTGGCATCAAGGGCAAGAGCCTTGCTGCAGATGAGATTCCCCAGGCAAACTTCGTGTTCCTGGTAGACGTCTCAGGTTCCATGAGTTCCGCAGACAAGCTCCCCCTCCTCAAACAGGGGCTCATCACCATGCTGGACTACATGCGTCCGGACGACAGAATCGCCCTTGTAACATACGCAAGCGGCGAAAAGCTTGTCCTTCAGTCCACTTCCGTATCCAACAAGAACGCCATCGTCAAGGCCATAAAGAACCTTGCGGCCAGCGGCAGCACTGCAGGCGCAAGCGGCATGAAGATGGCCTATGAGGAAGCTGAAAAGAACTTCATCCAGGGCGCCAACAACCGCGTCATCATGGGCACGGACGGAGACTTCAATGTGGGTATCACCGGCACTGACGCCATCTGCGAGTTCGTGCAGAACTATGCAAACAAGGGTATCTACATCACCATCTGCGGCTTCGGCTCAGGCAACCTGAACGACAGCATGATGGAGAAAGTCACCAACAGCGGCAACGGTACATATGAGTACATAGACTCTGAGAACGAGCTCACCAAGGTCTTCGTGAACGAGCGCTCAAAGTTCATCTCCGTAGCCAACGACTGCAAGACCCAGGTCACCTTCAATCCTGAAGTTGTGAGCAAGTACCGCCTCATAGGCTATGAGAACCGCATGCTCCAGAACGATGACTTCGAGAACGACAAGGTAGACGCCGCAGAGATTGGCTCAGGCCAGACCATCACCGCCCTGTATGAGCTGGAAATGGCCGGAGACGGCAGCATAGGCAAGTTCGATTTCCGCTACAAGGACGCCCTGGGAGAGGACAGCAAGCTTGTTTCCCTGGAACTCCCCGCCGCCGGCAACAAAACCTCTGAGAACCTTCAGTTCGCATCGTCCATAGCCGCCTATGGCCTCTGGCTCCGTGACTCCCAGTACAAGTGCGAAGCCTCCCTGGACATGGCAATAGAGCTGGCCCAGAACTCCATTGGCAAGGATCCCTATGGCCTCCGCAGCGAATACGTGAAACTGCTCCAAAAGGCAGCCACGACTAAATAAACAAAACAACCTTATTAACTATTCAAAAAAGGAGGCCTACCTTATTGGTTGGTCTCCTTTTCCGTTATCTTGCAATACTTTTGGGTGCCCCATCCACGGATTTGGCGTTTTTGGTGGACAAGTTGGCGTTTTACCTGGTTTGTCCACGGAAATGGGGTGTTTTGGTGGATGGTATGGCAAAAAATGCTATATTTGTTTTCAAATTTTTAAGCATCATGACACTTATCATTGTTATCGCAGTCATTGCACTGCTGGTAGTGTGGATCGTCAGCATCCAGAACACACTTGTGAAGTCCGACGAAGTTTGCAACAACGCCCTCAAGCAAATCAACGTTCAGCAGATTTCCCGTTTCGACGCCCTGCAGGCCCTTGTGAAACTCACCCGTGAGTATTCAAGCTATGAGGCCGATACCCTGCAGAAGATTGTTGACGCCCGCAAGCAGTCCACCAATCCTACCGTTGCAGACATCAACGCCAACGAGCAGCTCCTGAGCCAGATTGGCAGCAAGCTCATCGCCGTTGCAGAGGCATATCCGGACCTCAAGGCCAGCACCAACTATCAGGAAACAATGAAGAGCCTCAAGGAGTACGAGGAAAACGTCCGTCTCTCCCGCATGACCTTCAACGACACCGTAACCCGCTACAACCAGCAGGTCCGCGTGTTCCCCGCCTCCCTGGTTGCCGGTCTCCTTGGCTTTGCCAAGCGTGACTACCTGGAGGAAGACAAGTCCAAGAAGGATTATCCCGTCATCTAGCATGAGAAGGCTTCTTGCCATATTCGCGGCAGTGCTTCTGGCGTTGCCGCTTGCGGCACGTCAGCAGACCAAGGACCTGGCTATAAACGTGGTTGTGGGCCGTGACGGCACCGCCACCGTTACCCAGCGCTGGGACGTGTACGTGAACGAGGGCACGGAGTGGTACATCCCCCTTAGCAACCTCGGCCACATGACCGTGGACGGCCTGGAGGTGTCGGAGAATGGCGTTCCCTTCGAGAGCGTTGGCAAAAAGTGGGACGTAGACTGGTCCCGCTCGCGCAAGACCGGCAAGTGCGGCATCGTCCCTAAAAGCAAAGGGGCGGAACTGTGCTGGGGCATTGGCGATTACGGGGAGCATGTGTGGACGGTCACCTTCCAAGTCCACGGCTTCATCCTTGGGTACGATGACGCCGATGCCATCTACTTCACCTTCGTCTCTCCCGGCATGGCCGCTTCTCCGGACCATGTGACGCTTACCATCGTCCCGGGATTCGACTGCCCTCAGTGGACGTACGACAACACCCGCGTATGGGGTTTCGGCTTCTACGGGGATATCAATGTTGTGGACGGGAAAGTATTCGCGGAGAGTTCGGAAAGCTTTGGTTACAGCAGCAAACTGGTGGCCCTGGTGAAGTTCCAGAGGGGTCTTTTCGATTCCCCGGAATACATGGGCGGCGAGTTTCAGGGCCTCCTGGACAAAGCTCTTGAAGGCAGCTCCTACGGGGACGATGACTTTGACTGGATGGCTATCCTCTTTGGTATAGGCTTCATACTGGTTACCTTCGGTGGTCTCTTCGTAGCCATTTACGCCGCCATCGCGAGCGCGCGCGGATATAAATGGAAGAAGAAGATCTTCGGCCGCACCAAGGTTGATGGCTGGTACAGGGACATCCCGCTGGAAGGCAGCCTCCTTGCCGCCAACTACCTATTAAATAAAGGTAAGAGGTTCGAGATAAGCGCCCCGGCGAATAACCTAATTGGTGCATACTTCCTTAAGTGGGTCATGGACGGCGCCGTGCGCGTGGAGGCGGATCCCAAGAATTCGAAGAACGTGAATCTGGTGTTCCTCACCAGTACTTATTCTTCGGAATCCGTAGAAGAAGACCTCTTCCGCTATGCTCTGGCGGCATCCGGATCCAATCTTATCCTTGAAAAGGGAGAGTTCGAAAACTGGTCAAAGAAGAACTATCAGAAGTTCACAAACTGGCCCAACAAGGCCGTGGAACGCGGCAAAACATGGTTCCAGGGCAGGAACTACATCCAGAGGGACGGTTCCTTCAACCTTGACGGTCAGAAGGAAGCCTGCCACCTTGTGGAGTTCCAGAACTTCCTCAAGGATTTCACCATCAGCGACCAGCGCGAGGCCGTTGAGGTTAAGCTCTGGAAAGACTATCTTGTCTACGCCCAGCTCTTCGGCATTGCGGAGAAGGTTGCAAAGCAGTTCAAGAAACTGTATCCCGCAGAGTTCGAGCAGCTGGCGCAGAGCACAGGCATGGACATGTACACCCTGAACCGCACCATACTCTGGTCCAACAACCTCAGCACACGCGCCTTTGGCCAGGCAGTTGCCAAGGCCGGCAGCGTGAGCGGCACCGGCGGCCACACTTCCTTTGGCGGAGGCGGCGGCAGCTTTGGCGGCGGCTTCGGCGGAGGAGCAAGATAATAACGCAAAAAACCGATCCTTTTCAGGACCGGTTTTTTTGTGCGGATGGTGAGAGTCGAACTCACACGGGCCAACGCCCACTACCCCCTCAAAGTAGCGTGTCTACCATTTCACCACATCCGCTTTGGGACTGCAAAGATAAATCAAGTTTTTGAAAGCGCAAAATTTTTTTCATTTTTTTCAGAATTCTTCTTACCTTTGCAGTCCCCCACGAGTTGGGGCAATACGCATTATTAACTTAAACAACAGATTTACAATGGCTGTTAAAATCAGACTCCAGCGCCACGGTAAGAAGAATTTCGCATTCTTCCACATTGTAGTGGCGGATTCCCGTTCCCCGCGTGACGGAAAATTCATTGAGCTCCTTGGCTCCTACAACCCCAACACCAACCCTGCTACCATCGTCCTTGACGGTGAGAAGGCTCTTGCATGGCTCAAGGTCGGTGCCCAGCCCACGCTGGTTACCCGCCGCATCCTCTCCTATGAGGGTGTCCTCCTCCGCAAGCACCTGGCAGAAGGCGTAGCAAAGGGTGCCCTCACCCAGGCTCAGGCAGACGCAAAGTTCGCCGAGTGGAAGGCCCAGAGGGATCAGAAGATTGCCGACAAGAAGGCAGGTCTCAAGAATGAGGCTATCGCAAAGGCTAAGGCCGCAAAGGCTGCAGAGCAGGAAGTAAACGAAGCTCGCGCCAAGGCAATCGCCGCCAAGAAGGCAGAGGCCGAAGAAGCCGCCCGCAAGGC
>JAEEGL012556471.1_pt1 | contig 17946 bp, 20 predicted proteins | sample 9134231 | NCBI WGS metagenome assembly JAEEGL01 (sample SAMN16246548, study PRJNA631951) | gut metagenome | biome: gut microbiome; feature: rumen; material: fiber-attached | host: Bos | place: Iran: Karaj | collected 2018-10 | reverse complement strand
GAAGAAAACTACGACAAGCTTCTTGCTGCCTGCAAAGAGCGCAACATGGATATGTCAAACTACGAATGGTATCTCGACCTTCGCCGCTTTGGTACAGTTCCACACTCAGGCTTCGGTCTGGGCTTTGAACGCCTCATGCGCTACGTAACAGGTATGGAAAACATAAGGGATGTAATTCCTTATCCTAGAGCTCCAAAACTGGCAGACTTCTAAGCTGCAGGGGGGGCGTTACGGGGGCGAGCCCCCGTTAGAAGGGGTAGCGGAAAACGCCGCAGGCGGTTGAAGCGAGGGGAAGACTTGCCCCTCCTTCTATAATAAATAAAGCCGGATTTCGATTTTGAAATCCGGCTTTTTGTTTAATTATTCTTCGTCTTTATCTGATTTCTTCTTTGGTTTTTCAGTTCTGCTTTCTATGAACTTTCCAAGAACAGATTTCAGATCTATTCCAAGAGTTTCTCCAAGACTTTCCGATACCTGAGTTACGTTTGTCATAATATCTTTTGTGAGCTTTGAAGAATCTCCTCCATACATATAAATCTTATCGACATTCTGATATGCATTTCCTGCTGCCTCTGCAATCTTAGGAAGCTGCTCAAAGTAAACCTTGAGTGCATCGAGCTGCATCTGCTGTTTAGCAGCGTCACCGTATTCTTTAAGGGCTTCAGCTTTTTCGCGCATACCGTCTGCTTCGGCAACAAGCTTTGCTTTAACGGCTGCTGCTTCTGCTTCTCCCTGTGCCTGAATGGCTTCTGCAAGAGCTTTTTTACCGGCAGCTTCATTTTCCATAGCAATCTTTTCTGCTTCGGCTTTTTTCTGTCTTGTAAATGCTTCTGCTTCTGCCTGGCGCTGAATTTCAAATGCTTCAGCCTCGGCATTTTTCTGGCGTGTGTAAAGGTCTGCATCGGCCTGCTGCTGTGCAGCAAATTTTTCTGCTTCGGCAGTTTTCTTTACTTCTGCATCAAGAGCTTTTTCCTTAATAGAAACAGCCTTTTCCTGAATTTCAATCTGTTTTTCCTGCTTTGCAATGTTTGCATCTGCCGCTTTAATTTCAAGAACCTTTCGCTGATTTTCAGTTTCAATTCCTTTTGCGGCTTCGGCTTTTGCAGCTTCTGTATCTGCCTGCAGCTGAAGAGATGCTTTTTTAATTGCAAGGTCTGTCTGCTTCTGAGCAATTTCAAGTTCAGCGGCAACTCGTGCATCGTTTGCATCTTTGTCTGCCTGTGCCTGAGCAATTTTTACTTCTGCTTCGGCAGCGGCTTTTGCTTTAGCTGCATCTTTAGAAATTGCAACTGTATTTTCAATACCAAGGTTATTGATTACTCCATTATCATCCTTAAAGTTCTGAATGTTAAAAGTTGTAAGCTCAAGACCAAGGTCAAAAAGATTTGGCTTAACGTTTTCTACAACTTTTTCAGAAAGAACTTTTTTATCTCCCTGAATTAAATCCTTTAATTTAATCTGAGAAATAATTTCGCGGATATTACCTTCAAGAACAGGAGTTACAACCTGAGCAATATCACTTGTTGAATAACCTATGAATTTTGCTGCTGCGCGTTTCATAGTTTCCGGATCCTGAGATACTGCAATGTTTGCTACAGCATCGACTTTAATGTTAATCGCATCCTGTGTAGGAATTGAATCTTTTGAGACGAAATCAACCTGAATGTTTTCGAGTGTCATGTAATCGATTCTCTGTAAGAATGGAATTACAAAAATAGCCTTTCCTGTTACAGTTTTTGAACCAAATGGACCAACTCTAATGCCGATTCTGTTTTTAGGAACTTTCTTATAAGAAATAAAGAAAAATAAAAACAGAAAAACAGCAACTGAAATAATTAAAATAGATAAAGTAGTCATACGGGTTGACCTCCTTTAATAATACTTTTTTTCTGCATACGCAGCCTTTTAAAGTATAAAAATTTTTTTTGCAAAGGGCAAGAAAAAAAACTATTCCCAAAAAAACTTTTAGGGACTATTATTATAATATATGTTTTCTAAGGCGTATTTTAAAAAGAAGTTTTCGCGTTTTGGACAGATGTTTTATCTGACGCTTTCGAATTTTACTAAAAATGCGCTTTGGGAAAGTGCATCGTCCTGTGCGTTCGGTTTTATTTTTTCTTTTATTCCGTTTTCTTTAATTATTTACGCCGTTTTAATCGGGATTCTTCGCGTTTATCCAAATATTTATAACTTCATAATTACCTTTACGCAGGAAATTGAAGCCTTTGTAAATATCCAGCCGTTCCTGGATAAAATGATAAATACAAAATCTCTTAACGGATTCAATATTTTTCTTGCTTTCTGGGTAGTCTGGATGGCACGAAAGCTTTTTAATTCCATTATAAGTTCCATGAACAAGATTTTCCGTTCTGCTTCAAAACGAAAATCATGGTTTAATCAACTGCTGATTTTTATTTCCGAATTTGCCATGACTCTTGTAATAATTGCAATTGTTATTATGGCATTTGTTTTCAGCAGGATTTTAGCTTTACCATTTTTCCAGACATTTTTTTCTAAGTTTCCGTTTTTGTTTTCTCCTGGTTCACACGGTTTGGCAACCCTTATGATTTATTTTATTATGTTCATTGCAGGCACAATTGCGTATCGTGTAATACCTGGAACAAAGCCTATGCGCCGCCGCTGCTTATTTTATTCAGCGCTTAATGCAATCAGCTTTTTTATAGTTTCTTTCTTTTTAAATAAATTTATGAATGTTACAAATTACAATACAGTTTATGGAACAATCAGTTCTATTGTTCTTTTGATGATGAAGGTTTATTTATTTTTTATTTTATTTTTGTTTTATGCACAGATGCTTTATGTTTCGCAGTTTTTTGAAACCCTGCTTCGTTCAGAAATTTATCTGCTTCCAAATTTTCAGAGTGCGGGCGGAATTAAAGATTATTTAAGAAGATTTCTTTTTATTAATCCTTCACAAATTCAGACTCCGCAAAATACAGTTTTTGTAAATAGAGGTCAGGTTCTGTATGAAAAGGAAGATAAGGCAAAAACTGTTTATTTTATAAAATCAGGATTTATAGTCGAAGAAAATTCTGATGGAAGTCAGGAAATATCTAAAGGTTCATTCCTTGGTGATGTGCAGTGCATTTTGAATGAAGCTTATGGCTCAAAGGCGACTGCATCTACCGATTGCGAATTAATCAGATTTAATGATGAAGAATTCAAAAAGATTATAGAAAAGAATCATCATGCTGCAAAAAAAGCAATTGGCAAAATCTTGATATATAAAGATAAAAGTATATAATTTTTTTATGGCTCAGGTTGCAAAACAGATACAGGCTCAAAAGCAAATTCAAAAAATTTCTCAAAGGCAGATTTATGCACTGTCTTTGCTTTCTATGAGCAGTACAGATTTGAGCCAGGAAATATACCGTGCTGCGGCCGAAAATCCTGCTCTGGAAATTGTTTATGATCCGCGGCTTAATTCCGAAAATTATTCGTCAAAATATGGAAGCAGCGAAGATTCTGCGAATTATCTTAAGGCTCTGGAAAATATCAGCGACAAGGAAGAAACTCTTCAGGCTCATCTTTTGCATCAGTTAAATTCCATGAATCTTTCTCAGGACGAAATGGAGCCTTCAAAAAAACTCATTTATAATCTGGATAAAAATGGATTTTACGGTTCTTCAATTTCTCCGGGAACTTTTTTAGATAAAACAAGGCCGGCTCAGAATTCAAAAATGCTTGAAGAATGTATTAAACGGATTCAGCAGATGGATCCTGTAGGTACCTGCTGTAAATCGCCGGAAGAAAGTCTTTTGGTTCAGGCTCAAATTTCTAAAAAGGCCACGCCGCTTTCTCTTTTTATTCTTGATGGTCATATTGATTTTATAAATCCGCCCGAGATTTTAAAAATTCAAAAGAAGCTGATTGCTTATAGGAACGACTGGGCAAAAAAAAGCTTTGCAAAAAAAATTATTTTAAATGACCTTGAACTTTCAGAAAAAGAAATTAAAGAAGCGCTTGATTTTATTCTTACGCTGAATCCTCATCCTGCAATGGGTTATCAGAGCGATGAAAATTATTCAATAGAAAATCCGGATGTTGTCCTTACTATAGAAAAAAAATCCGGAAGTATCTTAAATGATGATTTTTCTGCAGGTCTTGTTGCCGGAGATGAAAAATTTCATTTTCAGGTAAAATATGCTTCGGGTGATTTGCCGCAGTTAAGAATTTCTGAAAGCTTTAAAATAGATAAAGAAAATGTAATTCGCGCGCAGAATTTTATTAAATGCCTTTTGTTCAGGGAATCTACGATTGTCCTGCAGGGCTGTGCAATTGTAAAAGAGCAGAAAGCATTTTTCCTGAAAGGTCCGGAACATTTAAAGGCTTTAACAAGGCGGAAAATTGCGGCATTAATTGGTGTAAACGAATCGACTGTTTCTAGAACAGCCGCAAGAAAAAACAGTAAATATTTTCAGACGGAATTCGGGCTTCTTCCTGCAAGTTATTTTTTTCCTTCGGGAATAAAGTCTGTTAATGGAAATCATAAAATTTCTTCCGAAAAAGTAAAAATTAAGATGCAGAAAATTCTTGAAGAGCCGGGAAATGAAAATTTATCTGACTCAAAACTTTGTGAACTGCTGAATAAAAAAGGTGCAAAAATTTCGCGAAGAACAGTTTCGAAATATAGAAATCAGCTTGGAATAAAAAATTCGTATAAAAGAAAGTAGCGGTTTTGTGGCGGGGAAGGCGTACTGCGGTCGCAAAAGCCTTTTGCGGCGCGGAGAATGCCTTTTGCGGCGCGGAGAATGCCAGTATCGTGTAAAAAAATAAGCGGCCTGAAAATCAGACCGCTTAAAATTTAGTTTTATTTGCATTTTTAACAAAATGCTTAAATCAAATAATTTCCTTATAAATTATTTGATTATTTTCCCTGAACCTTATCCTTTTCTTTTTTGATTTTGTTATCAAGTACATCCATCATTTTGTTGAGGGCTGCTCCAAAATCAAAATCCTGGCCTGTAACATGAGCCTGTGTTCCCCATTTAAAATTTACGGTTGTATCAAAAGAATATTCTTTTTCATGTTTAATTTTTATAAGTAAATCAACAATTAAATCATCAGCATAGCCGATTCTTTTTAATTTTGATTCTATCATCTCTGATTGTTTCTTTTCGAGTGTAAACCCTACTGCATTAATTGATGGTGTCATAGTTTTCTCCCTGGAGTTCAATTTGAGCCTGCATACGCAGACTTTCAGCCGGATGACAATAAAATATCAGCCAACTGATTAATATATTAACATTGAATCTTTGAAAAAACAAATACATAATTAAAAAATTGCTTTTTTTCCCTAAAAAAAATGCGTATATACGTAAAACCTTCCGTTTTACCTGAATTTTCAGCCGCGTTTTTTTCTATTGAAAAAAGTAATACTAATGTGTATAGTATATTTATGGCTGAAAAGAAATTTACAGTTCTAGATTTACTTGAACTTGAACTTTCAGGTCACGATGCACTTGATTTAAAATGTATTGCAGGGCGCCGTGGTCTGCCTAGAGCAATAACTGTTCCGGAGATTAACAGACCGGGTCTTGCTCTTTTTGGATTTTACGAATCTTTTTCCAGCGATCGTGTCCAGCTTTTTGGGCGCGGCGAGACAGCCTATCTTCAAAAATTAAAAAAAGAACATAATGTTGAATTAATTCAGAACTTTTTTACACCGCAAATGCCTTGCTGTGTTTTTACCTACAATCTTGAACCAACCGAAGCCTTCAGAAAACTTGCAGAAGAAAACTGCTGCCCGCTTTTGCAGACTTCACTTACTTCCACAGAATTTTCAAACAGATTAACCCGTGCTTTTTCAAATATTTTTGCACCGCGTCAAACTTTACACGGAGTTCTTGTAGAAGTTTATGGTATTGGAATTTTACTTAACGGACATTCCGGCGTTGGAAAGAGCGAAACTGCACTTGAACTTGTAGAACGCGGCCATCGACTCGTTGCAGATGATATTGTAGAAATCCGCTGTGTAAACGGAAACGTTCTTCTTGGACGAGGAGCAAATACAGTTGTAAGCCATCATATGGAAATTCGCGGACTTGGAATTATTAATATTTCGCAGCTTTACGGTGTCGGTGCAATTCGTGAACAGAAGGAAGTTCAGTTAATCGTTCAGCTTGAAGACTGGAATTCAAATAAAGCTTACGACCGCCTTGGAACCGATCAGAAATATCAGACATTGCTTGGCGTTAATGTTCCTGTTATTGAAATTCCTGTAAGGCCTGGACGAAACCTTCCAATTATTATAGAAGCGGCCGCTATGAATGAAAGGCTTAAAAATATGGGATATAATTCTGCTAAGGAATTCAATCAGAATATTCTTAGATGGATTGAAAATGGCGATACACAAAAAGTTTTTAATGGAAATGATGATTCATATTGACGGACTTTCTAAAAACTTTTAGATTGTTCAAAGTTAAACTGAGGCGTTAAACGCAAGGAAATTATTTTTATGGTAGAAAAAATTTTGACAGTACAGAATCGTGCAGGAATTCATGCAAGACCCGCTGCGATAATTGCTCAAACAGCAAATAAATTCGAAAGCGAAATTACACTTACACGAGATGATGCTACTGTAAATGCAAAATCTATTATGGGAGTAATTGCAATGGGAGCAGGATATAATACTCAGCTTACATTGCGTGCCGAAGGTTCTGATGAATCAGAGGCAGCTTCTGTTTTGGAACAGCTCTTTAACAGCCGTTTTGAAGAAGAATAATTTAAAAAATATATTTTGGGAGGTTCTATGAAAGAAATAACTGAAAGGCAGAAAGAGGTTTTAAGTTATATTTCAAATTATACAGATGAAAATTCATTTCCTCCTACTGTCCGCGAAATAAGTGATCATTTTGGAATTACAATTCGTGCAATTCAGGATCATATTATAGCCCTTCAGAAAAAAGGTTATTTGTCGCCGACTCAAAAAAGAGCCCGCTGTCTTAAAGTTATTTCTGATTTGAAAGAAAAAGAAGATTCACTTTATGTCGGCCAGGTTCCTCTTTTAGGCTCTGTTGCTGCAGGAAAACCTCTTTTAAGCGAAGAAAATCTTGATGGTTATGTGAATCTTACAGAACCTTTTGTTCGTCCTGGAAAAAGTTATTTTGCACTGCGCGTCCGCGGTGAAAGTATGATAAACGCAGGAATTCTTGATGGAGACCTTGCTGTTGTTGAACAGGCTTCTGTTGCAACAGACGGTCAGATTATTGTTGCTGTAATTGACGATGCTATAACATTAAAAAGATATTACAGGGAATCAGAAAGAATCAGATTACAGCCCGAAAATCCTGCATTTCAGCCGATTTACTGCACTGATGTAAGAATTGTCGGAATTCTTTCAAATATCGTAAGAACTTATTAAAAAAATGGCAAAGAAACTTCCAATTTATCTGTATACAGGTCCCGAGTTTGGTCTTAGAAATGATGCGCTTGACGAATTAAAAGCAGACTTCATTAAAAAAACAGGAACCGTAGACGAACATTCATTTTTTCTTATAGAAACTCCCTTAAACGAAGTAATGACAATTCTTCAGAATGGAACATTATTTTCTGACGGAGTTTTTATAGTTTGCAAAAATGCAGAGTTAATTAAGAAAAAAGACGAAATTCAAATGATTTCAGACTGGCTTAAAAATCCTGATGAAACCACTGCGTTAGTTCTTATTTCTGATGAAATTTCTGTAGATGCAAAATTAGAAAAATTAGTTCCCCCGGAAAACCGTAAAAAGTTCTGGGAAATGTACGAAGATAAAAAAGTTCCGTGGCTTATAAATTTCTTCAAAAAAAATGAATATTTTATTCAGACTGGCGCCGCAGAGCTTATTCTGGAAATGGTAGAAAACAATACTCAGGAATTAAAGGCTGAATGTTCAAGATTTTTCTATTGTTTTCCAAAAGGCACAGTTATTGATGAAGAAAAAGTAGAAGCAGTTTTAACTCATAACCGCGAGGAAAATGCATTTACGCTTTTTGCACAGCTTGCAGATTCTACAGAAGAAAGCTCTGTAAGGCTGGAAAAATCCCTTCAAATCCTTCAGAAAATCAGGCTTTCAAAAGAAAATTCGTCTGTAATGATTATTGCAGGGCTTGCTTCCTGTTTTAGAAAGCTTTCTTTGTGGCATAATTTTGGAGAAACAGCAATTACAAAGGCACTTATGCAGAAACAGTATAGAAGTGCCGCAAAAATATGGACGGTTGGTCAAACAGCAGCAATACTTGCAGTTCTTGCCAAAACCGATATGGAAATTCGTTCGCCAGGCGGCGCACAGATAGAAGACCTTCTTTTACAAAAAATGCTGTATGAGATTACTATAAAAAAGGGCGCGTCTATTGCGACAGCAGAATTTGATTAAAATTCCAGTTTATTAAGTAAATCTTTTAACGCTTTAATTTCTTCTTCAGAAAAAGTAGAACCTTTTCCCATTTTCTGATGATCCGGTGACCAGCTTCTTAAATCGTATTTTGCAGGTCTTCCTCCCCAGGAAACCATATTCAATTCAAGATTCCATCCGCCTTTACCTTCAGAAACTACACCTAAACTTTTTTCAATACTAAAAGTAAATTCGTCAGCCATAAAGCCTCCAAAAAGTATAAAATCTACTATAATTATCGTTGTGTGATTACCGAAAATATAGTAAAATATAAGAAGAAAAATTTATTTTTCAAAATGTGAGGTGAACATGAAGAAAGTTTTTGTAATCCTTCTTTCAATTTCCACAGTTTTGTTTTTTATTTCCTGCGGTTCAAAACCTCAGGAGGAAGACACAACTCCTACTTCCCCGATTGTTGAAGATACTACAGAAGATACAGTTGATTCGGGAGATGATTCTACGGAATCTGATGCAGATGCTTATGAAAAGATGCTTGCTCAGATTGATGATGCACGACGTCTTGCTTTAGAAGCAGGTGCAGATAAAAATGCAGCCGATGAACTTTCAAAGGTTGATGATTATTATAACAGCTTAAAAGATGACGAAGATGCATTAAAGCTCAACGGACCTTCTATCATAGAAAGATATAACCTTCTTACTGCATTTGCAAAAGCAAAAGAAGCTAAGAAAGAAATTGATGATAACGATTTTGCATCATACGATCAGAGAGATTATGATGCCGGTGTAAAATCATTGGAAAAAGCTCAGGCTGCATTCGATGATCTAGAAAACTGGGATCCATCTGCACTCGCTGCAGCTACCGATGCAAACGGAAAATTCCAGAATGTTCTTATTGTTGCATATAAAAAGCTTGCAAAGGCTGAACGCGAACTTGCTTACGAAGCAAAGAAAAAGGCAGACAGCGTAAAAGCAGGTGTTGCACAGAAAGAACGTTATCAGGCTGCAACTGAATCTTTCAAAAACGGCGATACACTTTATGCAATGCAGAGCCCTAAAAAGTCTTTGGAAAATTACCAGTCTGCAAAAGAAGAATTTACATTCCTTTATGAAGATGTAGCAGAAAAAAGAGCTGCTGCTCAGGCTGCAATTGATGAAGCAAAGCGCAAGGTTGAAGAATCTGAACGTTATGCATTGGAAGCAGATAGAAGAAATCCTATTACCGAAGATATTGACGGTATAGAAGATGAAGATGCAGTTCTTCTGGAAGAAGATGAGTACGAAGATCCAGAAGATGCAGAAGCTGACATTGCACCAACAATCGAAGAAGAAATTGCTAATCAGGCTATGGATTTTGCAGCTGACGTGCTTGGAGAGGAGGACTAATCATGAAAAAGTTTTTTAGTGTTTTATTCGTAATTACATTTACAGCCTCTATCTTTGCTGTTAGTTATAAAAACAATACATATCAGAAGCTTGCAGATGAATATACAAAAAAGGCAGAAAAAGCTATGGATGCCGGCGAATATGAAGATTCAATTGAATATGCACGCCTTGCAGAAGAAAATGCAGAGCTTTCACGCCAGTTTATTCAGGCTATGATGGCAAGAACAGATGCAGAAGATGCAATCAAACTTGCAAAAAATCAGCTTGCATGGGCAGAAAAAATTGATGCTCCAAATATTTATCCAATGGCATATACTTCTGCAAAAGATAATTTAGAAAATGCAGAATCTGCTTTTGATGATGAAGACTGGGCTAAAGCAACAGAATATGCAAAAGCATCGCTTGCTGCTTTGGACGGAGTAAAAGAAGTAACTCCTCTTCCTGAATATTACATTGTAAGACCTTGGGCAGAAACAAAAGACTGTTACTGGAATATTTCCGGACGTCCTTATGTTTACAACAACCCTCTTCTTTGGGAAAATCTTTATCAGGCAAATAAGAGCGCAATGCCAAAACCTGAAGATCCAAATCTTATTCATCCTGGTATGAAGATGAAGATTCCAAGCCTTACAGGTGAATATCGTTCTGGAACATACGATCCTAAAAAATCTTATGAAACTTATGGTGAATAATAAGAATTAAATTAAGGATTGAATAATAAAACGAATTTTATGTTCTGCAAATGAGCATAAAATTCGTTTTTTTTTATTTTAAATTTGTTTTGTATGTCTTAAGTAAAAAAGAAATGCAGTAGACATCATTGCATGAGGGAACTGTTTTGTTCCTAAACCTTCAATGACTTCTTTTTTGGAAAGCTTCAGGCATTCAATAAATTCATCGGAATCTAAGTGCTGTTTTCCGGTTTCTATTAAATCTGTGGCGTAAAAAAGATGAACGGTATTACTGAACAATGCCGGATTAGGACTTAATTCACCCATTTTTTCAAGCCTGCGAGCCTTACAGCCAGTTTCTTCTTCAAGCTCACGTTTTGCTGCTTCTTCCGGCGATTCACCCTTATCAATTACTCCTCCGGGGAATTCTATGCTTAAACACTGTGAACTGTGGCGCCACTGTTTAACCATAAGAAAATTTTCATCGATTTCCGGAATAACAATAACCCAGTCAGGGGCTTCCATTGTAATATAATCGCCTTCAACACCCTGTGCAGAAATATTGTGCCGCGAAGTAATATTACAAACTACGGTAGAAAGTAGAATTTTCGAGTCTCCGGTAGTCCATTTAAATTTTTCATCTTCTTTAGAGAAATAATCCTTCATATTTTTTTTCCACAAATATTTTTTGACATATTTATTATCTCGTTTTATTATTATTTTAGCAAGAATTTCAACGGCAGAATTTGGCTTTATCAAAGAATGAATTTTGCGGACTCCATTTCAGTCTGCAAAAAATGGTTTAGCGCCGCTACCGCGGAGGTTATAAGGAGGAACATTATGGCTATTATTACTATTTCACGACAGGTTGCAGCTCACGGCGATGAGGTTGCTTCTGAACTTGCAAAAATCCTTAATTATAAATTTATTACAAGAAAAGAAATTGAGCAGAGAATTGTCGATTTAGGATTTTCTAAGGATAAAATGGAAAAATATGATGAGCGCAAGCCCGGATTTTTTGCTTCTCTGACAAAAGATAGAGATGAATATTTTAATTACGCTCAATATGCAATTCTGGAAGCCGCAGAGCAGAAAAATGTAATTATAATCGGGCGCGGTGCTTTTGGAGTTTTACAGAATGTACCGAATAATATTTCCGTAAGGCTTGTTGCAGATGAAAAGACCAGAATTGAACGCCTTAAAAAAGAGTTTAACTGGGATGAAAAGCAGGCAAAACAGCGAATTCAGGAAAGCGACATAAATCGTTCCGGATTCCACAGCAGTTTTTACAATTTAAATGTCGACGACAGTTCACTTTTCCACATGGTTTTAAATACCGGAATGATGAGTATTGATATGGCCGCAAAAATAATTGCCGATTTTGTTGAACGCAAGGTTACCGTTAAGGAAGAAGAGCAGGGCAACAAAATTATAGAAGAATTATTAAAGGCGCAGACAGTTGTAAATAAGTTGTCGCATGAATATCATCTTAATATAGATTTTATGCATGTTACAATTGAAGATAACTGTGTAATTCTTCATGGCGTATGCGATTCTCCGGCATTGATTGAACAGGCATTAAAAATAATTAAGCAGGAATTGCCGGAATATGAGCCAAAGGCAAATGTAAGCATAATTCATGATTTTAAACAGTTCCAATAAACTTGACTTTTCTGCTTATAAATTGGATACTTAATAATCATGCATTTATCAAATAAGTTTACATTAACCAGAATAGTTTTTGCTCCAATTTTCTTTTTGCTTTACTTTTTGCCTATCTGGACAGGAAAATTTGCTTTTGCTTCGGTTTGTATAATCATTCCATGCCTTATTTTTGCAGAATTTACAGACTATCTGGACGGACATTACGCCCGCAAACATAATGAAGTAAGCGATTTTGGTAAATTATTCGATCCATTTGCAGATGTTATCCTTCATTTAACTACATTTGTCTGTTTTGTAAAATCTTATAATCCGGAAATTTCTTATACACCGCTTGCAATCCTGCTTTTTATAATGCTCCGCGAATTTTCACAGAACTTTTTGCGAATGGTTGCCGCAAAACAGGGTGTAGCAATTGCAGCAAGAAAAGGCGGCAAGTTCAAAACAGTAATGTATATCGTAAGTGAATTTTACGCACTCCTTCTCGAAACCTTAGTCCGCACAAACAACGTTCCGGACTTTTTCCCGACATTAAAAATCATTTCGTTAGTACTGTTCATAATCTGCGTAATCTGCAGTTATGCATCATTTATAGATTATTTAATCCACTTTGGAAAAATGTTAAAAGATAAATAAAAAAATAAAGCACCACCGAAAAGAGATTCATTTTCGTTTATCACTTTTCCGGGGTGCTTTTTATTTAGAAGAAGAATTTTTTAGCATGCTTCAATTGCGATTTTTTTCGGTTTTGCGATTGGTTTTTTCTTCAAATCAATTGTCAAAACCCCGTTCTTAAAGTTTGCAGTGATTGATTCTTCATCAACATCTGAAGGCAGTGTAAATCTTCTTGAAAAACTTGAATATCTTCTTTCCTGCAAAATAAATTTCTTTGCCTTGTCTTTCTTATCAGATTTATTTTCCTCAGATTCTTCAATTTTAGATGCAATAGTCAAATTGTCGTGGTCAAGTTCAATACTAACGTCTTTTTCAGAACGTCCAGGAAGTTCCATTTCCAATTTGTACTCACTGTCATCCTCTGTAACATCTACACGAGGCGAAGCTGCATATACAACAGGTCTTGCCTCACTACCAAAAACATCATTAAAAAGTGAATTAAAAATTGAAAGTTCGTTCATATCAGATACCTCTTGCTTTTGAAATATTTATAAGCCATACGGCTTACATATATTATATAGCAAGTTTCGTGCCAAGTGGCTTTTGAATTAAGAAAAAATAAAAAAAGGGGGAAATTCCTTTAATTAACGGCCTTCCGTGGCTCACTAACGCTCGGTCTTCGCGCTGCGAAGACTTAAAACCACTCCACGCCTTGCCCGGCAGAATTTATAAGTGAGCAATTTTTTCCATAAAAAAACGATGCTTTTTAGAGAATTTGTGTCAAAAAGTACCACTTTGTTTTGTCAAAATGAAACAATCAGATAAATTTTGCTCATTTTTTGAAGATTCCGGCAACTAAATCCTTTATGTTTTCAATTTTGTTGGTTTCGTCTTCCGGAGAAAATACTTTTTTAAAACCGGAATTTAAAGCCGCTTTTGTTCTCTGCTTTGGTTTAGTAACCGGCCTGATTTCTCCTGCAAGGCTTAATTCACCAAAAATTGCAGAGCTTCCTTCAATCGGAATATCTGTTCTTGCAGAATAAAGGGCAGCCGCAACTGCACCGTCAATGGAGCTTTCTGTAAGCCTTATTCCGCCCGCAACATTTACGTAAATATCCTGATCCGAAAAAACTAAGCCGCACCGCTTTTCAATTACAGCTGCAATTCTGGCAACCCTTCCAGAATCAATTTTTTCACTGTAAATTCTGGAAATTCCGGCTTTTGCAGGAACCGTTAAAGCCTGAATTTCTACCAGAAAAACACGGCTGCCTTCAAAAACCGGAGTACAGGCAACACCTGCCGGCTGAATTCCGCTTCTTTTTGTTAAAAACAGGCTGGAAGGATCGGTAACAGGAATCAAACCTTTTTCTGTCATAGAAAAAATTCCTATTTCATCAATAGAACCAAAGCGGTTTTTCTGAGCATGCAAAAATCTTATATCATCATTATTTCTTTCAAAGGAAATTACGGTATCTACCATGTGTTCCATAGATTTTGGACCGGAAATTGTGCCTTCTTTTGTAACGTGCGCTGTCATAATTAAAACGGAATCACGTTCTTTAACCCAGGAAATAAACTCATTTGCACAGAATTTTAATTGATTAACTGTTCCGGGAATCATTCCGGCCTGAGCCGAATAAATTGTCTGAATGGAATCAATAATTACGAATACAGGATTCAAAGAATCCATAGCATCAAGGCAGTCTTCCAGCCGCGAAGTGCATAAACATTGAACTTTATCTATTTTAAGTTCAAGACGTTCAGCTCTTTCTTTTATCTGTGCTGCCGACTCTTCGCCGCTTATGTAAAGAACGTTCTGTCCGCTGCCTAAATTTTCAGAAATACAGGAAATTGTCTGTAAAAGCAGGGTAGATTTTCCAATTCCGGGCTCTCCGCCAAGTAAAATTGCAGAACGTTTTGTCGCACCGCCGCCTAAAACCCTGTCAAATTCTTCAATTCCTGTGTTTAACCGTGATTTTTCCTGTGCTTTAATTGAATTTAGCGAAACAGGCTTTTGAACCTGCACTTCTTCCGAGCCGCGTCCTGCAGGAGTTACGTTGTTTTTGTCGATTAAAATTTCTTCTAAGGAATTCCATTCTCCACATTCAGGACATCTTCCAAGCCATCTTGGCTGAGAATATCCGCAGGAAGAGCATTTATAAATTATTGAACCGTTTTTCTTTGCCATATTAATACCTCAACTATATAAACGCAAAAATTTTCATTTTTTCACAAAAAAAAGAAAAAAAATGAATTTATTTATTGACAAATATTATAGTTGGTTGTATATTCAAATTAGCTTGTAAATAAGCTGATAAACTCTCTCCGATGTCCAGCAACGCTGGACGGCAGGCTTCCTTTTTAGTGTTACTGGTTAGGAAGCCTGTTTTATTTTAACTCAATAAATTTTATTGCCTTTTTTCAGCACTTTCTGCGATGCAAAAATGCGTCAACAAAAACAATGGCGTTTACGATATTTTTTTTAGCACTTTTTTTGCGAAGCAAAAAAATGCGCAAATTCAAAAATATCGTTTACGATATTTTTGAATTATCCTTGTGTAATTACCGATTCTGCCGGAACAGATTCTGTAACCCAGGTGTTACCACCAATAGTTGAACCTCTTCCTATAACTGTTTCGCCGCCTAAAATTGTTGCGTTTGCATAAATAGTTACATCATCTTCTATAGTAGGATGTCGTTTTTTATTCTGTAGAGTTTTCTTAACGCTTAAAGCACCAAGTGTTACACCCTGATAAATTTTTACATTATTTCCAATAATACAGGTTTCTCCAATAACTACACCGGTTCCGTGGTCAATAAAAAATGATTCGCCGATAGTTGCTCCAGGATGAATATCTATTCCGGTTTTTCCGTGAACATGTTCTGTCATAATTCGAGGAATAATTGGAACTCCGCTTTTATAAAGGAAGTGTGCAATTCTGTATACAAGAATAGCTTCAAGTCCAGGGTAAGAAAGAATTATTTCTTCATTGCTTTTTGCAGCCGGGTCTCCGCCATAAGTTGCAAGTGTATCCAGCTGAATTTTTCTTCTTATTTCCGGGATTTCTTCTATTAAAGCTACAGCAGTCTGTTCTGCAAGTTTAAAGCAATGCGATTCCTGAATGTTTTCAACTTCGCCGGTTTTTTGAGCTTTTGTATAAATTAATGCCTTTTGAATTTCGCGGGTAAGGTGTGCAATTATGCTGTTCACTCTTTGGCCGGTAATGTAGCGCAGGTTTATAGGATCAATATCTTCTGCAACGCGAAAACCAGGAAAAACCAAAGTCTGCAAATCAGACAGAACATTTACAACATTCTGCCGGTTCGGGAATGTCTGAGTATCACTGCGGTTTACGAGTCCATAACGATCATAGGAATCTAAGATTCCGTCAATTAACATATCAATATTCATAGTTGTATAATAGCATAGTGCAATTATAAAGAAAATGTTAAAATGCAAAATATTAGATTTTTTTTTAAAACTAAGGGATTTTTTATTGACATAATTATTGTATTTAATTATATTCATAGGACGCACATTTTCTATAGCACAGTGCAGGTGCGAATTTGCCCCTTTAGCTCAGTTGGTAGAGCACCACATCGGTAATGTGGAGGTCTGCAGTTCGATTCTGCAAATGGGCTTTTGAAAATATATATACAGGAGTTAATATTATGGCTAGCAAGAAAAAGGGTGCCGTAGAAATTATTGCTTTACAGTGTACAGAGTGTAAAAGAAAGAATTACACAACTTATAAGAATCGTAAGAATATTACTGGAAAGCTCGAAAAGAATAAGTATTGCCCGTTCTGCAAGAAGAGTATTCTTCATAAAGAAACAAAGGCAAAATAATTTTGGTATTTGGCCGGCTTAGGTCGGTTTAGATATATAGGGCAGTAGTTCAGCTGGTAGAGCAGCGGTCTCCAAAACCGCCTGTCGTGGGTTCAAATCCTGCCTGCCCTGTTTTTTTTAATTTTTTAAAGGAAAAGGTTATGGCTAAAGTATTTCAATTTTTTAAGGAAAGTGGTGCAGAATTAAAGAAAGTTGACTGGCCCACAAAAGAAGATGTTTTCTCATCTATAAAGGTTGTTATTCTTTCTACACTTATTGTAGCTGTAATTCTTGGACTTCTTGATTTAGGCTTCACACAGTTGTTCCGCTTGATAGTAAAATAGGACGGAAAGATGTCTAAAAGTTGGTATATACTTCATACATACACAGGTTACGAAAACAAGATTGAAAAGACTATCCGCTCATTACTCGAAAAGAGCGAAATAGATCCTAAAGTAATTTCTGATGTTAGAGTTCCTGTAGAAGAGCTTGTAGAAATCAAAGATGGTAAAAAAAGAACTCGTATGAATAAATTCCTTCCGGGATATATTATGCTGGAAATGGATTTGCCGGAAATCGGCTGGAAAGATACCTGTTCAAAACTTTATCGTATTCAGGGTGTTACAGGTTTTGTAGGAAATGTAGATCGTAATAAGAGACCGTTCCCTATTACTGCAGATGAAGCAAAAAATCTTTTACAGAAGTCTGGTGTTATTAAAGGCGAAAAACAGGTACGTGTTCGTCAGTCATTCAATGTTGGCGATGTTATTAAAATTAACGACGGACCGTTTGCTTCATTTACCGGTACAATTAAAGAGATTAATCTGGAAAGAGAAAAGCTGTCTGTAGAAGTTCAGATTTTTGGACGACCTACTCCAGTAGAAGTAAATTTCCTTCAGGCTGAAAAAGCCTAAGTTCTTAAACATGCAAAATCAGGGATTTGCATCCCAAATGCAAATCATTTAATCCTGTTTTTGGGAGAGATACAAGTCCGTTGGACATAGGTATCTCGTTAGAAAGATATCTATATGATACTTTCATACCAATATTGGGAGAAAAAAAAATGGCTACAAAAAAAGTAACTGCCGTGATTAAATTGCAGTGTCCTGCAGGAGCAGCAACTCCAGCTCCTCCAATTGGACCAGCTCTCGGACCTCACGGTGTTTCTGCTCCAAAGTTCGTTCAGGAATTCAATGATCGAACTAAGTCAATGGAAAAGAGCCTTGTAATTCCTGTTGTAATCACAGTTTATCAGGACAAATCTTACACATTCATCCTTAAAACTCCTCCAGCTGCTGTTCTTATTAAGAAAGCAATTGGTAAAGACAAGGGATCAGGAAACCCTCTTCGCGATAAGATTGCAACTCTTTCTAAAAAAGATTTGGAAGAAATCGCAAAAACAAAGATGCCAGATATCAATGCAAACGATATCG